>Ga0181612_171488_pt1 | contig 11006 bp, 5 predicted proteins | sample HoacroProtozoa21_FD_119630 | JGI IMG/M metagenome (GOLD analysis project Ga0181612, IMG submission 119630) | Hoatzin crop microbial communities from Cojedes, Venezuel. Combined Assembly of Gp0051906, Gp0051904, Gp0051908 | reverse complement strand
GCAGCGGGCGGCTCGCCTTGGGTCGGCGATGCGCTTTGCTGCTCGTTGGGAGTATCCGTTATTGCAGCGATCCCTGAACTTTGTTGCCCGTTAAATACAGGCTTTGTTAGAGCAGGTTCTCTCTTACGGATGGGTAGCTGCCATGCTATCTCTTCGTAGCTGCCAGAAGCGTTGCCAGGGTTGAAGTGTGACTTTGGGTACAGAGTTGCTTAGTTACTTTCCTTATAACATGCAGTTAAAAATGTGTCGTAGTGAAAGCATATATGAATGTAGCGATAAATGTCTGGTAACCTGAAAGGAGCGGGACTGATAGTGTGAAACGAGTCTTAATAGTACAGTGAAATATGAGGTGTTTAAAAGTAATCATTCATCATTACGAGCAGGGTAGTTCACATGCAGACTTATGTTAAGAACTGTTCAGGGGTGCTTATGAACTTCAACTTGGAAAAGTTCATGAACGTTGGAAAGAAGTGGCATTGATGATTAGAGTTGATACTTCAGTATACTTTATTGACAGTGGTTTGATAACAGTGGTCTCATGCAAGTGAAAAATTTTCCTTTTCACCTTCCCACCTACACATTCTGAAGTGCAGCTTTAAAGAGCTTGATGGAACAGACGAGTTCTGAGGAGTGACCCGAGAGAGGATTGAGGTTTGGTGGACTTTGTTTTCAGCATGAGTTCCTGGGGCTGCTTTACCTGTACCTGTGCTCATTATTTCTGTTCTTTTGTCATTTGCTACTTCTTTCAGTCAAGCCTCAATTACTGTATTAAATTAATTGACGGTTTTGCTGAGCTGAAAGATCCTAGCCTAAAAAAACCACTTAAGCCTTCAAAAATTTGGTTAATAGTTTTGCTGAACCTTGAAAGTATCTCCCCATTAGGACTGCAATAGTTGGGATGAGTATTGCAGGTTCTAAGGGCCAATGCAGTGTGGCTTTGTAACTTCTTACCTTGGAAAATAGATTCCTGTCCTGAAGTCTCTTCTGTTAAAGGCAACTGTATTATCTCTTTAGTTCTTGCTTGACTTCAACTGAATTGGCATACAAGGCAACTGCATTTGCACCACCATGTGTGTTCCACTATTGACTGATTTTTGTATGTAAAGTTTGTTAAATGGGTGCTATATTCTAGCATTTTCAGTTTGGAACAAGTCGTTAGTTTTAGCCAAAATACGTTAGTCTGTTACTTGAGTCAGTTTGGTTGCTGTGACCGAACTTCGGGTAACTTCTAGCCTATATGTCCAAAAATGACGCATGTTTGAAGAGATATCGGCTAAATGCATCTTGATTTATGCAGGGCTGTGATATCCAGTACAAAGAATAACAGCAATTTGTATCCTATAAATACATACCCAAATTGTGTACAGAGATACTAAGACTTCTGGATAACTTCATGTAGGTAAAATTAAGCTTTTTTCCATTGATTTTTTCCACTTCATCTTGTAAAGACAAAATTCATAAGATATCCAGATTCAAATTTAAAATTGATTAGAATGAAATTTAAATTGATAAAATTCTTTTTAACATCTAGTGATCATCTTCTGTGAACTCTGCCACCAGATGGTGTCATAAGATTTGAGATGTTATCTGACTCAAGCTGATTATAGAAACACAAGAGGATACTATGCATTACAAATATTTTTTTTTTTATAAAAATGTTTTTAATATTTGTAGTGTAAGAGTTTTTTTCTCATCTAGTCTTAGAGTATTTTGCATTTTGATCCCAAGTTGACGGAGCTGCTAATAGTCAGCCCTGGGACAAACTGTGTTACAGAGATGTAAGAATTCAGACAGACTCCTGTATTTCTGTTGCCTGGTCATTAATGACTGCTGTCTTAATGTTTGGGAACCCTAACTTGAACTTACTTGGCACCAAAGCTCCATATACTGATGAGTGAGTGTGCTGACAGCCTTGGTTTGAGAGCCTCAAATCACTGTCCGGTGGTTCTTCATACTCTGTAGTGACTGCATAAGTAGAAAAAGCCCAATGACTGACTGACTGCTCTCCTACACACTCTCTAGTGTCTACGTAGATCTTTCTTGGGGAGACTGAGTCAGTTTGCCAAGGCCAGGTACCTGCTTCTGTGGGACTGCAATAGACGAGACATATAGAGTAGCTGTTTTAATTTAGCTTCTGAATCCCTGTCCTTAACTTCTAATCAGTGAAAGAGACATAGTATGCATACCTGTGAAGGGTATTGTGAGCTTAAATACCCTAGGAAGGAAAAAAAAGATACAGGTGAATATTACAGAAAGAAGTCTTAAATGAAGTGGTGGCTATTTCTGTCATTCTTGTAAGGGTCTGTTTGTTGAAGACCTTTTATAAAGTGACACAAGGTTATCTGAATACGCTGATATAAATTCTTTTGTAAGTCACAGAAATACCTAAATCTGTTAGGCTGTTTGTCCTGTATTTTGTGGATCACTATGTTGCTTCTTAATAAGACTTTATCTCAATCATTAGCCATTATGTTTGAGGCTGTAATGGTAGCAGGGGTACAAAGACAATTCCCCTCTCCAAATTGTGCTGATAGGGGTCTTAGTTGGAGTACTGTGTCCAGTTTTGGACATTTCTTTTAAGAGTGCTGCGGGCAATTGGGAAAGAGGAACAGCAGTTTTAATAGGCTCAGGAAATGTGGTGTTTGAGGAAAACATCTGAGGAAAAAGGGTTTGAAAATGAACTGGCAGTATAGGAGAAAACAGAAGCTTTCCAGGTGTGTGGATTTTGGGTGTCCGAAATGACAGCATACAGCAATGATGCTGAGCAGCTCTCCATTCCCATGAGGACGTTGTATATCCCGGTACGTAAAAAGCTGTCATAAGTGAAATAGCAATAAGGCATTTACTTTCACTAGGGAGGAATTGTCATCTCAGTTTACAGCAAGGAAAACTTAGTTTTGATATTAGGAATTTACTAGCATTGCTCATATATCGAGAAGATGCCGTTTGATTGTGACTTACAGTATATATATTCTTCTGGTCTGTACCCCATTCTTAGATTTATTTGAAATAAAAGCAGGCATCAATGAACACTCTGTGTTTATGCCAGGTGTTCCTGTTTCTGTGCTGGTCTGTTTAAGGTATTTCTCTACAGTCTTCTTATCGCCACTATACCTTCCCTGTATATTGTAAAAAGCCAGCTGTACTCATGGGATGGCATGCAAACAGTTTCTGCCAGATGTCTTCTTGGCTGGTTAGTGGAGTCAACTTTATTGCTTTTAACAGGAACGTAAAGAACTTTGATCTGTGAAATAACTTCTCTCCTTCTGGCTCAAAGTCAAAACAGTTGAGCACTTGGCTGCCCAGTTATAACGTTTGGTGCGCAGTGGTGCTGCTTCAGGACTGAGGGGTCTAGAGTACCCTCAGTCTGTTATGGGGGTGGAGATGAATCTAGGAAACCAGAGGGGAATTTACCTTAAAAGTCTTGCTTCTGGTATAAGTGTTTTAACTACTGGGCTGTAAGATAGTTATCTCCTTTGTCATATTAAAACCCCCGCCCTGTGACTACAAAGTAGTTTGTACACTGCATGATAGTGTGCTAGAGGAGACTAATGCTGCTAGTCGTGACTTAACTTTAGTAAGTCCTTAAGTTTCTGTCTGTTGATCAGGTTAGCTTGCAGAGATCCGTGTCTCGGAAGGAAGGTTACACTGCCTCCCACATATGCCCGAAGTAATGTTAAAGTAATGGTAAAAGCTACGGTCTTGCAGGGGGATATGTAGTGAATTCAGATGTCTCAAGGGCAATGAATCTGGGAAGGAAAGATCGTCTTTGAATGTTGGTGCTTTATTCCTCTTAAGTTCTGCTTGAGGCGATGAAATTTGAGCGTAGGTCTCTGTCTTGTTACGATGAATTACTTGGTTTTGTACAGCATTCTCAGAGCGGTACAGGGCTTTGATGTTTGGAGGAGCATGTAAGACAGGGAAGTGGTTTTACAGTCATAAAATTTTTCCCTGAGAAAATCTCTCTCTGTTACTAGGCTTTAATATATAATTATTTCATTATATTAGCAATCTTTACTGCTTCGTAGCATTTGTTTATCACAGTAGGTGGTTGGATACAGGTTTCAAAGGCCTATTTGGGGTTCTGCTCTTGGCAGATTACCAAAAACAGTTATGCTGATATTCAGACTACATACGGTCTAGCCTAGCAGCGGCTGTTAAAGTGCTTTCCAAGGCCTAAATATGCTTACATTCCTAATTCTTTTGAGGAAGAGGCTTTTCTCCAGGTCAAAATGACCTTGCATCCACCACCTCCTCCCACCAACCAACTAAGGATTTCATGAATGCACTTTGTGGTTGCTTCTTCCCTCTCTGCTCTCTTCTCCTTTCCAGTGCCTGTGGCAGCTGTATTACTGATCTATAGCTCAGCTAGGATGTGTGCAATCAGTTGCTGCAGGAGAGAAGTCACTAAAGCAAAAGGAATGACATCCTTGTGAGGAGCTAAGGAATGTGTTGCTGTAGAGCATTCTGCCACAGTGAACTTCTAGACTCCTGTTCTTGTCGAGTGTAGAGTTTCTACTGCTGTCTGTAGGGACATGTAGCATTTAGGCAGGCCTTTAGACAGGCCAGCACTGCTGATCTCTGAGGCCTCCTGAGGATTTCTAGGCAGCTGGAATGCTGGGCTGCCTACTGCACTCCATGGCACTTATGGCTTTATATAGTCAGAGTGTTCGGCCACTGATCTGTAGCAGATTTAACCTTGACATACATTTTTAATGTATGTTATCCGGTAAGGTTGAATAACTGTGGACAAATGCATGTTGTAGCAGGAAGTGGTCTAATGCCTTATTTTCTTTGTAGACTATTTTTACTTGTGAGAAGCGTTGTCTGAAATCTCTGTAGCAGACTTGCTTAAGTTAATTAAAACTGTGTGGTGTTTCCAAGCTCTGAGCAGGTGCAGGCTATGGGCAAGTCGTATTTACATCAGATAGTTGTAAAATGCGTGCCTTCCCTTTAAAACAAAGAAATAAAAAACCACCCGATGAACAGATATATTCTCTCAAAATAGAAAGTTGTGGAAACATGTGTTTTGAAGACTTTACACTTTATTGTTGACGTATGTTTCTCTTATGAGGTGGTGGGGTCATTTTGACAAAACTTTACCTTTGCTGACAGTTTGATGCTTATTTTTTAGAGTAGCTCGTTTTTCCATTGCTATGCAGCAAGTTGGTGATTTCAGAAGCACAAAGTGTTAAATCTGATAAAAGCTTGAAGGTTTTTCAGTGTTTAATGTATGGGTTTTTTCTTGTTAAGAATTCAAGTATGCGTGTGTTTATGTAGAGAAAGCTCTGTTTCTGAAATTTTTTTGATATTAAAGTTTTATGATCGAACAGAACAGTGTATGATGAAATGAAATGCCATTGCTGACTACATGGCTCAAAAGCTGTCTGGTTCTTGTCGCTGTTGCATAGTCAGTGAGGAAATACCTTGAATTTATATTGTTTTCAAAGTACTTCTGGAAAGTTCTTTAACAGTGAAATTGAAGTACTTCATTAGAGTGAGCCTTGTGTTTTATAGCAGGATTTCGGAGAAGGCTAAGGATGAAGAGAAGTGCTTTATCTCTGTGTAGACAGTAAGTCAAGAGGCGATCTGGAAATAGAACGTCTTCTTCCAGTCCCTGTAGCATCTACTGAATCTCTGTACTGCTGAGTCCTTGTCTCTAAGGGCTTCTCTCTGTGGAGGTGAAAGTTTCACTTTTCATGGTGACATCCAATAGCATTTGAATTCCATTAGTATTTTTAGTACTCTGTTATAAGTAATGCTCAGTTGATTGGGCAGTTAGCCTAAAACTCTTCCTGTAGTCGTGTATAGTTACTATATGTTGTAATTAGCCAAAACACGTGTAATATTAGGTTTGCTTGTGAAAGCTCTTTAATGTTATGTGCTAACTGCTGTCAGCAAATCACCATACTTTACTGGTCTGCTTTCCTGATTTAAGTCCCGTGCTGCTGTTTCACCCTTGTGCAGAATGAATTCTGTAAATATTTGAATAATCTTGAACAAGATCCTGAACACCTGTGGGGAATTATTCTGCTAAACTACAAAGCAGTGCTAGTGAAGAATGTTGGGGATTAGAGAATATTTTAGTGCAAAAGGAAATATCTGAAGTTGATGCAAGGATTAGCACCCTTGCTTTTCAGGAGTAACTTCATATTAAACATGTTAAAACAGCTCTCCTATACTGGGGAGGCATCTAAACCTTTGTCACTTGTGTAGAATCAAATAATTCCCTGAGATGTGTTGCACTGCAGCTGCACAGATCTATGTATGAACAGTATGTTGATAGTGTGCTCCTACACTCACCTAATAACCTACTGGAAAATCAGGAGGCTGAAATATCTCATTTTCTGGCTCTACTCATATTAGCTTAAATTTTCCTTAGTTGCTGTCTCACTTGAAATATGTTTAAAAGCAACTTATGCTCTTTATGTGTGATTTCAAATGATTGCAAAATAATTTGTTCCAAAACTTGGTATTTCTGTGTTCTGACCCTCCATGAAGCCAGGTGCTTTTGCATGCACACCACTGATACCATATGAATTTATATACATGCTCTGTATGACCTAAGCTGGTGCAAAGTTCTGAATGGTCTTGTACCTTTGTTGGGAGTACATTGTCAAAATAAATAGCTGCTGCTAATGATTGGAGTACATCAGATGCCCATGTGATAAAGCTAGAGAATGCATATTTAAACACTATCAGGTATTTCAGTGAGATCAAGAATGGCACCCTAGGAATGCTGGATAGGAAACATAAGATGATTGAATCTCCTGTTGTGTTTTATGTTTGTTTTTGGTATGATGTGGATTTTTTTTTTGAGGGAGGAAACTGTTTCTCTGTTGTCTAAAGGTGAAAGGGCTATGACAACTCTCAGTTCCTTCCCCTTTAAGCTAGACAGATGCTGGTGCATATATTAACTGTAAATGGGCATGCACATCTGGAGGAAAGGAGTTCTTTGTCAAAAAACTACATTTTGGAATTAGAGTGGGTGTGGTTTTGGTTTTTGTTTGCAGTTGGACAGTCCCACTGAATGTCAGAACTGCAGTAACTTTGTGTTATCTGGATTTACTATAAATCTAGTTCTTGCCCTTTGCCCACAGCTTCTAGTCAGTGCCAGATTTGGAGGGTTTGGTGCCTCAGATGCAGAAGGTTGATACTGAATACTTAGAACTCACTTTGTCGGGTGATCTGTGGAGATAAGCTGTTGAAGGCTTTTGTAGGTAAAGTTTGATGATGTTGGCTAAGTTAGCTCTGAATTTGACTAATGTAATATAGCAAAGCTTGGAAGGATTTGTCTTTTTGTGTGGAGATATAAAAATGCCTAATAGTAGTACTAAAAGTACACATTTCTTTCCACTTTAGAGTGAGGAACTGCCTCTGCCAAGTCAGTAAAAAATACTACAATGCTTGATCATTCTGCACTTTAGTCTCTTTTAAGAGGAAGACAAGGATTATACCGTTACTCATGCAGACATGTCTGTCTTTGTATTATAACATAGACTGTTATGTACCTCCCTAATTTAATTGCTTTCCTTATGAATTAAAGATTATGATAAAATACATATAGCATTTAACTTGACCTGCTACTTTCATTTTCATATATGCAAGTCTTAAGTAAATCAGTGTTACAGTATTCAATAATCTGGTAGAAAGTTTTGACTAATCTTGTACTGGTGGGAACAGTTAATGAAAATCAACAGCTTTGAGTAATGATTCAGATAGATAAGGTGCCCATGTAGAGCATGGTGTTAGAGAATGTATCTAAATTGAGTATTTCAGTACATGCATATGTGTAGTTCTTATGGAGGTCAATGAGAAAAATACTGAATTAAATCACTTTAGGTTTTATTTTTCTGGTGAATAAAATGGACTGATAAACCTTGAAAACTCACAGACTTTGATATCATGAATGGCCTTTGTTTCATTTTCCTAGGGCCTAAGAAATCTCTTGTGTGAGCTGCCCTGCGTACCAAAATAAAGATCGGAGTTTGCCCTGCATGCAATTCCTTATTTCCCTCTCATCATCCTAGTTGAACTGTTTTGTTGATTGATGATTTAAGTAGCTGAGAGAATTTCTACAGACTCTGTTCAATTGTAGACTAAGTGTCATGTCTTGGAGGATGAGGAACAAAATGAAAGAATGGGAAAGCTTGTTTTTATTATGGCTTTTTTAGATGACTGTTCAAAGCTACCATATCTTTTTTTTTGAAGAATATTGACTATTTACAAGAGGTATGTATTCTCTTAAAGAAACTCAGCACAAGTGTTTTCATGAATAGTAACTTATTTTTACTTCCCGTACTAAAATAGATTAGTAATAAAAAAAGAAAGTAATCCTGAATGTTGGTTCTCTTAAAATTATTTTTATTTGCAGGTATGGGATAAGATCTTTCATGAGTAGTAAGCATGGTTCGAGAACGAAAATGTGAATTATGTCACATTGTGTACAACTCAAAAAAGGTAAAGTAATTAATGCTTTAAATCTATCAGTAGCTAATAATACGAAGATACTAATGTGAAATATGTGTGAGAAATGCTTCCATTTTAAAATTGTGCAAAGTATAAGAGTTTTTCCCTCTACCAGGAATATTGCTGATCTAGGTCTATCATAAATCAAATAATATATTTGCATGTGCTTGAGAGTATGTTTCTTGAAAGGAGCTGTGCGGTATCCATGATTAAGAATATTAAGAATACTGAGGTCTTTGAGTTTTTTATGTTGTTGTATAAAAATAATAAATTGAAAAGCACTCAAACCCATTTGGCTGTAAATGGTGCTATATTAATAATACTGCAATACACATTTTTTTAATTCCTTTTGGGAGTTCTGTCTGTTTCCACGTGGAAGGAGAATGTGGAATTACGCTGAACAGTGTGCATTTCCATTAATGCATCAGTTTGGTGTGCATCTTCTGTGTACTGCGTATCATGCAAAGCCTGCATTGAAACTGAGTGTTTCTTAATGGATCTTCATATATTGCTTAGCCACATGGCACGTGGATATCTTGCAAATGCCAATGTATTAATTCACACAACTCTCTGAGGTTGAAGATGTTGCTTTCCCTTTGCAGATGGGATTTTAAGAACTGAAGAGCATAGTGATTTAGTAGCTGTTCTTTGAAGATTTCTGAACACTGGCTCAGACAGCAAGAGAAAGTTAAATCTTCTGAACTGCTTCCTTTTGCTGAATTATGAACATTCTTTCTCTTCCAGCAGCTCTTTTTCATTAGCAATTAATTATAACAGCACTGCAGTTCATGGATCAAGGTTCCTATAAACAACAAACTGACATGTTATGTACGTTTCAGTTTCTGAAGATTATCTAGCAGAGTGAAATAGTATGTGATGATGAAATTACAGCTGTGTCATAACAAAAATACAGAGAGACTGCTCAGATTGCACAGGAAAACAGTATTTAAAGTATTGTGATTCTGGAGAGTGGTATTAATTAGACATTTAATAAAAATGATGATTAACAGTAATTTGTCAAAATTCAGTCTAATAAGCTTTGCTACATGCACTGTTGTTTGTCTTTCTCCTGGAATTCTGCTCCCTTTCTGTTGAATTCTAATGACTCCTGTGTGTCCTTCCTCAGGAAAGGTAACATTATATGACTTCCTGAAAGTGTGACTACTTATGCTTTCATGGTCATAGAAACGGGAATGGCAACTGCTGTAGCCCTACAGCAGTAGACTACGCCTTCCCGCAAGGCAGGGGAGTTCTGAAAAGTGAGCTTTTCAAATACGGTGCACCATTTTGTTTTGTTGTGACAAATTTTACTTTTTTTTCCCAATGTTGAAGGAGATGGAAGAACACATGAGAAGCATGCTTCACCACAGAGAACTTGAAAACCTGAAGGGAAGGTATGTGAACAATCTTGCATGTTTCCTCTCTGTTCAGTTTGTATGTTACTCTCTAGGAGAACTCATGTCCTACTTTCTATAGAAGCTGAACTGCACAATTTATTTTTATAGATCACTTAGTTGCATGCCTGTTGATAAATCTGGTAATGAATGTGTTCTCTTAATGTTGAAAACTCAGGAGGCTGGCTAGCTGAAACAAATGATGTGGAAGAAGGTTCTCCTGTATTTCTTGGACTGCAGTAAAATAAAATTGAAACCCATGTTTTTTAGGTCTTGGCAGTTTCATGCTTGGTTTCTTGGAAGCACTAGAATTCTGCTTTTGACAGAATTATGTACACTGATATTTTCCTTTTAAAAATATATTTTTTAAAGTTTTCAATTATGTCAAAACAGTTGTTGATCTTTTAAGCCACTATGAGAAGATCTGTGTCTTGGATGTGAAGCCTGCATCTGTGCTTGCGTAACTGCCTTGTCCTCTGCCACCCTGGTCCAGTTGTTTGGTTAAGGGACCTAACCATGGTGGATGGTGTTTTCCTTCTGGCTTCCTTGGTTTTATTTGCAACCTTTGGAAAGCAGGAGGAGAGAGTTAAAGGGTATTCAGATATCATCCTGATAATATGGAATCAGGGTGTAAACAGAGTGCACCAGGGAAGGAAAATTGTAAACTACTTCTGTTTGCATGCTTTTTGTTCATGTAGCTTTTATTCTGTTTTGTGTGAGAGCAGCTGCTGGGGCTCTAGGCCCCTTTTTTAAATAGTTAACTGTTAAAGAAAGGCTGAGTGAAGTTAAGGCTCTAATCTATACTATGATAGATACTAATGCCAGTGTAGTTATGTTGTGCCAGGCTGAATTCTAGTAAAACTCTTGAACTGTTTTGTTTCATAATGTTTCAAAACTGGAGGAAGTTAGAAACTTATTTCTCTTCAGTAACTCTATATATGCAAATCTATGCATAGCCGCAGAAAAGTGTCCACGTTGGGAGTACAGGATTGTATTACATACATGCCACAGATGAAGACATTTGTTTGAGCCAGCTGTTTAGTATTTGTTGTAGTTTTTGTTGTCGGCAGCTGGCAACTAAGTGCTAGACAGCTGCTTGCTCACCCTTCCTGTTCCCCTGCAGCGGGATGAGGAGGAAAAATG
>Ga0181612_108095_pt1 | contig 11006 bp, 11 predicted proteins | sample HoacroProtozoa21_FD_119630 | JGI IMG/M metagenome (GOLD analysis project Ga0181612, IMG submission 119630) | Hoatzin crop microbial communities from Cojedes, Venezuel. Combined Assembly of Gp0051906, Gp0051904, Gp0051908 | reverse complement strand
GGGCTGCAACGTGGTCGTGTCGCACCATCCGCTGCTTTTCCACGGCCTGAAGTGCGTGAGCGACAGCACGATGATTGGGCGCTGCGTGCGCTTGGCCATCGAGAAACACGTGGGGCTCTATTCGGCCCACACCAACTTGGACAATGCGCGCGGCGGCGTGTGCTTCGCCATGGGCGAGCGCATAGGTTTGCGCGACATGGAGTTCCTCATCCCCCAGACCGACGGTCGCAACGGCGGCAGCGGCCTCGTTGGCAGTCTGCCCGAGGCGGAGGAGCCCGCGGCCTTCCTTGCGCGCATGAAAAGCGTGTTCGGCGTGGAACGTTTGCCCCACAGCCGCGGCCCGCAGCAGCCCATCCGGCGCGTGGCCCTGTGCGGCGGAGGCGGCGACTTCCTCATCGACGAGGCTGCGCGACAGGGCGCCGATGCCTACCTGACCGGCGAAGTGCACTATCACCGCTATTTCGGCTACGAAGACCGCATGTGGATTGCCGCCCTCGGCCACTACGAGAGCGAGCATTGCGCCGTCGAACTCTTGCGAAGCATCATCAGCAAAAATCTGCCCGACCTCAAAGTCGTGGAATCCGAAAAAGGAATCAATCCAATACAATACCTATAATATATTATGGCAAAAAAAATCAAACCCGAGGAAATGAGCATCGAACAACGGCTCAAGAACCTCTATCAGCTCCAGACCTATCTGTCGGAAATCGACAAACTCAAAACGCTGCGCGGCGAACTGCCGATGGAAGTGCAAGACTTGGAAGACGAACTTGAGGGCTTGCACACGCGCATCAGCAAAATCGACGCCGAAGTGGCCGAAAAAAACAAAGAAATTGCCGGCTACGACGCCAAAGTGGCCGAAAACAACACGCTCATCGAGCGCTACGAAGAACAAATCAAGGAAGTGGCCAACAACCGCCAGTACGAAAGTTTCCAAAAGGAAATTGAGTATCGCCAAGTGGACTCGCAGCTGCAAGAAAAGAACAAAGCCAAGGCTCAACACCGCATTGAAGACCTGAATGCCAAGCGCGCCGAGGCCGAAGCCGAAGTGGCCGAACGCCAAGCCGACCTCGACGTGAAAAAGTCGGAGCTCGACGGCATCATCTCGGAGAACAAGGCCGAAGAAGAGAAGCTGCAGGAAAAAGCAAAGTCGCTGGAACTCACCATCGAAGAGCGCCTGCTCACTGCCTTCAAGCGCATTCGCAAAAACTCGCGCAACGGCTTGGGCATCGTCTATGTGCAGCGCGACGCCTGCGGTGGCTGCTTCAACAAGATTCCGCCCCAGCGCCAACTCGACATTCGCATGCACAAGAAGATTATTGTGTGCGAATACTGCGGCCGCATCCTCGTGGACCCCGAACTGGCCGGCGTGAAAATCAAACCCGTGGAAGAAAAGAAGCCCGTGCGACGCCGCCGCGCCACGGCTGCAAAGAAAACCGAAACGACCGACAAAGCCGAATAATTTTCCGAAAAAATTATGCGTAAATTAGGTCTGCTCATCATCGCTTTGCTCCTCGCTCCGCTCGGAGTGCAGGCGCAGAGCGATTTTTTCTCTGCCAAACGCGTGAAGAGCACGCCCCAATACAGCGTGCGCGGCGCCTTGAACCTGTCGAACCTGCGCTTCTCGGGCGACTATGCCCACGGCGGCACCAAGGTGGGCGGCGCGCTCGGCGTAGTGGTGGACGTGCCCATCTGGGAAAGCCTCTGGCTGCAAACGGGGGCGTCGTATTCGATGAAAGGCATGCGCTATCACGACGACTACCAATCGACGCTGCTCTCCTACACCGAGGACGAGAAGGTGACCGCCTGCTTCGTCCACGTGCCCGTGCTGGCGTCGTATCGCTTCAACGCCTCGGAGAAAGTGCAACTGCAGGTGAACTTCGGTCCCTACGTGGCCTTCGGCGTGAACGGCAAGTGGAAGCATAAATACAACGACGCCGACTACGTGGCTGCCGATGGCACCAACTACGGCGACGTGGACTGCTTCGGCGAGGGCTTCCTGCGCCGCTTCGACATCGGCCTGCAATTGGGCGTTGGCTTCGACATCAACAGAGTGTATGCGGGCATTCGCAATGAGTGGGGCCTGCGCAATCTGTCCGACGGCCACCGCGACTACATGGGCCACGAAGTGAGCGCGCGCAACCGCACCTTCGCCTTCGAAGTGGGATACCGCTTCTGAAAAAAGGCTTGCGCCGTCGAAAATCGGCTTGCAAAATTAGGAAAAAAATCTCAATTTTCAAATTTCAATTTTAGCAAAAAAAAATTGGACTCCGCCGAACTCATTTTCCGCCATTTCCCCGACCTGACCGACGTTCAGCGCTCGCGTTTTGAGCAATTGGGCGCGCTCTATGCCGACTGGAACGCGAAAATCAACGTGATTTCGCGCAAAGACATCGACTGCCTCTACGAACACCACGTGCTCCACAGCCTCGCGCTGGCCCGCGTGGCCTCGCTGCGAAGTGGCACGCGCGTGCTCGACGTGGGCACCGGCGGCGGCTTCCCCGGCATTCCGCTCGCCATCCTCTGGCCCGACGTGCACTTCCGCCTCATCGACTCCATCGGCAAGAAGATTCGCGTGGTCGAAGCCGTTCGCGACACCCTCGGACTCGAGAACGTGGAGGCCGCCCACGAGAACGTCGTCGAAGAAAAGGGCAAATTCGATTTCGTAGTGAGCCGCGCCGTGATGCGCCTCGACGAACTCGTGCGACTCGTGCGCAAAAACATCGTGCGCGGCGGCCAAAACGCCCTGCCCAACGGCCTGCTCTGCCTGAAGGGCGGCGATGTGGCCGACGAACTAAAGCCTTTCAAAAAATCGAGCGAGGTTTGGGACCTGCAAAACATCTTTCCCGAACCCTTCTTCGAGACTAAAAAAGCCATCTACGTTCAAATCTAAAGCACATCCGTCTCATGGCTGAAACGCACAATGCCGACGGCCTGCAGCTGCAGCGCTTCGTCGTGAACATGGTGGAAGAAAACACCTACGTCGTTTGGGATGCGAGCGGCGAGGCCGTCGTCGTGGACCCCGGCATGCTCTATCCCGAAGAGCAGCGCGCCGTGGCCGATTTCATCAAGGAAAAAGGCCTCAGCATCAAGCATATCCTGCTCACCCACGGCCACTTTGACCACGTGTTCGGCACGCAGTTTCTCTATGAGCATTTCGGCGTGAAGCCCGAACTCCACGCGGCCGACGCCGAACTCTATGCCAAGCCCGAAGAACAGCTCGCCCTCTTCCTCCACCGCAAGCTCGCGGCCAACGTGGCGCCCCTCGGCCCCGCGCTCGCCGACGGCCAAGAAATTCGCTTCGGCGGCCATGCGCTGCGCGTGATTGCCACGCCCGGCCACACGCCCGGCGGCGTCTGCTTCTATTGCGAAAGCGAGGGACTGCTCTTGAGCGGCGACTCCCTGTTCTGCGGCGCCATCGGTCGGTGCGACCTGCCCGGCGGCAATGAGCTCAGCCTCGTCGAAAGCCTCAAGGCGCGCGTGCTCACTCTGCCCGACGAGACCCTCGTCTGCCCGGGACACGGCGGCACCACCCACGTGGGCGACGAAAGGCAGACCAATTTCTATCTGAGATAGCCGCGACGCGTTGGCAAAATTAAGAAAAAAATCGTATTTTCGCAGCCTACACATTATTATATATGACTGATTCTGCCGAAAACTCCTCTGCGCGCACATTGCTCGGCCTCACGCCCTCCGAACTCAAAGGCGTGGCGCTCAGCCTCGGACTGCCGGCCTACGCGGGCAAGCAGTTGGCGCGTTGGCTCTACGTGCGCGGCGCTTCGACGTTCGACGAAATGAGCGACCTCGCCAAAGCCTCGCGCGCCGCCTTGGCCGAACACTGCAGCGTGGGACGCGCCGAACCATTGATGTGGCAGGAATCGAAAGATGGCACGAAGAAGTATCTCTTTCCCACGCAGAACGGCCCCGTGGAATGCGTCTATATTCCCGAAGGCGACCGCGCCACACTTTGCGTGAGCAGCCAAGTGGGCTGCAAAATGGGCTGCGCGTTCTGCGCCACCGGCCGACAGGGCTTCAGCGGCTCGCTCACGGCCGGCGAAATCTTGAACCAAATCTACTCCCTGCCCGAACGCGAACGCCTCACGAACATCGTGTTCATGGGGCAGGGCGAACCCTTCGACAACCTCGACGCCGTGCTCCGCGCCTGCGACGTGCTCACGGCAGAGTGGGGGATGGCGTGGAGTCCGAAGCGCATCACCGTGAGCAGCGTCGGTCTGAAGAAAGGACTGCGCCGCTTCCTCGACGAGAGCAAGTGCCATCTGGCCATCAGCCTGCACCATCCCATTCCCGCCGAGCGCGCCGCGCTGATGCCCGCCGAACGCGCCTTCGGCATCGAGCAGGTGGTCGAAACGCTCAAGCAGTATCCCTTCTGCAGCAAGCGCCTCGCCGCCGAAAGTCCGCACCAGCGCCGCCTGAGCTTCGAGTATATCGTCTTCGCCGGCCTGAACGACAGCCGCAGCCACGCTGCCGCGCTCGTCAGCCTGCTGCGCGACCTCAACTGCCGCGTCAATCTGCTGCGTTTCCACTCCATTCCCGACACGCCCCTCCGCGGCGCGAGCGAAAAGGCGCTCGAGGAGTTCCGCGACTACCTGACGCGCCACGGACTGACCGCCACCATTCGCGCCTCGCGCGGCCAAGACATCGACGCCGCCTGCGGTCTGCTCAATACGAAAGCCAAAATGAATCAAACAGAATAAGATATGAATCCCGAAAATCTTTCCGAAAAAAATGCGGCCGGCAAGAAAGCCGACAAAGAACGCCGCATTCGCGTGGGCATCACGGCCGGCGACGTGAACGGCGTGGGCTATGAACTCATTTTCAAGACCTTTGCCGAACACGACATCTTCGAACTGTGCACGCCCGTGGTCTATGGCGCGCCCCAGACGGCCTCGTTCCATCGCAAAGCCTTGGGCAGCCAGACCAATTTCATCGTCGTGAGCTCCGGCCGCGAGGCCCATACCGGCCATCTGAACATGGTGGCAGCCTACGACGAGGAAGTGAAGGTGGACTTCGGCCGCGTCACTCGCGAAAGCGGCGCGGCAGCGTTCTGGGCGCTCGAAAAGGCCGTCGAAGAGCTCAAAAGCGGCGCCATCGACGTGCTCGTGACCGCCCCCATCTGCAAAGAAGCCATCCAGAGCGAGCAATTCCATTTTTCCGGCCACACCGAATACTTGAGCGACCGGCTCGGCGGCGAACCCCTTATGGTGCTCATGAACGAGCGGCTGCGCATCGCCTTTGCCACCACGCATTTGCCCCTGCGCGCCGTTCCCGACGCCATCACCCCCGAACTTTTGGAGAACAAACTAAAACTTTTCCGCCGCGCCTTGGCTCACGACTTCCGGCTGTCCGACCCGCGCATCGCCGTGCTTGGCCTCAATCCGCACAATGGCGACGGCGGCGTGCTCGGCGACGAGGAACGCAAGGTGATTAGCCCCACCGTGACGCGTCTGCGCTCCGAAGGCATGAACGTCTTTGGGCCCTATCCCGCCGACGGCTTCTTTGGCGCCGAAAGCTATCGCAAGTTCGACGGCGTGCTGGCCATGTATCACGACCAAGGCCTCGCGCCCTTCAAAGCGCTCTCGATGGACGATGGCGTGAACTTCACCGCCGGCCTGCCCTTCGTGCGCACTTCGCCCGACCACGGCACCGCCTTCGACATTGCCGGCCGCGGCCTCGCCGACCCGCGCTCCTTCCGCTGCGCCATCTTCTCCGCCCTCGACATCTTCCGCAATCGCAAGCAAGACGATGCCGCCTTCGCCAATCCGCTCCCCAAGCTGTTCGTGGAGCGCAAGGAAGAAGTGGGCCGCCGTCCGCGCCCGCCCTTCCAACGCGGCGAGAACGCGCCCGAAAATTCTGAGAAACAAGACCTATGAAGTTCGGAATCATAGCCGCCGGCGAAGGTTCGCGCCTCGCCCAAGAAGGCATCGCCCTGCCCAAGCCGCTCATCGCGCTGAACGGTGAGCCGATGATCGATCGCCTCGTCCGCATTTTCAATGAGAATGGAGCCGACGAAATCGACATCATCGTGAATCGCCTCCACCCCCAAACGGAGGAGCACGTGCGCCAACTCATCGCGAGCGGCCGCGCCGGAAACGTGCGCTTGGTGGCCAAGACGACGCCGAGTTCCATGCACAGTTTCTTCGAACTCGCCCCCTTCCTCGACGGCGCCCCGTTCTGCCTCACCACCGTGGACACCATCTTTCGCGAAGATGAGTTCGCCGACTACATTCGTGCGTTCAAAGCCGACACCGAGGCCGACGGCATGATGGGCGTCACCGACTTCATCGACGACGAAAAGCCGCTCTACATCGCCACCGACGAGCAAATGCGCATCACGGCCTTCCTCGACGAGTTCCGCCCCGACGTGCGCTTCATCAGCGGCGGCATCTACGCGCTCCGGCCGCAGGCGCTCGCCACTTTGCGGCGTTGCATGGTCGAAGGTCGCAGCCGAATGCGCAATTTCCAGCGCGGTCTCATCGAAGACGGATTGCGGCTCACCGCCTGCAAGTTTTCAAAAATTCTCGACGTCGATCACGCTTCAGATATTGCCAAAGCCGAAGCCTTTTTGAACGAAAATAATTCCTCGCCCGCCTAATGAAATTGCTTGGAGTCAGCCGCGCGCTGCGCTTTTCGCCGCACTGCGAAGAACGCGATGCCGCCATTTTCTCGGAAGTGGCGCGCCTCCTGCGCGAGCAAGGCTGCTCGGTCGAGATTGCCGACGAGGATGCCCTCGCTGCCGTGCCCGCTTGCGACGGCGCCTTCAGCATGGCGCGTTCCCGCCGCGCTTTGCAGCTGCTGGCCGACTGCGAACGGGCCGGCCTCGCCGTGGTCAATTCGCCCGCCCGCTTGCTGACCACCACGCGCACCTCGCTCGCCCGCCTCTTCAGCGCCAACGCCGTCCCGACGCCGCAGTTCTGGGAGGCGCGAAGCGCCGACCCCGTGCCCGAAGGCCTTGCGTTCCCGCTCTGGCTCAAGCGCGATGAGGTCTCCACGCAGACGCGGCAGGATGTGCAGTTTGTTTGCGCGGCCGACGCGTTGCCCGAGGCCTTGCGTTCGTTCGCCGCGCGCGACATCGCCGACGTCCTGCTCGTGGCCCACGTGGCCGGCGACCTCGTGAAGTTCTACGGCGTCGAAGGCACCGACTTTTTCTATTATTACTATCCCACGCTCGACGGCGGCTTCTCCAAATTCGGCCTCGAAGCCCACAATGGGAGCGCCCACGGCTATGCGTTCGACCGCGCTGCTTTGAAGCGGGCGGCCGACAAGGCCGCACGCGCCGGCGGCATCTTCGTCTATGGCGGCGATGCCGTGGTCGAGCCCGGCGGCGCCTTCAGCATCATCGATTTCAACGACTGGCCCACCTTTGCGCCCTGCCGCGCCGACGCCGCCCGCGCCATCGCCCAACGCATCGTGATGGCCGTTCAAAATAAGCACTAAATTTCCCCTGATATGAGCGAAAACACCAAACTCCAAGCCTCTCTCAAGTCGCAAGACACCGAGGAATGGCTCGACATCCACTTCACGCGGCCGCTCGGACTGCTCTGGGCCCGCTTTTTCAATAGTCTCAACGTCCATCCAAACGTCGTCACCATTCTGAGCATCGTGCTCGGCGTGGCTGCCGGCGTTCTTTTTTATTTCGAAAATTTTTGGCTAAATTTGCTCGGCGTTTTGCTGCTCATTTGGGCCAATATCTACGACAGCACCGACGGCCAGATGGCGCGCATCACGGGCAAGAAGACGCGGCTCGGACGCGTGCTCGACGGATTTGCCGGCGACACGTGGTTCTTTGCCATCTACTTCGCCATCTCCCTGCGCCTCACGCCCACGTGGGGCATCTGGATTTGGCTGCTCTGCGCCTTCGCCGGCTTCATCTGCCACGCCAAGCAATGCCAACTCGCCGACTATTATCGCAACATCCACCTCTTCTTCTTGAAAGGGGAGAGCGGCAGCGAACTCGATAGTTCCTCCAAACTCGCCGACGAGTTCAAATCGCTGAAGTGGAGCGATGATTTCATTTGGAAACTATTCCTCTATTTCTATTGCGGCTATACGCGTGCCCAAGAAAAGCTCACGCCGGCGTTCCAAAAGCTGCGCGCCGACATCCGCGAGCGTTTCGGCACCGGTGCCCTGCCCGCCGCCCTCTGCCAAGACTTCCGCAAGGGCAGTCTGCCGCTCATGAAGTGGGCCAACATCCTCACTTTCAACACGCGCGCCATCGTGCTCTACATTGCCGTGCTCGTGGCCCTGCCTTGGATTTATCCCGTGTTCGAAATCACCGTGATGAACATCATCGCCTTCTATGCGCGCGCCAAACACGAGCGCCTCTGCCGCGAAATCGACGCCAAACTGCCCACCTACTAAGCCCCGCCGCGCATGCGACCGCTCTATCGAAATCTCTTCCTGCTCTTCGGCCTCATTGCCATCGGCGTGATGGTCTATAGTTTCCGCGGCGATTTCCAAACGCTCGACATCGACTGGCGGCAAGCCTCGCTCTTTTTGCCCGCCGTCATCGGCATTTGGGTGTTTGTCTATGCCTGCAATGCACGCGCCTTCCAAATCATCGTGAACAGCGGCACCCACGAGAAACACCTTGCCTATCGCCACGCCTACAAACTCACCGTGAGCGGATTCGCCTTCTCCTACACCACGCCCTTCGGCTTCGGCGGCGCGCCCTATCGCGTCATGGAACTCAGCAGCCACATCGGCACACAGCGCGCCATGTCGGCCACCGTGCTCTACTCTATGATGCACATCCTCTCGCACTTCTGTCTGTGGCTCACCGGCCTCGTCGTTTTTCTCGCGTTGCATTTTGACAAAATGACGCCGTTTCTTTGGACAATTTTTGCTATCTTTGCAGCCGTCTTCGCCGTCGTGGTCTATTTCTTCTATTATGGCTACCGCAACGGCATGATTGTGAAGCTCTATGGCATTCTGCTAAAACTGCCCGGCATCAAGCGATACGCCCAAAAGTTCTACGACAAAAACCTCGAGGCGATGGAGAACATTGACCGCAATATCGCCTACCTGCACAGCCAACCGCGCGCGTTCTATTCAGCCCTCGCGTGGGAATACGTCGGCCGCGTCATCAATTCGTTCGAATTCTTCTTCATACTGTGGGCCTTCAGTTGCCCCGTCTCCTTTGGCGACGCGCTCATCATACTGGCGTTCTCCTCGCTCATCGGCAATATGTTCTTCTTCCTGCCTATGCAGCTGGGTGCGCGCGAAGGCTCCCTCGCCGCCATCGTGAAGATTCTCGGATTCGCCGGCGCCGACGTCGGACTCTTCAGCAGTTTCTATACGCGCATTCGCGAACTCTTCTGGATTTGCGTCGGCATCGCCCTCGTGAAATTTGGGAACAAAAAAATGATGCAATAAATCTTCAAACAATATACGACTATGAAAAACGCAATCGAAACCCTGCTTTCGTCCGGCAAACCCGTCGCACTCCTCCTCGACTACGGCGGAACCATCGACACCAACGGACGCCACTGGGCCGGCGTGCTCTGGGAAGCCTACCAAGCCGTCGGAGTGCCCATCAGCGAAGCCCAATTCCGCGATGCCTACGTCTTCGGCGAACGCGCACTCGCAAAAGCGCCCATCGTGAAGCCCAACGACAATTTCAAGCAGATGCTCCTCAAGAAGGTGGAGAACGAACTCGCGTGGCTGGAGTTCAAAAAAGAAGTCAATTTCTCCGGACTGCAATCGCAATCCTACATCTACGACGTGGCCAACTACTGCGACCGCTTCGTGCTCCAAACGCTCGAAAAGGCACGCCCCGTGCTCAAGCAACTGGCCGCCAAATTCCCCATCGTGCTCGTGTCGAATTTCTATGGCAATCTGCACAGCGTGCTCCAGACCTACGAACTCGACGGCATCTTCCGCGACGTGGTCGAAAGCAGCGTCGAAGGCGTGCGCAAGCCCGACCCCAAACTCTTCCGCCTCGCTGTCCAGAAGGCCGGCGTGCCCGCTGCGCAAACCATCCTCGTGGGCGACAGCTTCCGCAAGGACATTTTGCCCGCCCGCTCCATCGGATGCCGCACCATCTGGCTCAAAGGCACGGCGTGGAAGGAGGAAGAATTCGACGAAACCCTTCCCAACGCCATCATCACCGACTTCGGCGAACTGCAGAACATTCTGCTCTAAGAAGCCCGTCCCAAACGCGAGCGGCGCTCCCAAAAATTTTTGGTGAGCGCCGCTTGTTTTTATGCGTCGATTGTTGTAATTTCGCGTCCGATTTGTTCGACCGCCTCGCGGGGGGAGAGGCGTTCAATGCCCAGCCGAGCGACGGTCTCGCGGTCGCTCACTTCCAAATAAATCAGCAGTTGGTCCACGGCCACAAAGCGGCGTTCGTCCTCGCCCTTGCCTAAGACGAGCACGCCCACGGCGTCGGTGAGGCGAATGGAGGCGAGCGACTCCGACAGGCTCAGCGGAACGCGATAGATGGGGCTGCCTGCTTGCTGCGGCAAGTCGCGAACGTAGAAGGCCTCGCCCGTGAGCGCCACAAGCGACGATTCAAACACGTAGGCACTGCGCGCATAGCGGTCCACCCGCCGCACCCGCGCGCTCGTGCTCTCCCAAGCCTGCAGAATGGCCAGTCGCGCGCGCTCATCGGCCTCGCGCAAGTGGAGCGCGGCGGGCATTTTTTGTTTGTCGGCGCGATAGATGGGCTCCAGCGACAGGCGGCGCAGCTGGCTCGCGTGTCGCAAGCGCGAAAAGCCGCGGCCTTCGAGCGTGTACCAACCTTGATTCGACGGACTGTCCACGCGACCTTGAACGAGGTCGAAGATGATTTCGGGATGCGTGAAGTAGGCGTCCACCTTGCTGCGCTCGCCCTTCCACTTGCCCGACAGGAACAGGCCGTAGCGCGTATATTCGAGGGTGGTGGAATCGCTGAAATGCTTGGCCGAAATGTCGGTCAGAAAGTAGGCTCCGTTGGCGCTCGCCTCGAGCACGAAGAAATGCGGCGGCAGTTCGCCGGCCTCGGTCTC
>Ga0181612_152930_pt1 | contig 11007 bp, 7 predicted proteins | sample HoacroProtozoa21_FD_119630 | JGI IMG/M metagenome (GOLD analysis project Ga0181612, IMG submission 119630) | Hoatzin crop microbial communities from Cojedes, Venezuel. Combined Assembly of Gp0051906, Gp0051904, Gp0051908 | reverse complement strand
TTTTAATTTCCATGTGTGTCGTTATCGTAACAGTTTAGTAGGTTCTTTGCGTACAGTTTAAAATTGCTTAAATTTTCTGTGTTTCTTAAAATTGGGCATATACGTGTCAACTGCAGCACCATGTCTTACCATGGAATTATGCAAAAGCTTGCCCTGCAGGTTTACTGTTCATTAATGAAGACATACTCTTGGAGTTTCAAGATTAATTGATTTACTTCTAATAACTAACAAGGTACTGAGTTGGCTCAGATCACGTTCAGATTTATATTCTTTTTTGACTGCTTCTAATACCATTTTTCTGATTTTCACTGCACTGTGGTAATCCTGTTGAAAGCACTGGGATGTTGTTGGTAAGGTCTGTCCACTGGAAGCACAACTTTTGGGGCTTCTCTGCACCGTTGCCTCCAGAATTTTGCCTTTCTTTACTGTTGCCTACTCAAAATGCGATACCTTTAGTACAGAATTAACGCTGACATCAGGGAGGGAGATGCTCTTGTACGAGGTGAGGCGAGGCTTGCCAAATGCTGATTTTGACTGCACTAATGCACAGTGGGTTGTGCAAAGTGGAAGCCTGCCAGCGACCTACTGGGGCTGTTCGTGCCTGGAAGCCGGTGCTGCTGTTGCCTGGCCGTGTCCCCAGCCCCAGCGCTCGTCCCTGCTGGCACCAGTGCTCGCGGCTGCGAGGAGCTGCTCATGGATCTCATGTGGCTGCGGAACAAACCCTCTCCCTGCCCTGCCTGGGAAGCCAAAGCAGTGAAAAAAGTAACCCAATCTTGTTTTCCTAGCCAGCTGCTTACTGTGAATTTAAGAATGTCCAAGAGTCATGCACGGGGAAAGGTGGGCAAGGTATAAGGACTACTTTTACTTGGTAGGAGTGAGCGTCAGCTTAAATACGTGTTAAAGCGTAGCTCAGGTGGCTTGCTAGATGGCAGGCATGACTCCACGGTAGTTAAGGTTATGAATGTGGGAGGTAGGGCAAAAGAAGCAGTCGTCTTTTAAGCTGGAAAACATAATGCCTCTGATAGGACACCTAACTCACCCTGCAAATGTTCGTGTTCCTGGTTTGCTGGTGATGTTTAAACTATTCAGGAATGCTTGCTCCAAAGGTGTGAGAATGAATTCTGGCTGAAAATGTAACGAGCTGTACGCTTTTCTTTGGCTAAAAGGGTAATTGACTTAAACTGATCCTTACTGCTCGAGTTTGTTTATTCAGTATTGAACCACTGACATCTAAGGACTGCGCTTCAAGTTATGGCATTGCAGTGAATTAAGCAGCACAGTAAAAATACCTGTGGGAGATATAAAGTATAACAGCAAGAAGCACTGTGTAAACAAATACTTTAGGCACTCCAAGCTTTGTTGCATTCCGCTTATTCTAAGCACTGAAAATTAAAGAATCGCTGAACTATTTGAAGGAGTAAACACAACAAGAAAATTCATGACAATCTTTTCTTGTGGGAAGAAAGACTTCTTGATAAGATGCAAAATGAGAGTGCATGAGCATAGCGATTTTCGCAAGAGCAGGAACATGAACAGCAGCCACATTTCCGTGAGGATAGCTACGTCCTTCCCGAACGCCGCACACTACTCCATGGCCCTTGTCATCACAGCTGCATCGTGGCTTGGTGAGCAATCGAACACCCACCACCCTGCTCAGCTGCGGAGGGGCTCTGCGTTACACAGCAGTGTAACAAAACTGCCCTGCGCAGTGCAGAGAAGCTGTGCCAAGGCCAGTGCTGCTTTCCTGGTGCAGCTGTGGCTGCACCCAGGGGTTTGTCTCCCACAGCTGTGTCAAGGAGGAGCCCACCTTCTCCTGCCCATCTGGCAGAAACAGGCCCGCAGGAGCCTGTAGATCAAATGGGAAATCAAAGACATACCTTCATTTTTTTACAGTCAGGGTGATTACCTGCTGAACGAATCACAACGTGCTAAAATAGTAAGGATTTTCTAACATATAACTAATATCCTGAGCGATATCAATCTTTTCATCTGCAATTGCTGTGCAAGAATCACGGAGTGAAAGCTCTGTTGTGCTATAGAGAAGTCAGATAATATGGTCAAAGTCTGAAACTTGTAACTGGGATGGTGCATTGCAGTGGCTCTGTCAACACTTTGCCTGATTTTAGGCAAGAACTTGTTCCCTTTTTTGCTTATTTTATCTTAATAGTACTTATCTTTGGCTACGCTAATGGACTATTAACTAAAAATATATCCCGGCTCACTTGCCATAAGTGAACCAAAAGCTCCCTACCATGGAGACAAATCTCATGAATTTCATCTGCAGAATAACTTGCTAGGAACCATGAGAATGAGCCCTAAACAGTGTACTTTGGAGCACAGTACACAGCCGGTCATCTCGCACAGCTTCCCCTCACTCTCTCCCACAGCAGCAGGAAAGGGAGGCAGGCACAAATGGTTTTAAAAAAAAAAAAAAATTGAAATAACTAAACCTCCTGCAAGTCCAGGTCACTGACATTTGAATCTGTTCATGCCTAAATGGTACTCTGTTCGGGTCTTATCAGCGTATGACAGGAAGGGTCCATCAATGTCACCTACAGCGCAGGAAGGAAGGAAAAATTCTTAGAGGGAGGGGACAGAGGTTGAAAGCACGGGGAGGACCAGCTCTAGTTTGAATTTGCACCTGGACAGCAGAGGAAACGTGGGGTGCTGCAAGGGGCCTCCTTCCCCAAGCCAGCGTTTGCTGCCCTTCCCGATGCTGCTGAGGGCTAGAAGGATGGTTCTCAGCAGGTTTGTGTCTTACTGCCTGGGTCTGATGAGGAGCAAGCCCTCCTCCTCCTCATTGCACAGAGGGTCGCATAGGGGATACTGAGGAGGTGGAACTGAAGGCAGGCTCAGGGGAAGAGGGAGATGACAGAGGGGTTGTACCCAGCCTGGTCGCCGGGCCCTGCACCCCGTTGTCCTAGTCTCCTCCTAGCCGCACAGGGCTGGCTGGAGCAGGGGGTATCTCCCTTTCAGCCGTTTCTTTGCCACAGAAATGCACCGAAGTAGAACTGTGAGGCTAAAGTTGGAATACAGACAGGGCCTAGAGTGAAGCTCTACCACTGCTCCCAGCTCTATTGCTTAAAATACAGCCCCGCACAACAGATCCCTCCTACACCCCTTGTAAACCATCGGTCCGTGGCCCTGAATCCTGCTGTCCCCTTTCCTGTAGTTTCATCTTCTTCATACCACTGTTGGGTTTGAGCTCTTTCTTCCCCCAGCCTAGAGCTTCCCCTGGCGTGTGGTCCTGTGCTGCTGGCACAGCTGAGAGCCTGGGCAGCTCTGCTGGGAGAGAGGTGGTTTTACAGCACAGCAACGTTACCGCAGACATCCTCTGTTCTTCTGGAGCTGCGTGCATCGGCATAGAAGGGTAAGTGCAGGCACCTTCCTTTGATGCTCCCCGACCCTACTGCAGAACCTGAACATTGTGTTAGCATGAGGGATAGCATGATTTTTTTTGGCCTCCCAGCCAGCCATGCAAGGCAAGAGCCATGCAGCACTTTCTGGCAGATCCATGTTGTTCACGCAGGTTTCAGCTGAATGTGAAACATTCACACTGCCGCTGTGTGAAACGAGCCTGCCTGGGAGAGCGCACGCTGACACTGGCTTCAGGTGGCAAAAAGGCTGCCTTGGTTGTGAGTGTAAGTGTGTGCTGTCCTATCCATGAGTTGCAGTTTGGGCACCTAATTTAGGAATGTAGCTGTGCTAGGTTCTGTGTATGCGCTGTGGAAACAAAAATCCTTCCTCAGAGAGGGATTCAGGGCAGCAGCTGAACTGCTCTTCCATTCGACGCCATAAAAAAGACACACTAAAAGCTCTGACCAAATAATTGTTATAGAAGTTCCACACAACATTAACTGGTCTGGTAAATGCCTACATATGCTTTCTTCTACATGCAGCTGTAAGGCCTGTGTTTCTTTACAGCTTCTAGAATCTGTTTTGAACCTTTTAGTGGACTGTGACATACAGAATGGAAAATTAAAACTTTTGATTTATGTGTTGCTGCTTTGCCACTTTTGGCCACAGTAGAACACTTATGAATGCGAGATGACAACAAATATTTAGTTGCACAAGTAACTGAGATGGTTATGTCTGGGAGCAGAGGGAATGGGTAATTCATCATTCTAATAGTTTCTATGTGCTGGAAGAGACTCTGTGGTTTTGTAGCAGAGAAGTAAATAGAGAGGCACTCCCAGGCTGCAAAGACCGGATAAAAACTGAGCTGCTGCAAAACAAGTTTACATGAGCATTGCCAGCATTATGGACACACTAGGAGTTATCAAAATAACAAATGCAGTAAGAACAACCAAACCTGTGTGCATGAAAAATATTTGGGATACACACATTGCTGTGTCTAAACTGCGTGGGGCCAGTTTTTCAACCTTTTCTTTTTTTCAAAAGTTTTAGCAAACATTCTAAGTTTTGAAAACCTGTGCAGTACATGGATTAGCTTGGGACTTGTCAAAAAATGTCCAAAGGCAATGCAGTCTTGATGAGCAACTTTGGGAAAAAAAGCAGAGCAAGGCTTTCATGGCTTTTAAGCTCAGAAGAGATTATTAAAATCATCACCTACTCTTCTACAGGCTGTAGAACCTTATCAGTTAATTCTGCATAATACTTTTACCTCCTATTTAAATTGCAACATATTTCTAAGAAAGTCATGTAGGCTGCAGGATTAAAATCTCTGTCTTTAGCTGGTGCTCAATTTTGTTTTAGAAATACAGAGAGCTATAGATGATATGATTCCTCTTACGTGCTTGCAGACACCACCACAGTTGAAAAGCTCTGGCTAAACTTGTCCCCTCCCTGAATCATGCAATTCAGTTCTGTGATTTGTTCTTTGTGAGCTGTGCTCTGATAGTAAGGTAGGACCAGGAAAGAACACCAGGGACATTTCTTGCTGCCTTTCTCAGTCATCAGAACCTGTTCAGTGTCATGCTTTGAATAATATTTATAAAGATATAAGGAGAGAAAAAGCAGTTATAGGCAGACTTCACTTAAAAAAGTTTACTGAGAGGGAAAACTTAATATGCTTAAATTAACTTTTGAGAGCTAAAGTAATCTGATTTTTCGTTAAGAATTTAGATTTGCAGGGGCTTTCCACTATGCAATTGTTCATCAGTAGGTGGAAAGGCAAAGATATGGTATAAAATCCAGGCACATCTAAAGCTCTGTCTTGATAACTGCATTGCTGTGATTGTGTTGTCTGTAGCAAATTTTGAAGGCCAAGCATCTTTAGTGTCCAAGCCTGTTTCTATAGTACTATATATTTAAACTGGCTAACAGTGAGTCAGACAGAGAGCCCGCACTTTGACTAGTTATTAATGAAAAAATAATCTTGTAAAAAATCACTAATTTGCTTCTACCTGTACTGTCAGAACAGAAAAAAGTTATAATCTATCTGCAGGTTGATTATCTTAAAAATATATTATTAATCTGTTTTATTTATTTATCTGCAGCATAGTAGGTCTTCTGGCTTCCTATGATGTTTCTGATTTTAGTGTTTGGTTGTGGTTTATTTAATGCAGAAAATGAGAGGCTAAAAGTGCTGAATATTCTGCCTGAGAACCTTGGCATCCCTCTTCTCATATACCCCTTTGGAAACCTTGCAGGGTACAGTTTGGCAGTTGGTCAGACTTCACTTTCTGTGGTATTCAAGCAGTTCAGGAAAATGACTCTGAAGGCTAACTGGAGGGGATTTAGTATCCAAGCTGGATCCGTAGCCAGCCACCTTCTCAATTTTAGAGAAGCATGGTTGTTGCTTCAGTATGGGACAGCTTACTATTTCTAATCAAAGTGATATCTAGTATGATTTTGAAACCAGTCACCAAAAATACTCTTACTATAAGCAAAGTATAATAATGTATTTTTCAGCATGTACTAATACATATGTGTACAGCTGACCATTCAGAAACAAAGCTGGTAAAAGCTAAATATCAATAAAATTTGCAGGTAGAATTTAAACTGGAATAATGATTAAGTATTTCTATGGAATGGGAGAACAAAAGAGGCAATCTGAAACAGTAATTGGTATAAAAATACTAAAGATCTGTAGGCAGAAATTTTATACAGGTATATGAAATTTCAGAGTGACATCCCTAGAAGGTACATTTTGAAAGTGGAAACGTACACTTTGAAAGTCATATTACCTAGATAGAATCACTAAGATATTACAGGGCTGTTAGAAAGTCCAAGAAGGAAAGAAACAGGACAGTCAAATATCTTAATCACATCAGTCATTTAAATAGGCTCAGACTTCAATTCCCTTTAGGCTGTTAATTGCATATCCACCTGATATCCAGTTCTGAAATTAGACCTTTGTGTTCTTGATAAACTGGTTATTTAAATACTGCATAATATTACTGAAGGAACTAGGGCTGCTTTGCATCCAAAGGTTTCTTTTAACTGGATTAAATTTCCTTCCATTAAAATGAAAGAAAAGAGTACGTCTCCAATAGATGAAAATTTTCTCTTTGTCAGTATTCACCCTTTCTCAGGCTAGCAAAAAAAGACCAAAAAATGTTGTCATTCACCTGACTCTGGGGATCTCTTGAAAAGATCTTTTAATCTCCTGCAGCTTGTTCTCAGGGTGCTGCTCTGCCCCGGGTGGCTGCAGAGCCCCCTCCGAGCCCGCACTGGTGGGGCAGCAGGCACAGCCAACGCTGCGAGGGGTGGTGTAGAATCAAGGTTGTTTTTTGAGATGGTTTAAATGTCATCACAAATTCAAGTGTTTGTGTAGGCATGACTGTTACACAGGATTTACCTATCTGGGTTCCAGCACCTTCGTAAAGATTGCCGGAAGTCTAAATAGCATATATTTATTGTGATCCTTTTAAGTGTGTCTTTCTGTTGTTATAGGGTCAATGTGAAATAATGTATTTTCTTTTAAGAAAAGTTAGCAAATTGCACGTGAACATGAGAAAAAGAAGAATGCTACTTGAGACAAACACAGAAGCAGTCATGGACAAGGACATAATTAAGTGTATTAGTTTCCAAGTCTGGATTTCTTTAAAATAATTAAGACGCCTGTCGTCATCTCTACAGTGGATTCTGTTCTCTCATAATTACCCAGGGAAGGTATTTGTAAACTCAGAGATGTATAGTGAATTTCTTTCCTCTTGAAATTTTTAGTTTGAAAACATAGATACAGCATGAGAGATTAATAGTTTCAACATCTACAATTATTTAGAAAAATAGGGTCAAGTTACACTTGTTCATATCGCTGGCTGTCTTTAGCTTAACACTGTTTCAAGATAACGTTGAACTTTTTGGACTAAAAATATCCACTATAGCTGACAACTAAATGGAATCAAACCTATAAGGTGGTTTTATGTAACACCAAAAGGGAAAGAAAAGCCAATAGACCCAGACCGAGAAGGAAACTTTCCATCAGTGAGCACAGCAGACTTTTAGATTTCAGGTCTTAAGTTTATGTTTACTGCCATCCCTAAATACATACATGAGTGTCTGGAGAATATTACCTGTCAGGAGGCACACAAATATACAAGCCTTCTGGCCACCTAAAGGAAATTTTATAGCTTTTTACTTAACCAGAGCTCTCTCTGGGGGAGGGCCAGAGCACAGCTCAGAGCTACACTTCAGCTGTAGTTTTTGGATCTGTGACTGGGCTATGTAAGCTCATATGTCTTAAAATTCATGTTAAAGAAAAGTGGGAAATTCACAAGGGTAGGAAAGAAACAGAACGTATTTGTTGAGCAGAAGCCAGCATGTACAGTGTAATGGTGTTTATTTTGAGACAAAAATGCAGTAACCATCTGTACAATGAAACTCATTCTGCAAGCAAAATATGTGTTCAGATCTAAGCTTCTGTGATTTCCTTGTCCTCTGATATTATCTAACCTTCTTTTATGCACTTTTTTATCTCCTACTGTTTTGGTGTTTCTCTAGCCCTGTTTCTTACTGTGGTGTAGGATTCAATGGTCAAACAAGACACAGTATCATGCCTTCCCATTGTCAAATGCCTTTTGCTTCAAGGACTACTTAGGCATTGAGCTCTACTGTTTCTTCTTATGATGCAAACCCTAAGAACATGAGAGTTTGTTGGGGCAAAGAAGTTTCTCCTGGCTTGGCTGTTAAGCATTACATAATTTCATCGCCTGTATAAACTGTTTTTCAAATTTGACCTTTGATCAAATAGAGCTACTACTTACCTAACTCATACAACTGTTTTGTTCTTTGCAGTGGTTTTCCCTAGGATAACATCTTAAGAGATTAGTGTTATTTTCAAATGCTTTGATGTTCTGGGCTCTCATCTGATCCTCTGAAATTAATCTCCAGGAGTCAGGGGCTGATACAAAAAGATCCATTTCTCATTCCAAGTGCATGGCACACTCACTCCCTTAAATCAATGCTTGTATGTAAAAAGTGTCAAACCCATTCAGAGCAATTGCATGTGCTATTCATCCTACAGAGAGAGGAGGAGAGTTAATTCTCTCAAATGAACTCAAGAAGACAAATATTAGACAGGAGCTTATTGCTTATCTTGGAGGCGTTTGGATACTACAGTGTTGAGGAGAAATACTATATAAAATAGGAAAGGTTACTCAGAACTTGCAAGGCAGCACTGAAGTATCTGAATTAACTCTTCCAGAGAAGAGCGTTTTCCTAGGATCAGGCCTTGGTGCATTAGATTCTATAACACACAAAGCGAAGGCATTTACTCCCATGCCTACTGTTATTAAATACAACCACATGACTATATTGATACGTTGCTTTCCATTGGCGCTGATGCATAAGCACATAAGCCCAAGGCAGAAACATCAAGTGATTTCTTACAATGTTTACGTATACCTGATTTCTTACAATGCTTTTCTTGCTACATTTTTTTGTCTCTGGCAAATCAAGGATGATCATAATGGCTGACATCAAGAGGATTTACTGTTTACATTGCAGCCCATGGATATACTATAGAAGCTGTAAGCTGCACAGCAAATCATAACTCACAGTGAAAACCGTGGCACAAACCCATGGAACACAAACCTCTTTGCATGGTTTTCTTAAAAGTTTTTTTTATCTTTCTGCAAAACAGTATAATAGAAAGTGTGATGTTCTTTCTGTGCCCTTTAAGGAAAATCAAAGATGGGGATAAGATGACAGTTCATCAGCCAAGATGAGCAGTTTGCTCCAGATGAAATAATAATCATTGTGGAAAGTTTTGCCACCGTATTATAGGGAGCACATATCTCACTGGGGCATCTCAGGAGACATTTATTATACCAGAATTATGCCCATTGCTTAGTGGGGCCCATTGCTTTTTTTCCCCACAGAACACATCGCTTCACCTCAGAGATGTAACCTGCTGCTCCATACCTGAAGTAGCTGTTGCCTTGCCTTTTTGCCAGTTGCCTTGCTTTTTTTTCCCCAGTCTTGCACTGAGTTTTGTTTCATTTTAGAAAATGGGCAGCAAGCATATGAAGAGGTATTTTTTTACCGCTAATGTCACCACAGATGGGTGCACAGTCTCCTTGAGAAATCTACTTTGGATATATTACACTGAATGTAGCGAGAGAGGGCTTCTTCAGGAGTATGTAGTTTGTGTGATTCATACTCTGGTCAAAAAGATGGAGCTCATGTATTTATACAGGTTTTAAAGGAAAATGACTTGTCTGTTCTAGAGGCATGTTCAGCGAGGCACCCCCAGTTGCTGGGCCATGGTCTGTGCACATGAATTGCTCCTCATGTATTTTGTCAGTTGCATGAGTCAAAAACTAGTCCACAAATCTTTTGATTCATCACATTGCAGAAGTCCCACTTTTACAGCCTTATAACAAAGCCACCCAGAAGAATAAGAGCTGTAGGAGCAGGCCCTTTGTATAAATACACGATTCTAACATGTATACTGCAAAATCTTTAGTAATAATATCCTAAATTATGCATGCTTAAAAGGATTTTTTTAGCATACTAAGAAGAATTAATAGCAAGGAATTAATAAAGCAAAATCATTTCATCATGATAACCAGTTTTAAAAATTTTCAAGACACACTGTTTCTGTGTCATAAAGTAATAACCCGAAGGAAGCTGATGGATACAAGCAAATCTCAGCAAAATAGTAAGGAAGCTGCAACTGGTAATAATACTGGGGTGACAGAAAATCTTTATTATCTATAGATCTAATCTTTATTATGTCAAGATTCTGTGGGATCAAGAACATATCAAGGGTAAATCCGATTGGACTTTAAACAAATGGCTTTTGTATGCTACAGCGCAAATCTGATAATCTAAGAAAACTGAGAAAAATAGGCTTTTTGTACTTTGAAAAATGCTGTTACTGACTGTCGCAAGGTTTAAGGAAATGACATGATTATCTCTGCTTGTGCTGAAATCGTTCCTCTAGTACGATTCCAGTGATCTTGCTTTTGCCATGTCTGAATGACTGACTTTTTTTGTTTTTAATAATGAAGAAGCAGAATATGTAAACTAGTCCATTGTGTAAAACAAATCAAAATACACGACTGACTGTTCAATCTTTCTAAAATAATTAAACATGGTGAGTAAATTACTGTCTTTCCCCCGTCATTGATTCTTTGGGCCTACGAATGTTGAAATGAAGGGAAGGCACAGATGAGGCTGATGGACAGTTATCATCTGACCCTGATAGATGTCCGGTCCAAGATCCACTGAGGAGAGACTGAAGGGTATTATCATTCCCCTGAGTTAAGCTAAATCCGTGACACCATAATATACAATGGTTGGGTTTCACCATCACCTCTTATCTCATGTGTCCATTTTCTTTCCCACCCTCCTCTTAGAGTTCTTTTTCTGACCTTTGTGTGTGTGTGTTTTCCCAGGAGGTGTGATTCAGCTGATTAAGGCTGTGGCATGTCTTGTTTCACTGCTATGAACCCATGACTACAAGGGCAGCTAAAAGCAGCGTTGTAATCATCAGACGCTGCTAGGAGTTTGCCAGATTTTGGAGTGGTTGATAAGACCATGTGCTGGGTCTGTCTTTTTCCAGGTGCAAGTGAGTTGAAAGAGACGCACCAAAAT
>Ga0181612_151023_pt1 | contig 11007 bp, 8 predicted proteins | sample HoacroProtozoa21_FD_119630 | JGI IMG/M metagenome (GOLD analysis project Ga0181612, IMG submission 119630) | Hoatzin crop microbial communities from Cojedes, Venezuel. Combined Assembly of Gp0051906, Gp0051904, Gp0051908 | reverse complement strand
CTTTAGAGTAGTATTTTCAGTCCCAGTTACTCCTCGGAAAAGTGCAGGAAAAAAAGGAGAATAATTGGAATAGTTTTCCTAAGCAACAATTTAATCACATTTGGAAGAAAGTCTCAAGTGGAGGAGTTTGAAAAACAGTAAAATATGCAGATTTAATAAATATTAAGTTAAATAATTTGATTCTGTAAATACTACATGGCTCAACTATCTTTTCGTGTTAGCCAGAACTAAATGTAATGTTATAGGATTAAATTTAAGGATGAAGATTAAAATCTGAGCACAAATATTTTGTAAAGCTTTGACTTCAAGTTGGCAATGAAAACAACTGCCAGTGGAGTCAGTGAAAAAAAAAACAATCAGTGTGGGAAAATTGGTACATTATGTGGGGTCAACAGGAAAATCGTTCCTCTGCTACAGAGTTTGGGAATCCTGGGACCGTAAACCAGGTATGTGTCTTTTGTGAAGAAGCCACAGCTGTTCCCAGCAGAAGGACGTGAAACAGTATCACCCATGAATCTCATTGCTACTGTAAGTGTCTCTGGAGGAAGTGTATTAACTATTGTAGTGAAAGAAATTTCCAGACAAAATGCATAGAGAAAAGCTTTACATCACTAGCAAAGAAGGTGGAACAGAGGCAGAGCAATCCAGAGGATTGCAAATAAAAAAAAATAGTATTTTCAGGAAATTTAATCCACAGTACAGAAGCAGATTGGTGCTTCATGTAGGATCAGAATAAAGGTCAGATGATAAACAGGGAGAAGAGACAATTTGACAGAGGTGGCTGAGTACACCAGGTCCTACGAGAGGTCCCACAGAGGTGGGTTTTGGGAGTGGGGGCTAAGGGGAAGGGAAGACAAAATGCAGCAGTGCAGGAGTGGAGGCAATTCCTAGTAGAATAAAAAGAGATTTTTACATAAGGTTGTGGAGTGTAATGTTTTCATTTGACAAAGATACTTTGAGTCAAAACACGGTGAAGGATTCAAATAGCTTGCCTATGTATTATCTTTCCACAGGGCTATGTGGCCCATTGCAGTTACAAATCATTTTAGCCTACTGTATAGAACAAGGATCTCCAGAAGAAATGATCTTATGGTCCATTGTAAGTTCACTTCTTTTATCTTGCGTCTGTTTTGAACACTATTCCACTAAGACTGAAATTTGTGTCATATTTTTTTAGCTGTCTAGCAATTAGTTCCCTATTGTTAGTCAAATGTTTGGATCCCTCTCCAGTCAGCAAAGGAAAATATACTCTCAGAGGACCTTCTCTTTCTCATTCTCTTTTTTTCTTTCTCTCTTTCCCTCCTCCTTTCTTTACTGCTTTTCTCTCTTTTTTTTCTTCCTTTCTACCTTTCTGTCTTTCTTACTTGGGACAGATTTCTGCAAACTTCATGTATCGAACTGGCTCCAGAGGGATCTGATGAACACCGTAACTGGGTGCAGGTGCTGAGTGAGAAGTAAAGGAAAATGGATATGTATCTGTCTGTGATGTGGAGCTGTCAAAAGTCCACTGATAGTTATCCGACAGAAACTAATGATACCACTAAACAAAAGCTTTTTTTTAAATATTTGTTGAATGCTTCCCAAAACCAAAACACACCCCACCTTTCTCTCTCCTCATTAACCAGAAAAGCCCATTCATTCTTTTTTTTTTCCTAGTAGCTTCATTATATTTTTTCTTTTCTTTTTTTTTTTTTTTTTTCCTGTGCTGTCCTCTGCATGTAACATTCTCCCTAGGCTGGAAACTTGCTATCATAGACAGTTCACTAGATGGCACATGGGAAAGTCTTACACAGATAATTATATGTTTTAATTAGCACTAAAGGGAATTACATGTATAAATACCACATACTTCTGGAACTCTGTTTAATGCAAAGCTGGAAGGTTACTGAACTTCTCCTCTACTAAAACAAATGAACTATTTCAAGAATAAAAGGAAGAGTTGTTTTCCTTTAATGTTAACAATTTTTGTGTCTTGGTTACAGTCCCTAATCCAAAAATCTGTACTAAAGTAATTATTCTATGAGGAAGAAAGGGACTCAGCCCCTCTCAAGAAAAGGATATATTTTTGCATTTCTTATCAAATGATGAATGATTTCTTCATATCCATTTTAAAAAAGCTATGGAGAAGTCTGATTTACTAAGTGAATAAACATATACTTGAAAAATGCTTATGGTCCCTTAGAATTTTTATGATTCTTATTTATTGCAGAGACATAATTTATTGCTTATAGTATTTAGAGGTCATGAAATGTGAAAAGGAGGCAAAAGCAAGTTGACAGAAACATCAATGTATTCCGAATACAATGGCAGTCTTGTGTACCATAGACTAACAGAAAGTATTGATTAGTTATACCATACCTTTTGAAATCTTGTTTGCTCTACATAGAAAAGCAAAATAATAATAGAAGGGAAAATATAATTGTAAGCAATGTATGTGATGAACAACAGGAAGCAATTTAATTCTTCAGTGGTATGTGATCACTTGTTTGGAGGGAAATGTTAAAATTCCCAAAGGAAACAGAATTATCATATCTTTTATGGTTGTTTTTTTAGAGCTAGAAAATGAATATTTATCAGAAATGTATGTATGTTTAATAACTGGTAGATTCAGATGCTTAACGGAACTTTCATGAGCGATCTGAATAGAGAAAAATATTAATATGATTTGGGAATAAAACTTACAAATCTCCTCTTACGTGTTTCTGAAAGAAAACAAGTCCTTTTTCATTCAATAACTGATCATGCCTTGGGATCTCTTAATGAGCAGCTACTGAAAGCAATTGATATTATAAATTAACCTTTTTGTATGTATCCCATAATCTACAAAAGGAAATGCTTGGATATGTCACAAAAAGATCCAGTTTACCAAGCTGTAGATGCATTGTTAACTTTAATCACAGTACTCACGTACAAAAGTGTTTGCAAGATCAACACTCAATTAAGTTTTTAAAGCTACAAGGACTGAAGCCATATGATTTTCAAACACTAATTACTTTTCCATTTACAACTGTGGAATCCACATGCAATATTTTCTCAATTAATGTGCATAGCTCATTACACTGTGAGAAAAAAAAGAAAATTAAAATGTCTTTCTCTTGTTAGAAGAAATATGAAGGAATTCAGCCCCGGAATTTCACTGAACTTAATAGATAAATGACATGGTTAAATCACACTTGTCATTTTACAGATTAAAGGATTTTCCAGGATGTGAATTGCAGCTATAAATCTTCTATATATGAATAGGATAGTAGACAGTCTCTGGTTCAGTTTTCTAAGCCATGATTTGTTGACAGTAATGGCCCTAATAATTAGCAGCAAGTTTTTATAATATTTAAGCAGTAAACTTTGAGGGTCACTGCTTTTAAATCAAGCCTCAGGGTTATTTGAGTTACCTTGTGTTGCGGAATCAGAAGGTTGGCACTTCATAAATCCGCTTGTATTCTTAACAGGTATTGACAGGACTCTGTTGCAGCATTACATGATTTCTGATTTATTAAGTATGGGGAATGCAGCACTCGCTGTGGAAGTATTGCAATGCTGGAAATTCTCAGAGGGTGGCTTTGTTGTATTAATAGAGCAATACAAATAGAGTTTAAATGGTCTATTGTTCCATAACCTGCAAAAGAGAAGCCTCAAAGGGTACTAAATGTTTCTTTATACGAAACATAGAAGAAAGCTTATTTTTATGACTACAGTCTGACAGCTAGATCCTGCATTACGAAAGCTACCCTCATAATAGATCAGCACAAAGTCAGGCAATAAGATTTTTTTTCCTTCAGTGTTCGGTATGCCAGGAATTGCTTCCTCCTACACAGTCTTCACACAGGGGCCTAAGTTCATCCACCTTAGCAGCAGAGAGAAAGAAGCTGTTTCCAGAATTAAATAAATAATTCTTTGACGGTGCCTCTCGCTACATTAGCTATAAAAGGAGCCTGGACTTTTTTCATGAAAGGGTAAAGTAGGGCAAGAGGACTTCAAGCAAAAATATAAGGACTGCCAGGCTTAGCCTGAAGCTTTACCTAACTGACATCATTGTTCCTAACAGCATATGGCAATAGGACCTGTAAGCTCTTCGGAGTAACTGTTTCCTATTGCCATGAAAAAGGGGAATCTTGCTGAACTTGTGCTGCACTTCGCTTACCTACATGTGTAGGTGGTAGAGATCCTCTTGGCATATAGAAGAATGGTGTCAGCAAGACTGGAGACCTGCTGGACTACAGTCAGTGGGTATGCGTTGGCCCATACTGCCTCATGAACAGCATTTCCCATCCTCTGCTCAGGAAGATGAGGACCACTTTGAATCCCTTGATCCGCTCCTCCCTCAGGCAAGCCTTGTAGGAGGGTGGCCTCCAGGCACATGTGACTCTTGGCTATACAGGTCTCCTTGCTGTGCTTCTGCCCTGCTACACGTTCCCAGACAGTGTGAGCACACCACAAAGTGACATGGGCAGACCTCATGAGATTGCTGCTTAGTCTCTAAACTGCACTGTAAAAACACTCCCTCACATATATAATTCTTTCACTCTTTCCTCGCTTTTGTGCCCTGTCTAGACACTAATTGATAGGCTCTTTAACTATCAAGTTGGAAAAATATGCATGTGAGGCAGCACGCTCCACATTTCACTGTGAATGAATGGAGAATTGTCCACACATGGACATGTTTGTGGACATGTTCATGGATATGGAGCAGTTCTTGGTTCCCCTGTGTTTCCTGCAGTGAGACGGACACTGTCATGCAAACGTATGCCATGTACACCAGCTGCAGTCCCTCTTCCACCTCCTCAAGAACCTCTTGTGGATGTTCTCTTTTTCTACTTTTCCTTTTCTTTACATCTGTGAGGCTTGAGGCCCGGCCATGCCCTGGCATCTCCTCATCACCTTCCTGTTGGCTCTGGTCATTCCTGGCACCAAGGAAAGAAAGCTGCATGGGGAACGGGGACAGCTGCAGATCCTGTTTCTGTTGCCTTGTCCTGTCACATCTCCACACATTACATCAGCAGGCAGTGCCCACCTGTCCTTAGATGATACTTTCAAGGAATTATGAGTGCTTTTGGTGGACTCTTCTTGGTGTCTTCTGCTGTTTCCCTGCCTTTAAGTTTGCGAACTTTTTAATTGCTACCCTCCTCCCTTTTCTATTTATTATTTCCTCCCCCCACCCCCACCCCCCCAATTTTGCTCGCTCCAGAGGGGTTTTTTTCATTTATCTGTCTTCCCTTTGGGAAAAGGATGTGGGTTTCGGAGGAAGAGCTTTTGACTGGGCATAAATCTGTCCATAAGAAAATGAAACAAGAGGAACACCAACTGCGAAGTTATATTAAAGGAAGAACATAAGAATAAGATATACACAATCTTTCTTCTGGTGCTCTTATTTTCCTCTTCATAAATTGCCTCTTCTACCTGCTACCTGGATTTGGGAAGTCATCAAAGTTAGAGATTTTCAGATTTATGTTAACATGATTAAAACTGTCTGTCAAGCTTTTCCTCATTTTCACCAACCCTAAGTTTCAGCTCTACAACTCCATATAGTGAAAAGCAATGCAATGTAATAATATTTTGCGTAGCAAACAATCAGTTTTCCTTTTCTTTGCTTTAGATCTGTTATCTGATAATTCCATTGGATTGTCCCTAACTGCTGTATTGTGAGACTTGGAGAATAGCTGTTCCTGATTTACTTTTGCTATACAGGGTATGATTTTATAGGCCTCCATTACATAATTTTCTTTATATACCATCCTCAGTTCCCATAATTACTTTTCCAAATGAGGAGTTAAAAAGTATTCGGTGTATTGCATGTGTTACTGATAGCTTGGGTGGAACATTTCTTTTTTTTTATTTCCTTTTTTTTTTTTTCCAGATAGGATAAAGCTAGAAATGAGTGTGGTATTCATTTTGGAGTCTCGTTATTAATTTTTGCAATACATGATGTTTCCTGTTTATTTTCTTCCCTTCCTTGAATAAGTACCCCCTTCTCATTGTAGGATTTTCCTGAATCACTGTTAACTCCTTGATTAATGTGAAGAGAGATGACCTTTGCACATAATCACTGTCCTGTTGGCAGTGGTAGGCTAACTATCCTGTGTAATTACGGTAAAATTAAAAACAAAATAATTATTTGCCAGTGATATATTCCTATTTGCCTTTCAAGGCATTACCAGAAATGTTTTCTACCTTCTTGTTGGTATTTTCTCTTCTTCTGTTCAATTCTTTGTATTCATTTTGCACGTATCATCTTATTTGTCTCTATTAATTTATGGCAGTATTTTGCCACATTTGTTCATAGTGAGTACTTGTACTGAGTAAAATGTTACTTCTCAGTCCTACTAATTCATCTCATCGAAGCACACACATGAGCATTCGAATTATGACATGATTTGGTCCCTACATTGTAAGTTCTTGGACTAAAAGAAGATATCTTGCTCTATTTTTGTTAAGTATTATTTCAGTTTTCAGTACTGAGAGAAATAATAAACAGTACATTTTAAAAGAGACCACATAATTTTATAAATGGAAATAAAGACCAAGCGTATCATTAGTCCTTATCCTGATGGTCTAAAAAAAACAGCTTAAAACAAAACCATGCTTTCTTTCTCTCACAGGCCTAAAATTCCTGAAGCAATACACTGCATCTTCTGAAAGAGTTTAGGAACGGTTGCTTTCCTCTGGGGCATTGCAACTTCATACCACTTTCTTCCTCTGAGCTGTGCCTAAGTGGAATAATCGAACCCATAATTTGTGGTTACACTAGTGGGAATACAATTATAAAGATTCTCACTCCTAAAGCACGTCTTTTTTTCATTTGATTTAGGCACTTAGGAGTCTAATTCCTATTGACTTTCAAATGTGATTTAGCCTCTTGTGCCAGATTTGTAAAGGTATTTAGGTTCCTAATTCCTGTAATCAATGGAAGATAGTAGCCTTTAAAAATCTGGCCTTGTGCATAATTTCTATTGACTTTCCTAAGTGTCTAAGCTACTTCCAAACTTCTGAGTCACGCAGGTGTTTTTGAAAAGTCATTAAATAGTGTCTACCAGAACACCCTCTCCAGTCACTGAGTGAGTGGTAATTGTAGTTACAGTGTGAATATTCTTAGCCTTTTATGGAGGGAGCTGACATGGCCTGCAGTTGGAGAGATGGTACAGAAATAAGTGATTCATTAATTAGATGCAATTACTATATAAGGCATGACTCCCAGACTTATCTTGCTCACATACCATGATCACTATTATTGCTTTTGCAGCTAATGGCATTCATGTAAGCAGCAACTTTTAACCTTGTCTATACAGGAAACAGAACTGGACTTTTAAGGCATCAGTCATATTTTGCTGTGTTCTTTGTCCGCAGTTTATTCTATGGAAAATGTTAGTTATTAGTCTCTCTGATTGCTCAGTTAAAACACAGCTAAGGCTTTCTGGGTAGATACCCAGACTAAAATAAAGAATATTAAAAAGATATTTGCTAAAAAAATTTATTACATTTTTCAGCTGATGGAAGTACAAAGCATAGGCCCTGTGTGTGTGTCTTTTAAGAAAAGTGTGGGCAGAACACTTGTTTTCCACAAACTGTGGACCATATGCTAGTTCTAGTGCATGCACTTCCACTGATGTCAAATGAATTTTCTGATTCATATCTGAAGATGTCTGTGGCTCTTTATATGCAAATAAGAATAGACATTGTCCATTTTTTATATAAATTCTGCCCAGATTGAGTTGGTATGCTTTGAAGCCATATGTGTCTTCAGGCATTGATGTACAGACACATATTCCATAGCAATATGTTGGTAAGAGTCTATACAGAGAGGTGGTATGGAAGAAAGGTCAGGCTATAATGCTTAACAGACTTAAACTGAGTCTATATTAAACATTTTATAACAAATGTTGCTCTGAAAACTGAACAAAAATTTTGTTTCAGACATAGATTTCTCTTTTCTCAAATGAACAAAAACCAACCAAACAAACTAAACACCATGCACATATGTACCAGAAAACAGCTGTGATTTTTATAATGAAATTTTGCGGGCAATTAGCCTGGAATGTAGAATAGTCTTCTAAGCAATTTAAATTGGTCAAGATTTTGTGGTTTTAAAGCAACTACTCTGCATTATGAGAAGTTACTTGCCATTGGCATACTTACTTTGCATTGAGTACTGCAGGTCGTAATATGCAATCTGTACTATCATTACAACACAGTGTGTCCATGTTCAGAGGACCCATTACCTTAATGCTGCAAAGTAACAAAAGTAGTGATTGCTTTTTTATGTATAAAACATAAAATATACTGATATTGGAAAAGTGTTCGGTGAGCTTGTTTCGTGACTGCAGTAGGAGCTGCAGATCCCCTAAAACTATTTTAAATTATTGTGCGTACAAATTCATGCTACATGTGATAATGACCCTTGAGAAGAGCATGAAAAACATAACTCCATGTTATAGAAAATATCAACATTGAAGAAGCCTGTAAACCAAATGCATTGTAACAGAACATCCCAATGTCTTTTTTTGATTTTGACAATAAAATCATAACGTAAAAAATAAGGAATTATCCTAAAAAAGGAATTATCCTAAAATCACATTTACAGGTATGCTACATTTCCAGCACAAGACAGCAAATGTGAAACACACAATTTATTTTAATGGCCTGCTTTCGTAGTTAACTACTCTGATTGTACTAGGGCTGCCATATGTCCATTTTTTTTCCAACATGTCCTCTTTTTCCTCCTCAAAATAGTGTCCAGGTGGAATCTGAGTAATCTTACACTCTTTTAAGAATTCCAGATGCCTGGCAGCTCAGTCGGAGGAGCATCACAGACATATTGGCTACATATGGGCAGGTCAACGTATCTGATTTTATGTGCACATGCAGGCCATCTGTATAGCTCAGGTGTAGCAAGCCCAGTGCTTTCTGGACATATTTCTTCTGGGAAATCCTGCAGAAAAAGAAGGTAAGCTTATGAATTACTCAGGCTGAAAGCATACCTCCATTTATACTAAGTTAGAGAACTTCAGAATGAAGGACTCAATCCCAAGCAATGCTCTGGATCATTGCCACACTATGGAGCTCTTCTACCAGATAAAGTTGAAATTGCCATCTCCTGTGGTGTTGTGGTGCTTACAAAAAGATGAAAACTGTAGTGCAGGGCCAAAAAAGTTGACCTGTGTAAAGCATTGGATGGCCTTTTAAAGCCATCATATCACGAGGACACAGCTCTGATACCATCGTATATCAGACACAGCTGAAAGTGTGCCCTTAACTGGTAATTCACTGTTTAGCTGCTTCACTTTGGTATTACACCAAAGACTGAATACAATATACTACTATTAAAGACCACTTCAATACTCAGTTGCAACCACGTAAGACAATTCGTTATAAAACGTAGCATCTTCTGCCCTAAAGAAATCTAAGTCAGGTTATATATAAGGTTGGGAATCTATTCATCACTGACCCCCTGCCCTAAATCTAGTCTGAACTTTAACATTCCTGACTGTAATGGGTTAACTTAACACCAGCTTAACACAATTTTTTTAACTTAATGATTTAATAATGCACGGGGTCTTCAGCTCCAAAATTAGTAACAGATGGTGAGACAGGATTTGTTCCCAGTCCTGAGGAGCACTTTGCTATACTTTCCTTGCTCCAAAAGTGATTGAGAATGCAACCCAGAAATATAGGTGTGCAGATTGCTTCTCAAGGGGAAAGCCTGGTTTGTGCAGAATCCCTTTAACCATCGCTGTGCCTCACTGTTTTCTAACATGTAAATCTGAGGTCGATACAGCTATGGATAAAAATTAAAAAGATTATTTCAAGAAATGTTATATATTCCAGTATTTCTAGCTGCTTCTATGGCAGTAACATACATTCTCAGTGCAGCCACAGCACTCCAAGGAATGTTTCAGTACATTGCTATGAATAAATCTTTTTCTTAAGAATTACCTGGCTATATGGTATACATAAATGGGTGGGAAGTAAAAGCTGGGGGGGGCATGTCTCTCTTTTTGTAGAATTTCTGCAAAATACTTCATGGTACCATACAAGAATATTATTACAAGCCAAGAGAATATTTTAAGGTAATCTGTGTTTGAAGAAGAAAATAAACATATATACATAATTTTGAACCAGTAGTCATAAAGAATATCGTCAGATAAAATACAACATGACTTCCTACATACCCTAATTTCCACTGTCTTGATTCAGAAGAAGCCCCTTTCTTCTGTTCACCTTTTGAATCATCGGTACCCTCCAATCCCATAAAATTATAATTCATTTTTACTCCTTCCTGTTACCCGCAAGCTCTCAATTACATTTTTGCTTTTCTCCTAAAGACACAATCGTTAATCTTTGCAATAAAAAAAATCTCTTTCTTCTGCTTTTGAGTTAATTGATCACTGTTTATAAAAATTTTCTTAATTTTTTTCTCTAACCTAAGTTCTCTGTTTTGCAGGTTTTCCTCTTATGTACAGTGAAACAATTCTTACTTCTGTTTCTAATTACTCTTTTTTGTCAGACCCTGTTCTATATTTATCAGTCAGCTGTATCACCTAGACTTCAAGACACTGGTATGAACAATTAAAGTTGAGGAGTCATTTTTACTTTATAGTTAATGAAGATTAATCGATACTTCTAGGCCAATTTAGACTTTTCTCTAGATCTTTGTTTCCAGACTGTGTCTAAATTTTTTTTAAATATCTCCTGCTTGCAGCCTTTTCTACCGTTTCTATCTATTTCAGCTGGTTCCTATCATCTGGCATTTCAGTTAGCATAACATCCTTCTCCCAGGCCCTAAGACAGGTAATATTTCTCTTTCAATACCTTCAAAAAGGCTCTGTAAAGATCTTTTTATAGTTTGGCACTTTGACAAACTCAACCCATCCCTTTGTGTCTTTCTCTTGGCTTTCCCTTCATTCTTACACTGAACTCTGGCTACCTGCTTTCTCTTTCAAGGAAGGGCCTTTCATGGCTTATCTTAGCCATTTTCAGTCTATTAAATGCAGTTATTTAGATTTTCTGTCAGGT
>Ga0181612_132769_pt1 | contig 11007 bp, 7 predicted proteins | sample HoacroProtozoa21_FD_119630 | JGI IMG/M metagenome (GOLD analysis project Ga0181612, IMG submission 119630) | Hoatzin crop microbial communities from Cojedes, Venezuel. Combined Assembly of Gp0051906, Gp0051904, Gp0051908 | reverse complement strand
GAAGAAGTTCCTCCTCATGTTCAGACGGAACTTCCTGTGCCTCAGTCTGTGCCCATTGCCCCTTGTCCTGTCACTGGGCACCACTGAAAAGAGCCTGGCCCCATCCTCCTGACACCCACCCTTCAGATATTTACAGGCATTTCTAAGGTCCCCTCTCAGCATTCTCTTCTCCAGGCTAAACAAGCCCAGCTCCCTCAGCCTTTTCTCATATGAGAGATGCTCCAGTCCCCTCATCATCCTCATAGCCCTCCGCTGGACTGTCTCCAGTAGCTCCTCATCTTTCTTGAACACGCGCTGACCGGGTCCTCCCAGTGACGGCCATGCCTCACAGGTCTGCTTACTCCTGCTTGGTGGAAACCAAGGCAAGGGGATGGGAGCAGGGACAAGTCTGGGCCTTGCTTGTTGTGTACGCGGAGGCGGGGAGCTGTGAGTCACCCTCGTCGCGCAAGAGCCCGGAGAGGTGCCATCGCTCTAGTCCCTCAAGCACAGCTCCGACCCACGTCAGCAGGAGCCGCAGCTATGCAAAGCCGGGATATCTGATGCCAGGAGCCGTGCCAAGGGCATGGGGTGAGGAGGTCACGGCGGGTGTCAGCCTGCCGCAGCCCAGGAGCAGGAAGGTGGCCATCCCCCAGCACTCACACGGCTCCTGATGTGGCTGAACACCAGAGCTTTCCAAAGGACGGCTGGAAGAAGAGAAAAGCCGGCAGGCTGGGGAAACGCAGCGACCTTGATGCTGCAAGCCCTCTGCTCGTGCCCTCCCCGCTCAGCCCAGTCCATTGCACCCGCTGTGCGAGGTTGGTCCCGGGCTCCGTCTCACCCCACGAATTCGGCAGTGCCTCCCTTACAGCCTGCGTGACGAGTCGGGGAGCAGCAGGGCTGCCCATGTTGCCCCCGGGCCAAGCAGACGGCACGGTCCCACACTCCAGCGATGGAGCAGCTGGTCCTGCTCAGGCCAGGCTTTGCCCAATGTGGTATTGCCAGGCTGGCCCTAGCCACAGGCACCGAAACAGCCATGTCCCCACCTGCACCGCGGTCCTGGGGAGATGGGCTTGCTTAGAGGTCGGGCTGAGGAGGACGTGGCTAGCCTGTCAGGGGGTGAAGCTCCAGGTCACTTGGGTCCCGTCCCACATCTCCGCCTTCCAGCTCCATCCTTCCCTCCGTCTCATGGCTGGAATGGCCCTGGCTGCTCAGCCTTCAGTGGGCAAGACTCAATTTTTCCTGTGCTGCCGAGAAGCCCCAAAGAGGGTCTGACCATCCTCCAGTGTGCCAATCTGGTTGCCACCATAACGTCCTGGGCACTCCAGGAGGGCTGAGAGTGCTGTGTGTGACCTGGCAGCCAGGGCAGGAGACGAGAAGCCTCCTCCACCCGCAGCACAAGTGCAGAGTGACCAGCTTTCCTCAGCTAAAAACCTGGGAGAGCAGCAGCACAGCCAGCAGCTCGCTCCCTCAGAGTGCCCACTCCTTGTCAGCCAGAAGATCTGGTATCTTCAGGGAAGCCTCGCCCCGCCAGTGTGGGTGGCGTGCAAGAGAGCCAGGAGAAAATTAGGTAGTGGCTGCCCGACACTGCATCACTGTTTCCACTTCAGGCTTTAAGGATTTTCTAAAAGAGTCAGGAAACAGCAGAGAGGAACAGCTAATCAGCTGCGTAAAGGCACTCCTTTCCCTCACAGCTGCCCAGGACACCCGGCCCCCTGCCCACCCCACCCTGCCAGATGCCTCCCGTGAGCTGCCTCCCTACTGGCCTCCTCCCGGGAGGCCGAGGGGATGCTCGGGCAAAGCTCCTTGGCTGCAAGGATCCAGGCTTCGGTTCGTTCGCTTCGGTTCGTAGGTGAGCCGACAAAAAGGTGTTTTCCTACAGCCGCTTCCAGGAGTTGGGCAGCTGTACTGCTCTTGAGTTTGGTTTGTTTGTTGTGTCATGAAGGGGAACCCGTCAGATGGTCTCGAAAATGAACACCTAACCCCATTGGCAGCAGGAGGGAGAGGCTCCTGCCAGGCAGTCACAAGGCATGGCACAAAACAGCTTGCGTCACCTCCCTGACAGGGGACAAAGTCTGCTGCCATTAGGAGACGTCAGCCTGAAAAGCGAAAATGTTTCCCTGGCTCCAGTTCCCATAGGTCAGACTGACAGAAGACCAAGCCCTGCTGCTTAAGATGTGGGCGAAAGCCTTATATCTTGGATTTAGAGCCTCTCTTTTCCAAAAGGCAAGTCTTTTTAACTTACTGTTGATGTATTGACTGTCACTGTGACCTCCTCTTAGCTAAGCTTCATGCCCAGTCATGTCGCTCTAGAGACACGGGATCCCACGAGCCCGACGGGACTGGCCCACGAGACGAGCCCAGTCCACGTGGCAGAAAGGCCAGCTCAGCACAGGGCTGGCTGCTCTGCAGCTTTGTGGTGGAGCGGGGTGCACGTGGGGCTTCTCCATTCTGCAGGAGCCAAGCAGAACTGGATCTGCACCTGGCAAGGCATCGTACAGGTCTGGACCACAGGGCAGCCCTTGACCTGAAGAGCTATCTCTAGAGAGCCACGGCTGTAAAAGAGATTGAACAAGGAAGCAGAGGGGACATAAAAAGAGTTTACAAACACCACCGTAGTGCCACAATCAACGTGAAAAGAGATGGGGTTTGAGGGCTGTGTTAGCAGAGACCTAATGAAGACGCACGACAAGGACAAGGGCAGGAAGGAGTAGGGAGGGCGGATGAGATGAGGCTGAGAGGAAGGGCAAGGGGAAAGGGAAGACAATCCTGACAGGTCCCATTATGCTTTCTTCTCTTCCCCAGCAGTCAAAAGATGGGGGAAGGGGCACAAAATCATTCCTTACTTGTGCGGTAAAGATGCAAGGGGTGACTTTGCTTCATCACTTCAGTCCTTACATTGGTGAGCCTAAGCTGGCCCTGCCTGTTCCCACGTCACAGGGCTGCCGTATCTGTTCAAACAGATTCTGCTAGCTTCCACCAATCATCAGAGCCAAAGTTGGCCAAGTGGGCAACACAATGTCAGGGAACAACTACAACCTAATGCACACGGGAAAGATCTGCTAGAGCTCTCCAACACATTGACAGGTTTTATCTTATCTGTTGCCGGGAGGGACAAAGAGCTAGAGGGACAGTGAAGGTCAGTCAGGCTCTTAGGGGAGCTCAGAACAAGGGAATAGCTGATTATAGTGAAGGGCATCACATTTGCAATTAAGGTTGAGCTCCAAAAGTATGGGGGAAGTAAGCTGCTTCTCTTCCCCAGCCCAGGGTAAGAAAGAGTCCCACTGGCCACACCAACAACCGTGTGGAAGGGCCATTTCGTTCCTGAGTCCCCACCATGTCCTGCATGAGGGAGGATGAGCGATAAGCCTGTAAGGTTTTACAAGAAAAAGGCTTAGCACAAAGTGCTTGTGGGCACAGCTCTGTTGCCAGTAAAAAGCATGATGAAAAGCATACTTTCTTTGATGAAGCCTCATTCAAGTGGTTTATGGGTAAAGGTGAATCTAGTATATATCATACTTGGCTGATGGCAAACAGAGACCACTTGTGAAATCCATCTGACTAGATGTTCTGAGAAAAATGTTCATTAAACATCTGCAGGCTTTGAATCATTCCATTGTTGTCAGGGCTTCAGCTGGAAATTGTTCTGGACGTGAGAGAGTGGTGGGTCACCAACGGCTTATTTCTTATTAAATGCTTTGGGTTTAGGGACTTTGAGCATACATAGATTTTTTTCTCATTTGCAGATTCACATAAAGCAAAATACTAGGTGAAGATAAATAATGAGAGCAACTTGCTTTTCACTTGAATAGTAAAGACCCAGGTTATTGCTGTGTGAAGTAAACACATGAAAAGTGCTTTTGGCCCTCTAGAAGAGGGTAGCTCTGCCACTGGTCCAGGTTAACAGGCCTTAAGATGCAACTGCTCTGGGCCAAAGAGGAAGGTGTGAGCTGTGGTTCTGCCTTGGAGAGAGACTCGGCTGAATGTCCTGGCTCTGCCGTTGACATCATCTTACCTACCTCTCTCGCTTTAGTACAGCAATTTGAGAACACCAAAACTGGTTATCTGGCTTTTTTAGAGTTAGGTGCTCTGCCGGATGGCCCTTGAATCATCTGGTCAAAAATGGCAAGTGCGAGATGCCCCTCCTGCCGGCTTCAACCCAGAGAGAGAAGTTTCAGGCTCCAGGGAACTGCTGAAAAGATGCATCCATCACACACCCTCTCCATCACCTCTGCTAGCAAGAAAAGCTTTGCAGGTTATCTCCTAGGTTTTGCTGGAGGGGAAAAAACCCCTAATCACAGCCTTCCTAATTCAGTTCCCCCCTCAGCTGTTAAAGGATGCTGAAGTCAGAGCCAGGACTCTAGCCGCAGTGAAACAGGGGACTGCTACACCAGAAGGAGAACCTCCATGGAAACATCTCCTGAAATAATAAGCAGTGTGAAACAAAACTGGCGTAGGTGTTTGAGCGCTGCGTCTGTGTCACGTAGCCATGATGCTGGCCTACAGCTGGTGGTAGGAAATTTGCCAGTGCGAGCTGGGCTGGATCAGGTCCAGACCCCCTCGCGACACCTCCCACCACTCCAGGTACTGGTCAAAGCACTGCACCCGTGCCTGCACGCCAGGCACCGTCTTGTCTCTTCCCTCCTGTGCACAACCTGCAAGATGACCAGGAGCAAGCTGGGAGAGCCCACAGCCATTGCCCTCACCCTCAGGCCCCGCGGCTCAGCCACACGTGCCACCCTATACTGGCAGCAGCTGAGGGCTGAGCATGGTGGGGATTTTGGGGTGACACATTACAAAGCTGCTTCACGGGGTCACCCCGGGGTTTGCCGTGGCTGGCTCTGCTCCCCCTGCCACCTCCCTGCCTGCAGCTAGGACTGCACTGGCTGCGACTCTCCGGGATGGCTGCTGGTGCCAGGGAGGGGGACAACGGGCACGAGTCCTTGCCCGGCCATATCCCTTCAGCATCCTGCTGGGAGGGCTCAGGAGCCTCGTCCTTCTGTCCCAGCAGTGGGGCTTCCCCTCCCTTCCCCACCTCTGCGCCGCTGGTCTCTCAGTCATAACCCTGCTGCAAAAAGGGCGAGACGAGCTCCTTGCAGCTCGGCGAGTCGTAACAGTGAGGGGCAATTCTGCAAGATTTGGCCCAGGCGTAAGCGGCCGTCCTTAGCAGCCACATGGCTACGGCTGGAGCCCGAACAGAGGGCAAAGCTGGAGGCAGCACGGCGAGAGACCACCCCAGCCCTCAGTGTTTAACATGCGAAGGATCATCGCCTTGGGGGAAAGGAAGAAGTGATTTTCCGGCATTACTCAGAGGAATGGAGGCAGATGGCTGTCAGGATCTCCCAGTGTCACACAGAAAACGCATGACATAATCAGGAACGAACCCGCGTTTTCTAATTTCCAGTCCCGTGGCAGCCATCATACTGATTCCTGCCCAGTACAGCCACCAGGATCCATTCAGCATTTTGAAATGGCAGCTAGCTATTTACAGCTGCTGTCTGTATTACTCCAAGGAGCAGCACCTTTCTTTATTTTACAAACTCACCCCAAGTTTCCTTGAGTATCCCACTGGCACAGGGTGAATTTCTGCGAGCAATCTTTCCTCCTTTTTCCCAGCACAGCGAACATCTGGGACTACTGAGACTTCATCTTGTGGCATCGGCGGTCTTTATTCTTTAACGAGTTTCTGTGTAACAACTTCATGATGTTTTTCCTGGGAGGACGACTGTCTCATCTAAAACCTTGTCTCGCGTCTTCCTTTATAGAAGAATGTTTTATGCTAAAGCTCTTGAAAGAATTTCCTTTTGTGCTCTGTCCCCACCTTTCTCTGTTTAATTCCTCCCAAATGTCTCTCTGATGCTTAACCTACAGGTCGCCCTGTTCACCAAAACCAAAGCAAAATGCTGGTTTGAATAAGCTCAGGATACATGGATGTCGTTTCTGAACATTAGCAGGCCACATGATACCACCAACTTTATTTGATCCCATTTGCTGGAGCAGCCTGAATTTCTCAGGGGCAGGGTTTGTTTTTTTTTAATCCTAGTTCATTATTCTTCAAACCCATCAAGCAAATGGCCGTGGAGCGGAAGCTTGAATGGGCTTGTTTAATAAACAGGCAAAGTCATTCATCTGCAGCATCGCAGCTCTGCAGCAAGGCTCCATCTCCCCTCCCCTGCTCCTTACCGGGTCTGCGTCGGCAGCGGTTGTGTTAAACCCTGGTAGGGGAAATGCTGGGGAGGATAAATCTTTGGCTTCACACTAACTGCTTTTTCCCCCTGCAAGAAATCCTTGCTGCAACAAACGCCCTGATTGTTTCCGTGGGTCAATCACCTATTTTAAATTTATTTCTCACATCTCGCTTGGCACGGCTGAGGACGCTGGCCCCGTGGCAGGCTGTGTTCTTTATCTGAGTGAGCGATGGCCAAAGCAGCAACCCACCCAGGCCCCGAACGGTAGCCTTGGGATCTGTTAAGGATACGTTTGCAGCTCCCTACAGGTCTTATCAGGCTGCAAAACCATGGCACCTGCCCGCTTGAGAAAACCAGCCCTAAGCCGTCAGCGCAGCGGTGCAGGAGGAGCTGCGCTGAGCTTCGTTACCCCCCTGACTCGCCCCACGTTTGCATCAAGAATCAGGCCCTCAGCTGGCATGAACTGGTGCATGGAAATGCGGTGAAGCCCTGCCAGGTAACAGCAGCTGAAGATCTGGCACCCGAATCTATTTGTCATACAGAAAACTCGTTATTTTCGCCCGGCCTTTGGCTTCGCAGCAATGCCAGAAAAGCGCCCCGGCTGCGTTTTCCCTACGAAAGAGCGAACGTGAGATTTTGTTGCTGGATGCTTGCACCAGAAACACGTTCGAAGCGGAGAACTGCCAGGAGCTCGCAAGGTGTGTGGGAGCCCTCCCCGTCCCCCCTGCTCCCTGCCTGCTCAAACCCAACTGAAACTCATCACATACCGGGAATACCAGCGTCCCCGCAAAGCCCCTCGCTCCCCTGCTTCCCTTCCGCCCTGCTCGCCCCGGACTCTGGCAGAGCCCCAGGACTTCGGCAGGGGGGTAGCGGAGGGGGGCTCGGGAGGGCAGCGGCTTCCCCAGCGTACCCAGGGGCCGCATTCTGATCCGCGGTCCTGCCTGCTCATTTCCACTTCACAGATGCTGCTGGGCTCTGCCACCGGGAGACAAATCCCAGAAGGGGAAGGGAGCATGCTGGGGAGGGAGGAGATGAAAGCAGAAAAGGGCCGCATTTATTAAGCTGTTTTTCTTTCAGTGAAAAGAAGCGTTTATCAGTGATTTCATATATCATGTGAGATGTGGCTCCCTGCCAATTTCTAGGGATGCAAACAAGCCACTGACATCATGCGCTAAATATAGAGCAGCTCCTGCTTTAGGTGAATAAATAATGCAGATGCAAAAGCCCAGGTCTTCGGTTACACATTCATTACCATCTGTCTGCCGGGCTCTCGTCGTCAGGAGAACAAGGTCCGACTCCTGCGAGGACTGACAGGTGAAGAATGCAAAACAACTGCAGACAATAGGTGATTAAGCAGAATTTCCTTGTTCTCTGCTTTTTTCTAACAGCTACATTTCATTTCGGCAGTAATCCGCGGTGCAGCTTTTCCAGCGCAGCTCTGCCGCCTCCCTCCCTTTCCCTCCGAGCCAAGCTGGAGCGACAAGCCTGGGTGGGGAGAGCCTGGACAATGAACACGGCCAAAATGGGGAAACTTCCTCAGGAAAAAAAAAAAACAGAAGAAAGAAAAAGAGAAAAACAAAAAAAAAAGGCTCTGACCAGACTGTGCAAGCAGTAAAGCAGCAGCATCCCCCCTATGAGACAGAAGTTTCCCATGCCCCGTCAGAGAGAGGTTTTAATTAGGGTCTCCCAACGCTAATCGCTTTTGATTCCTCGAGCTGTTTTATTTCAGGCACCCATCTTAACAACCGCACGAGCGAACCCATAGCTGGCTCCACGGCGCACTATTTTAGCCCTCAGAAAGCACCCCAAGAAGGATTAGGAATGATCACGAAACCCTGTCGATACTTTCCCCCTTCTCCTCCTTCCGACGAAAGGCACTGAGCGGGAGGAAGCGTCCCAACCCACCCTCACTGGGGGAGAAGGGAGATGGGAGAGCAGGAGGAGAGAAGACAATGCACCATCAAAGCTGCCGCAAGGTGTTGGATCGATGACAACATCTGCCTGAGGGTCTGGGCTAGGAGAGAAGCCGTTGCCATGGGAACGGGTGCAGAAGCATCAGGCGGGAGGGAGCAGGCGATGATGAAAGGTGGGAAAGCGGGAGAGAGTATTTTTAGATGGCTTAGGAGGAACGCTACCCAGTGACATCATCCTCTCTCGTTATTTGCACCCGCGCTGTAGAACGCACTGTGGCGTCTGCCCCAGGCTGTTCAACGGGAAAATGTTATTGTGGACGTGAATTATAAATTCCGCGGTGAAACCTGAGCTCGGGAATTATTAGACATCACTATTCTGTAATAAAGGAGAGCATTTAATACACTGTGCTGTACGGATTCGCTGTGCGGAGCAAGAAGCATTGTGTCTAGGATTTTAATATTCTCAGAAAGTAATTATGAGTCATCCTTTTATCGTTATCAAGAAGCAGAGTGCAAATAATTTTACACATTTGATATCCCACACATCCACAAGCCTTTTGCACCGGAGAAACATGGCCTAATTTTCCAGAGCTCTGCGTGCCAGCGTGCTCCGAGGGAATGCGGTGGGAGTCGTAGGTGCGCGGCACTGCCAAAAATCCAGCCACCCGCCTCACTTGTGAAAGAAGCCTCATTAATCTCGAAAATATGATGCGTGCCTTTCGCTGCCTGTGTTCAGCTCCTTAGGCGGGGCCAGACCCCCTTTACAGTTGAGGACCCAGCAGATCCCCCCTGGCACCTGCTGGGTGCAGCCCTGATTTGGGGGGAAAAAACATTCTGACTCTGAGACGCCGCTCCCGGCTGGCAAGCGGAGGGGAAAGCCTCCGGCCCGGAGAGGGGAACCAAGCCGGGGCGCGGGTGTCTGGAGCCCGCCGCGCTGGGGAGGCTGGAATCGCTGTTCCCGTCACACCATGAAGTCGGAAGGATAAACCCAGAGGAACGTGATTCTTGCGGACTGCAGAACTCGGAGCCTGCTCTCCGCCCTGGAATAACCATCGGCAAACACCGCGCTCGGCCGGAGCATGTCCGGGGCCACCGGTGCCTGTCACTGGAGATGGGCAGGGACTGAAATTCCCGACCCACACTGATACCCACTGACACTGCCAAAATACCGCCGGCTGAGTGACAGGGCTTGCCCTAGCTTCTGCCCTGTGCGAGGCGAAGCACGTGTGTCCCCGGCCATTTGTTTTCACCCTGAGGACTAACCCCTGCGCCAGCGGGCGAGAGCGGGAGGTGGGCAACCGGTGCTGGGGAGTGGGCACGGGGCAGGCAGCGAGCGAGGCTGATGCCCGGCCGCAGCACCCCTCCTAGGAGAGCTGAATACCCGCTCTGCCGCCCGTCCCAAGGGGAGCCAGCCAGGGACACAGAGCGAGAAATGGCACAGAGACGGTGGCGGATGGGCAGGAATGCAGCGAGCTGGGGAGCTACCGGCCTGGCTGTGGGCAGAAGTTGCTTAAAGCAAGGACAACAGGTAGCAAAACCTGACTTCTTAATTCTTTATTTCGCTGTGCAGTCACGATGTGCAACTCTTCTCCCTGTTTAAGCTGTTTATGTCTGACTTTTTAAATAGATAATAAATAGTGAAAGGTGCTGCTGTCTGTGTGTGCTACTTCTGATCCATCTTCTGGGGGCAGAAGACGAACCTTACCCAGCACAGTGCAGCTCAGACTGCCCAGGGTCCCACAGAGCACATCTACGAAGCAGGACCACAGAAGGTGAGCGAATTTAGCTGAGCCTGCAATAACAACACCTGAAGACATTCTCTTTCCTAGTCCAAATGCAGCCTTCTAGCTCCAACACCCCTGAGTCTGTTGTACTTAGATCTCCTGACTTAGCTAGACCTTGCCTGAAACAGCAGCCTATTTTATGGTGTCATTGGCTAACTTGACCTATTCTGCACATCGGCTTCATTCAGCTTAACCTCATCCCCCTTTCCTCGTTAAGCTGATGCCCAGCACAATGCTGAATAACTTCTGCGTTCTTCCTGGCAGCTCTTTTTTGGCACTTCTCGTTTGATTTGATTTTTGAGGAAGGAGGTTAGGGTTCTACATCTCACGATATTAGTGTTGGATATAGATGACACAATATTTCATACGTCTTATCATTTAATTTGTATTGTGTGTTAGCTTTGGCAGTGCAGGCATTGCAGTCACGCCAGTAGAGAAACTTTGATCTGAAGGAGTGTAAAACTCAGCCAGGCTTGAAGTAGGGTTGCAGAAAATAATTTCAAATATTAAAAATCTGGCCTGTGCTCTTGGGGATACAGGTGCTGCCGCTGCCCTAAATATCCCATTTAATGAGAGGCATGACCTCTCTGCAAAAAGCAAGGACCATTTTAGGACAACATACAACTTGGGACAAGCAGTCGCTCTAGACACGTGTGGAATTCACCAGACACATTTTGGGCACTGCCCCAGCCTGAATCACAGCAGTCGTGGACATGTACGGCTCGAGGGACCTCCAGAGATCACCCAGCCCCTCTTCCCCTCCCCCTCCCTCTCTTCCTGTCTGGTATCCCCGACTGATATTTGTTTAACCTTCCTAAAATATATTTGGTGACAGGGACAGCCCTCTGCCAGGGCTCACCTCTCCTGCTGGTTACAGCGTGTTTTCCCTTGAGCTCTATGCTCACTCTCACAGAATCACAGAATCACAGAATCACAGAATCACAGAATCACAGAATCACAGAATCACAGAATGGTCGGGGTTGGAAGGGACCTCTGTGGATCATCTAGTCCAACCCTCCTGCCGAAGCAGGGTCACCCAGAGCAGGCTGCACAGGACCACGTCCAGGCGGGTCTTGAATATCTCCAGAGAACGAGACTCCACAGTCCCTCTGGGCAGCCTGGTCCAGGGCTCCATCACCCTCAGAG
>Ga0181612_111186_pt1 | contig 11007 bp, 6 predicted proteins | sample HoacroProtozoa21_FD_119630 | JGI IMG/M metagenome (GOLD analysis project Ga0181612, IMG submission 119630) | Hoatzin crop microbial communities from Cojedes, Venezuel. Combined Assembly of Gp0051906, Gp0051904, Gp0051908 | reverse complement strand
CAATAGGATGAGAGGCGATGGCCTCAAGTTGTATCAGGGGAGGTTTAGATTGGATATCAGGAAAAATTTCTTTGCTGAAAGAGTGGTCAGACCTTGGAACAGGCTTCCCAGGGAGGTGGGGGGTTCACCATCCCTGGAGGTGTTTGAAAAACATGTAGATATGGCACTTCGGCATATGGTTTAGTAGCCATGGTGTTGTTGGGTCAATGGTGGGACTTGATGATCTTAGAGGTCTTTTCCAACTTTAATGATCCTATGATTATGTGATTCTATGATCTTTTCAGATATCAATAAACCAGGCTAGGTTCAATTCTTCATTGTGGTACTCTGTGTTTGACTCTGAAACCAGGTATGGCAGAGCAAAACCAAACAGAATGCAAAGACTACAGAATAGCTTTAATGTAACTTTGTGTCACTTTTCTGAGTGGCAGTGTTATAGTACTTTGGATGGTTGGCCCATCTGCAAGTTAGACTATTTAATGGTGAAAATTGAATCTCACAGCAAGAGGCAGCTGTGGTAGGTAATACATATGGCTGCATGAAGTCTGGATGATAAGTGATCCCAACCAATCTCTGAGGTCCACAGTTGGCAAGACTGTCTTGGTGTTAGCACAGCCAGAGGTCTCGTCTGTCCTGACACTGCAGCTTCTTCATGAGATTGTTTTGGACTCTGAAGATCGTATTGCATACAAATCAGATAATGTCTGTGTTGGAAAACTTTAAAATCAGAGAGGGATTAAAAATTTTATGTCTCTAGTGCTGACATAATCCACTTCAAATAACAATACCAGGTCCCATGACATATGGTGAAAATGAATTTGTCCCTCAGTCATTAGGACTAGCTCACTTTGGAGCTGGCTGGCCACATCCACACAGAATGGTTTGAATGTGGTGGGTCCTATGATATAATTCCAGATTTTTTTGTGTAATTGTTATCTTCAAGTATCTGCAGTAGTAAGAAGTCTATGTTGCAACTCACTGGAGTAGCATACAGTATTTGTTGCATACCGTGTTCAGTGGCATAATGGTCTGTATCAGAAGGAGAATACTGATGAGCTGCAGAGAATTGTTAGAGATAAGCATGATTTTAGCTATACTGCTTAGTGTAAAGAGTGTCTGGAATGACCTATATCCCCAGAACCACATCCAGCTTTTGTCTTAGAGGAGTAAATCCATGAGAGAAATATCTTGCATATAGTGTGGGCAAACAGCTAATTTGACCATGTCAAGAAACAACACACAAACCCAACACAATTCACAACTTTGTTTAGATTTCCTAGACAAGACACCAGTAATTAATCCAAAATAAAATTTACAGAGTGGAAAATTTAATACATGTATGGGCATGTTTTCCTCTCTAGACACACTGGCAAATTCAGCTGAGGGAGAAAATGTCCTTATACCGGATAAAAAGGAGAACAATAAAGCAGCTGCTTCTTGATAATTTCTTTCCAGGGTTATGCCAAGGTTACCTAATTCTTCTTTGGAATGAGTACAAGCTACAATACTGAATAGTATAATCAGAACTCTGAAAAAAGTAGTTCCAAATCTACACATTTCAGGGACACCACTTTCAAGTGATGATGGTAACAATTTTGCTGTTTCTAGTGAAAGGCTACAGGCCTTGACTCTGTGTGCACAATATGTTCCCTTTTTCTCATAACAGGATTTTGAGTGTAAGAGAGCTTAGGGAACAAGAACTGAAGAAGGGAATCTGAGTGAATTTTTCCTTTCTCTGAGATAGCTGTTCTTCATAATAGCCAGATGGTCTCACTGAACCATGTACAAAAAATACAAAGAAATAAAATTGACTATAGCTCTCTTGTGAGTAGGTCTTTACTTCAGAGTTAGCCTTCATTCTTTTTTAGCAATTACTCCTAGTTGCTGTCTTGTTCACAAGAGGTCATTGTGACTCAAGTGCTACCTGATGTGTCTAGGACTGGGTTAGACCTCATCTTGTGTTTCAGTCAGCTGAAAATTGCATTGCAATTAACCCCTACTATCCAGACTATAGTGAGGTTCCAGACTGAGTAGCTCAAGTGCAGGTAGTCCTGCCATGATTTTAGTACTAGATCAAGAAGAGGAAGACAGACACATTGCCGTATAATGAATGGAGAAAAATCATAGAAGAATGGAGCTTGTTCAGCTTAAAAAACCCAAAGGACTTTCAATAAGGATGAACTGAACAACACAGATCAGGTATACGTCTATTTCGCAGTGAAACCTTACCTATAGGAGAGGCCACAAGCACAGTATATCTAGATCCTGCTGATTTTCTAATCCCATCATTTTCTTATTGACTGTCTGGAGACAATCAACACGAGTGTGTCTGGCATTTAACCAATACAGCGAGTACAGCGATGCTAAAGTGTTCTGGACATAACTGGTTACATTCTTGTAGGCTTGTAAACTAGAAAATTGTTTGGAGTGCTCTTGAGTAAAGCCTGGGTCTACTCTCGATAAATAGCTATATCTTCCTTTAGACACTGAGAGGGCCATTTACCTGATGGTGTTGGAACAAAGCTTTCTAAGTGATCATAGTTGTTGAATTTTGTAGTAAATGCACATTTGGAGGTGTTGTGGCCTACTTGCATTCCTTGAAAATACATTTGCCTCACTCCACTAATGATCTGGTCATGAAGGTATTCAGTGTGCTAAGACCTACCTGCAATGAATTGTTATATCCATGTAAAACTATTCATTTAGTCTCTTGGCTCCCCATCTATCTGCTTTGTGAAGAAAGAAAAGGACTTCTGCCTCTATCCAAAGATTAGATCTTTACATTTTATTTCTGAGATAGACATTTCAATTCGTAACGTTTGCAGGAACTCCCTGTCAGCCACTGCGCCCTTTGAGGATCTGCAAGCACAGTGGAGAAGACTGACTCCTAAATTGTTGTATCCACTCGTGGCAAGATGGAAACTTTTCTCTTACTGTCTGCTTCTGGGACAAACACATTATTGGATCATAGATCCTACAAGGTTTTGAGCTCAGTGAAGTCCGGGCTGTTTTGGTCCTCAAAGAAGAAAGGTCAGTCTTACTGATCCTGCAATTTTGCTGACCTCTGGTTCAACTCAGAGCTTCGCTAAAGCTGCTGCGGTGCGCTGGAACTAAAGGACCCGTTAGCTAGGATCCATGCTCAGAGGACATACAATACAGATCAGCTGTCTGCAAGTTTATGAGTTAGACCTCAACATCCTCTGTTAAATTCTCAGTTTCCCCTAACTATTAGCTCCTGGCTTTCATCACAGTATTCCTCTCAAAGGCTCAAATTCCCTTGAATTCATTCTGCAGAGCATGCTCTATGTCTTTTAAAACAAAGCTGTTACCTCCTTCGGCTGCTAGTTCCATTAGGATCCCCATTCCTACTGTGCCTTGAACCACACCCCCACATTTCCTTTCTATTTTAAGTCCTGTGCATGTGGGTAAGTGTCATGTCTCCTTAGTTCCTCATGGGGTTGTTGAGTCACACTCTTTCATTTTGGTGTCATGATATAGCATTGTGACTAAAAAGTACATGAAACCTAATGAAATGATACAGGGTATTGTCTCTGGCAATTTCTAAGCACTGATATTATATTTTTGTATTTTTGGAGACAGGAAATTAATTTGTGTGCTACAGTTTCAACTCAATAATTTTTTTTTGTACCCTTATCTCTTGTCAAGAAGCCGGTCTGTATTTGTAGACACAACAATATATATCTCATTTACTCTGTTTGACAGGATTCGTAGTATGAATAATGCTGAACTTCAGAAAAGTGAGGATGTAAAAGCTATTTGTTCGTGCAGATCAGCATGTAGAAAAAATCATGAATTATTTGTTAGGAACAACATTTGCTTGAGAGATCTCCATTCAAAGTTCATATTTTTCCTGCAGGCTAAAAATTAGAAGGAAAGTCATTCCTGACATTTTGCAGTTGGGAGTCACAGTTGTTTAGCTCCAGTTAAATGAAAATGTCGTAGGAAGCTTGCACTCACAGAGTGTATTGAATAGGAGCTAACCCATTAGTGATAATGGATAGTGTATCCTGGAAACTAGATGTTTATCAGCTTTTTTATAAACAGTAATGAATTAAGCCTAATCCCACCTCTGAGGCAGATAAGTATTATTAACTCCTTTTTCTGGATGGAGATTGAAAGTCTTGGAGAGGTGAAGTGATTTGCCCAAGGCCACACTTGAAATGGCAGTACAATCCAGCATTATTAACTCTAAGACCTTTTTAACTGCTCCTTATTGCAAAAGTAGTATAAATGAATGGGTTTAGTTCTTTCATTTCTGAAAAGTAACTAAATTTTATTTCTACTATGTAACTAACAGAGAACAGATATGTTACATTTTATTTTATTGAAATATAATAATAATAGTAATAGTAATAATAGAAAAGTAGTGGTTATATACAGTCATGATGAAAATTTTATATAAAAGGTATCCCATTCAAGTACGGATTCACATAAAATTCCAACCAGAAATGACACTACAATTAAGATTAACATTAACCTGATCTGATCCAGAATCTAAATAGTTTGTTTTTTTGACCCAGCACAAATAATGTCATATTTTAATGTAGGAATATTGATATAGTTTATTGGGAAACGTTGAAAAGAAAAGATCTGATTATTTTACTTCATTTTTTTGAGAGGGTGGAAAGGAGCAAAGAAGCTATCAGAATTCCCTAGTCATTGTCATTTTTTTTATACTGGGTGATAATTGTTCTGAGGAGGCAGAAGTGGTCAGGAGCAATAGAGAGAGTACCACCTGTTACAACTGTGTCCACTGTGCTGCAATTTGCATTAACACTGGAAGCATATTCAAATGCTATTGTCTGGCACTTCTTACCAATGTAAATACATTCTGTGGAATAGTCTTGGGATGTTTGCCAAGTCCCCGCCTTGGTGATTGTGGGGGCACTTTTTTTTTGACATTTTAAGGGTTTTAAGCATCTTTTATCTGGCAAACTTTCTGGTACTGTTTTCATGGTAAAGAACATAGTGTTCAAACTCAGGATTATCACTATCACAAATCAAGATTACCATGCAGCTGGATTTCTCAGGTTCTATCCTCTTGTTTTGTTTTGTTTTGTTTTGTTTTGTTTTGTTTGTTTAGTGTTTATGTATGTAGTTTATGTTGGTGGAATACAAGCATGTTTTTCTGTTTATCCAGATTTCAGGGCATCAGACAGACTATGTGGAGCTTCTGGGAGTCACTAGATGCCCTTCCTGTGTCCGAGTGAATTCCCAGCAGTATCAGTTTTACTGGTCACACATTGTACAGTTAGTTCACACACACTAAATACGACAGAGACCAAAGGCACTGGATCTCCTATGTATGCAATGCAGGCACGTGTATTTTTCTCCAGGGAATACTGGATGGATATAAGGCAGTTGTACAGTTATGCTTCCATATCTGGAATTTGCAGTTGGCTTTTAATTATTTAGTAGATAATTCAAGGCTTTGAACTTCATTTGGTCATAACCTTGTAAGTGATTGTTCTCCTATGACAGTTGTCATGGAGTAGTTTGTAAGACTCATCTGTCTGGGGAACAATAACATTTCTGTTGCTATTGGGTCCCTTTGTAATCAGCCAGGGGAGAAAGGGCAGTTAATCTGATATGAAACTAAATTAATCAACTTTGGATTTTATGAACTTGCTTTTGCAGGTGGCTCATTATTATGAGGAGACTGGGAATAATTCCTTGTAGAGGAGATTTGGACTGAACAATGTTGACAGCAGGTTGGAAAAATACTGACGTTCATAGAGAATAAAGGGGTTGAAATCTGTGTTTTGATTGTTATGAATTTGCTCTAATCATTATTTTTAAATCTACTTTCATGGGCTCCTTGAAAGAATTTCTTCTTAGGACAGGATCCAGTTTCAGATGCACAGAATGTAATCGTCTATGTATAACCTTTTTGTCTACACTGCCTTTATATGTTGTGGGATAAAATTGTCAGTGCATGATTCTTCTTATACATTAAGTGGTTTTGGAAAGCCATGAAATTTGCAGAGAAGTGCCTATTTCTCTCCACTGACTTGAGAAATACTTGCTAACTGAACAATCTGTAGAGTTCTACACTGGATATGTCTATAGATGAATGAGATGAATTTCAGCTTTGGAGGTGATCTTCCTTTTAAGGGTTTATGTTTTCATGTATGACAAAACATGAACTAAGAAAAAGACTGAAAAGTGATGATTTTTTTTTCTGTATGTTGCCATAATTCTCAAAAAAGGCAGAGCACGAGTTTACTTCTTTTACCTCCCATATATATATTTTACTTAAATTACTAAGTTCATTCTCTGCAGCAGTAATTATCTTGACAGATGTACAACTCACTTTTTTTTGAAGAACTTGAACGTGCAAATTGAATATAACTAGAGATTACCCCTCCTTGGTATAGGATGTATAGCTGTACCAAGTACCTTCCACTGGTGCTGTTTCTCTCACACTTAATCATTGGCTAAACATAAGTTTAAATAAAATTTCAGATTTTGATTGTATCAATGTTAAAGTCAGTTGAAAACTGAAGGCAGACAAGATGGTCATTGCACCATTATCTTTCTCAAAAGATGAATGTCCATCCTAAGGCATGCAACTGTCAATGCTTACAAGCATTTTCCATGTAATACAAAAGCACATCAAATCTGCCAAGACAGTGTTTTATTACTCGTACTGGGTGGGTATGCACAATTCGTAAGGAAAAAAAAAAAGCAAACTGCCTGAACTTCTATCCCTTTACGAAGATTTTAGAATCTATGAGTTCTCTTATGTGCTGTCTTTTAGTGATATCACATTAAAAAGATGCTTCCTCAACTGTGGATCACGCCTTCTTTTGCAAAGCCAAGAAGTGCTCAAAAAAGCATACCAGAAAGAGCTATACAAATATTAACAGACTTTGTATGTCTGAGTTACTACGTAGTGTTGTGTTGGTCTGAATTGATTACGGACCCAAATAGATTCTACACTATTTGGCCTATGCTGCAAAAATAATTCTGTGAGGTCTCATGTGAGCAGACACTTCTGAGGGAGAAGGAAGGGATAATTTTTTTTCCTTCAAAAGCTTCTGTAAAACACCATGGTGTAATTAATTACTTTAGAATATTTCTTTCGTTAAGTATAAGGAAAATCTGGAGGTTTGGGCATCATTCTGTGGTATCTGTGATTAAAGACTAAGCACATTAAATGTGAGTCATTATGCTTAGATTTTCTTAAATGCATGTTGTTAAATGTACATCCTCTTACTAACTGTATAATGAACAGAAAATCAATGGCAGTTGTAATTGTATCTCACTACTGTGAGATAAATTCTCCTTATTTTGATAGTAAGTTTTAGGTGAACTCTTCAAGCCTTCCTATATGAAGATCAATAAAATTACATCAGACATTAGCTGTGTCAATTATGGAGAAACTAATTTATGAGATGAATGTGATGATTTAGTTTTAAACCCATGAAGTTATGCAACCAATTTTATTGACTACACAGTTAATCTAAATCCCAGTCTTTACCTATCGTGCATGTATACCACTGATGACACAGAGCTTTTGCAACTCAAGACTGTCCATATCACACTGAAAAACTGGATGTTTTCATATTTCAAAAACAAGAGTCTTGTAATTTACAGTCTGAAAGACTGAGATATAAAGAGAGATAGATGAGATCCTGTCATCTCCATCGTATGCTGTTCCATTCTACAATTGTTACCGCATGTCATCGGCCTTTAGTGCTGGTACCCTCTACTTCAAACCTGTGAAAATTTGACCAAAAACACATAACCTCTGCATGTTGTATTTTCTTCTTTTTTTCTTTTCCTACTAAAATCTGCAACATGTTAATGTAGAAACATTTTCACCATATCCCGAATATTCTGAAGAATGTTCTATGGGATGTTTCCAAAAGTTTATGGCTCACCTAGGACTGCAGCTGTTAGACAAGAGTCATTTGTCACAGAAATTGCACAGTATCTTCTTGTGTCATATGAGTTTCCAGCTCTCTCAGATTTTGTATGCCAGAAAATGCATCCAATGGCCACAGAGGCTAAAGAAAGGAGGCAGATAGATTCTTGAGTGCTGTGTGCAGTTGGTCTAGATACACTGGGATGCGTTATTTCTCTTATCCCTTCAATTTTTCTGTGTAGAGGTAATCATGGTTGAGAGACACATTAAATGGCCTTTCATCCTCTGCTCACCACATGTGCTGTTTAGGCCATGCTTAAATTAAATTAAATTGCTTCAATCAATATGCTATAGTTAGATGACCCCTTCCATGGTCCACTGCTGTGTGCCCTGTTCCTAGTAAAAGTACATATATAGAAAGGAGCATAATGTAGTATGAAGCCGTAAGGTTGCCTTATCTCTTCTATTTGACAACAGGAATATTTAGTGATTATGAGGATGATCAAAACACTTGATTGGTATATTCTGTATGGAAATAAGTTTGAAAAAAAGTCTTTGATCAGTGATCAAAGATTAGTAAGTCCATGCTATGGATCTTGAATGGATTTCCTGACTTCTACCCAGAAAGTAAAAACTCCTCTGCCCTTGAATAACTCTTCTGGAGAGTCTGGAAGTACTATTCTGTAGGAACTGGCTGTAAGGACTCATTCTTTGCCAAAGGTCTGTATATGTAAAAAGAAAGCATGAGTAAGAAAGAAAGGTGTTCTTCTCCCTTAGGCAGCAGTTTTCTCCGAGATATTTATTACACATGCATATACATGCATGCATAGACACAAGCATTAAAGGTCCTTCCCCTACAGTCTATAGTTATGCACTTGGGTGCTGTTGACTTGCCCCACAGAATCTGGGCTATACCTCTACCAAAGAGGAGTTTGGGCTCTCTGGCAGATGGCAAAGAGCCCCGAGGGCATGATGGTGTGCCCTGGACCCTAAAGTTTTGGAAGAAGAAGAGCATATCCTGCCCTATGCAGACATTCTGGTGTGACCATAAGAAACCTTTGGGGGAAATGTGAAAAAAAAGCCACCACCCTCTTGCTCCATGCTCCACCCCAAAATCTTCCACCTTCCTTACTCACCTTTTTCATTTGGCAGACTGGTGGATGGTGTGAGAATGTAGGTGCGTTCCATATATCTTCTCAATTCACAGGAAGTTTAATGTTACTGTGTATCTTTCACAATGCCATATTTCTCTAGGAACTGGACAGAAAATTTAGACAAATTCCTGGAACAGAGAGCCTCTGCCTAGCATGTATGCAATCCACACATCTAAAGCAGTGATGACCCTCAGCTCTTCAAGCAGATTCTGTCTGGACTTCCCACTATGACCCTGAGGCAGTCTTGATAGCTCTCGCATGTCCTGCCGGCTCTGGAGTCCTTTCCATCTCCTCAAGCACGTTTATCTGAAACTTCTTTCTCAGATTCAGCAAAGAAAAAGCATATTTGCAACTCTGTAAGCAAATGTCTTTTTGCCTTTTTTCTTTTTTGCTGTCATATTTCATTGCCTGCTGAGATCTTGATGACAATCTGGGTAGCTTTCCCTCCAGCTGCAGTCATCCTGTTGCTGCTTCCATTTGAATGACTCTCAAGTATACTGTGCCTGAAGGATATAGACAACCAGCCTTAGGCCACGCTACTGCTTTTGGGAGCAGTGCCAGCTTATGCAGATACTGCTCCCTGACCCTGAGTTTGTAGTTCCCATTACTGCCTTTTCATCTGTGATGGTACAACTGTTTGTGTGGTTGTGGGGTGGACAAGACTGTGTGCTGAACCAGGGTTAACTATTATACAAAAAGTTTATTTTTAAAGCAGTGGTGTTTAAAATTGTCCATTTTTCCAATATTTTCGCAATCAGTTTCATCATGTCTTTGAGAGGTTGCAAAGGAAGAACAAAAGACCAAGAGAAGTGAGGGGCAAGGCCGTTTATGAAGGGACTGCCACTGAAATATATGACAATCCTCTCCTAATGGCTACTAGCTTATTAAGCATTGTTGAGTGTAATAAGAACACATTTATCAATGTAGCTGATGCAAACAAATCTCACAATTTTCACATAAAAAAGTATCTATCTTACCATTATATTCTTTTGTGGGACTGAAAGGATACTGAAAAGGAAATGGATAAGAGCATTAGCAGTGTGAAGTACTGGCATTAGAAGGCCTTATTTATTAACGGGTTCTTACAAGACCTGAAGATTTTGCTAAGAATCCTGCTGGTTCTCATACTTCTGAACCTCGATATTTCATTATCCTGAGTACTCTGATCATTCAAAGGGAAAGAATAATCCTTTCTCTGTGTGCTTTGTATAATGTAGTTCAGAATTTGCTACAGTTGAACAGTGGTATAAAAAGCATCTGATAACCCTAGCACTAAACTATTTATAGCACCAGGATGATCGGTATTTCTGAAGAGCTTTGTTTATATTCACATAAAGTGAAAAAAAGTGGTGCTAACCCCTGTTGTTTCCCCATGAATTAGTTAGTGTTCTTTTAAAAGCAGTTACGAAATACTATCTGCTTTGCTTGTATACTTGCAAGTACAGGTATCTGAATCTCTGTCAAAATTTATTAAGCTTTACTCTTGGCCTTCAAGCCAAATAGAGTGGGGTGACATAGACCCTCTTCCTTTAAGTAACTTTCCATAAGCATCTGTTGCTTGCCATCAGACTTGAGTATGACATGCCAAGATAGAAGAATAAATCATTAATTTTGGGAATATGGGACAGTCAGTTATCACCTGGAATAGAAAATATAGTATCCACATTTGGTATGTCAGTACTCAAAACAATCTTTTGAATTAGGAATCTTCTTCTTAGGACTGAAGTCTAGGTCTAGGAAAGGTCTAATCTGTATCCATGTCCACTACTATCCTTCTGATAAAGGATCAAAAGGATTCTTTAGTTTTTTTTTACTTTAATCTATGAAGCGACTTGTATGGAACACCAGGTGGCAAACTCTAAAACCTTAAGAAGAATCTTCCCAGAAAAAATAAATGCTGCAGTCTTAGCAAAGAACCTTATGAACATGTGTCACATTGCAGCATGACATTAAAATTTTCCT
>Ga0181612_183350_pt1 | contig 11008 bp, 4 predicted proteins | sample HoacroProtozoa21_FD_119630 | JGI IMG/M metagenome (GOLD analysis project Ga0181612, IMG submission 119630) | Hoatzin crop microbial communities from Cojedes, Venezuel. Combined Assembly of Gp0051906, Gp0051904, Gp0051908 | reverse complement strand
TTTTTTTTTTTTTTTTTGAAATGAAACTGCCACATCCAGAATTTCTTATTCAATTACGATGCTTTTTCCTCCTAGGGATCAGTCCAAAGAATTTCTATTCGGTGGCTGAATACCTAAGTGCTAGGCACGCATATGCAAAATCTGTGTATTAAATTTGAGTCCCCAGTCTTGCGTGGATGGGATCCTTTTTACTGCAAGCATATCTGTCTGAGATCTGTCAGAGTTGCACCAATGTGGACCAAGCTTCGGGGTCAGGGCTGTTAAGACTTTTCAGTGAAAGTTATCACTTGGGTTACAAAGCATTTCTACTACAATATGAAAATGAAAACATGCTGAAAATTCTTAAAGTACTGAGAGACAGAGTTAATTTATAATCTACAATTATTCTCAATACTGGTGTTTTGGGAGACAATAAATGTGGAAAGCTTCAGCGGGTAGGTCCTTCTGTCATAACTTCACACTGATACTCAGATGGCAGTCCTTGAAGAATTTCATCCTTCTTTCAGCTTTAAATAGGTATTTTGTTTAGTTAACCTGCTGGAGGATTTAGAAGGGAATCAACATGTTCTGTAGACTCAAAGAGTGAGGGATGTTTATTTGTACATTCTGACCTCCTGCACATTACAGGATAAAAAATATTGCTCTGTCACATCCACATTAAGCCAAATTCCTTCAGTGTTTGATCAAAGTGTTACCTGTTAGTATAAACTTGCGAGCACAATTGATTTTCTACTGTTCATTTTGAAACACTGTGATTCCCTGAGCTCAATATGAATAAAGTCTCGTTTCCTATGGCACTGAATTCTCTGGTTTTCTAACAAGGCACAAGCTCCAGTTGAATCTTTTCCAGTGGCTGGGAAATTCCTGACAGCTCAATACTAGTGGATTGTCTGCAGCCTAGTAGGTTTTCCTCACATTGAAGCTTTTCATTTATTGGGAACACTATTAAGGCCATCCTATTCATTCAACCAACTATTTTCCTGCATTGCATTAGGAATATAACTATTTTTGAGGTGTCTGCTTTTTTCAGCATTGTGTTAGGAACTGAACTGTGTTTGGGGTGTTTGCTTTTATCAGATATGGTTGGAATTGGTGATTGTGTCCAAAAAAATATTGAAGAGGTGATACGCATGTGACCACTCACACAGGTGAAGCTTGACTGCATAAGATTTGATTCCCTAGGAAATCTGGCACGTATACTGTCAGAGATATCTGAAGCCCAGTGGATTTTTATTGTTGTATTCTTACCTTTCATTAGAGAAGGAGAGGTACGAGAGTTTCGTCAGATGCAAAACAGCATTCCCAGAGGATATCAGCAATTACCAATGGACTAATTTCTTTCTGACATTCTGCCTGTTTATGGGGTTGCTTTGCATCATGATGGGTCTTTAAAAAAAATAAAAAGTTTAAAATACACTGCCCTGCTAGACTGGAAATGAGAGTTAGTAAATAGTTTATTTTTTGTCCTATTTTCTAAGTACTTTGTAATTTCAACAGCCAGTAAGCAGGATGCAAGTGAAAAGTTGTGGTTCTGTTTGTCTTCAGTTTGCATTTGCTGTATCTGAAGATGCTCCTAGATTTTGTTATAATAATAATTTTCATTTAGAAAGTTGGACCTCCTCTGATGTGAGCCCCAAACATTTCCATTTCTAAGTGCAAAAAGTTGATCTGTATGTAATTATAAAGTGGTGCCAGGTTCTAACCACACTACCTTACCTACCCTAGTGTTTTGGAAACGTTTTACTTGCAACAACTTTATATACCAAACATGTTTGTTTAATAAAAATGTTGTTATGATAACTATAAACAACATTTTTTTTATATGACTAATGTTTTCATGAAGTTGCTTTCATTTTCACAGGTCACTGCTTCCTTTTCCAGCCTCACAAACAGTTTTCTCAATCGTCTTGGGCACGGAGTGGTGCCTCAGCACTTGGATCTGTGTCCTATGGTTTGATCTTCTTTTCAGAGTGTTCTTTCATTTGTCCCTGTCCATGTGCTGTTTTTCTGACACTTTTTTTCTTCTTGTGACACTTTATAACAGTTTTGCTCCCTGATGTGCCGTTAAAGAGGTGAGATATATCCGGAAAAAAATTAGACTTAGCGGGAAAAAAAAGAAGCAGATGACCAATAAACTACCTAGAAAGTAAATAATTTTTCTTCTGCTAATTTCTTGTGTGTGTGTTACTATCTTAAAATCTACATTCATTACTTTATCTACAACACAAAGCATATTTTGTAAATGAGCTTAAACACTCTATCAAATGGTAATTATTCATGAATAGTCTCTCTTTATTGTTAATGATATGCATCACACTAACAGAGTTTGATATACTGATTATAAGAATAAAGTTCATCTGAGGTAACAGAGTTTATTCATTTCTCAGGCATCCAGCCTGGACCTCAGCTGCAAAGTAAGTACCTCTCCACATCTCATTACCAAAATAGCAACCGTCTTAATCCTTTGCTGTGAAGAACAAAGGTTCAATTCAGTCTCTGAAGCAGGAATAGGATCTTATTAATGCACTGGCAACTACAGTGTTGTTATTTTTGTTAGAAAAGGGAGAAACAGGAATTTGCTGATATATGTGAGATTAAGGACTGTTATTGTTTTGAGATTAATCGGATTGTTAGTTGGGCCTTTCCAATGGAAGTTAAAAATCTACAAAATATCTTGTAATTTTATATTCTGGAGAAGTCCAGGAGCTACTTCCTGGAAATTCATTTCTGTTCTTTGTATCTGTTCTGAAAGAATCACTCGGGGTAGCAGTTAAATGGTGTCTTGTTTACTGTGCAAGCAGTGGAACTAGGAGGAAAGTTCTTGTGTTGCTGTTGCCTGGAGTGCTGGTCTTCCTGGGCTCACTCCACTTGCCACGCAGTGGATCAGAGCCGAGACGCAAGGTACCATCAAGTGACCTAGTGCTCAGCCTTTGTGGAGCACCGACTCAGAAGAGGTCTGTGCATTAGCCCAGTGTCCAGGCTTGAACATGTTAGAACTGACATATGAATTCACGTTTTCAAGTATTAGAGCTTTGATGATGTTTTATGGAGTCCTTTCTTTTGAAAGATTTGCTGTGATGTAGTGTTGGGCTGCAGTGGACTGTGGAATTTGGGATCCCTGTGGAGTAGGCTCTCTATGCCTCTGGCAGCTTGTCAAGACAAAGTTGAAATTAGGATTGCAGAGAAGAGCCAGAGGAATTCCACTTGGTGAATTAAATGTTATTGAGCTTGAGGACCTGGAAAAGGGTGAGGGAAGGATCTGGGTGAGCTCCCAAATTGGTATGAATGACTGGCATAGAAGGTATTGCTTGGAGCAAAAATAAATGCAGTGTAACTGATTCGTTGAGACCAGCAAACTGTTTCTGGAAATGACTGGTGTTTGATAACTCTTAGCGATAGGCAAATGCCATATTCCAAAATACGTGTGGTCCATTGTGCAATTCTGTGTGGGTGTGGATCTTTGCAGGTTATTGGCCTATGCCCTCTGGCAGAAAATGTGTTTGCATAAGTCTTAGCATGTAGAACTTTGGGTGTTTATCTTCAAGTGTATGTGAAAGGTTCAGGGTTAAGCGAGGGAGAACTATCCCAGAAACAAAGGTTAGCAGAAGCATTCTGGATAACTATTCCCAGGCCTGAGTACTGTCACAGAAAATGAAGACCAGTAAGATGGCATTTGCAGTGGACTTCAATTCTCTGCTTCTGTTCCTCATGGTTAGGACAAACTCTGTGTTTGGCCTCCAGGAGATATGATAAAGATATGTCTATTGATTGAGTATGTAGGCTAAGACTTGTGGCTTGAGTGTGTGGACATTTATTTGTAAGTTGGAAGACATTTCTGAGCATAGTCTCAGGCAATTATGTTGCATTAATTGCTATTTTATCCTGAGTGTATATGTCCGCAGAAGGCTTTAAGTATTGACTTTTGATAAAACAGGAATGTTTCAAGTGCTGGTAGGAGATTTGGGCCCAAGCCTGTTCTCTGTTATACCACTGTAGAGCTGGGATAATTGTGTTGCCTTCTGAGTGACAGAGGTAGAGCTAGAGTAACACTGGACCCGAGAGAGGAATCTGCGTGTGTGTGCCTTGGGCAGTGAAACAGCTGACTGAAGAAACAGCTCATGTACTGCTCTCATTTCCCCTTGATGGTTTCCAGCTGTCCTCTTATCCCTGGCATACAAAATGACATAAATTAGTTTAAGCTTATGAAAAGAAGTGAGTGTTACCCACCTTACAGTGCTGTACAAAAATAATGTGCTACATGCAATAAACTGTGATCACAGATGCTGAGTGACATTGTAGTTATTAAGTCAGGAGCTGAGTAAAGAGAAAGTTCCTTTGGCAAAGTAGTCATAGGCTAGATGGTTTCTCAGACTGTGCAATAGGGGAAGACATGCTCACATGCAGAAGATCAATGTGTATTGCACCTGGCCCACAAATGAGAGTCACAGACTTGGTACTTAGAGCATTACAGGTCTTTCAGTATTGGCTGAGGCAGGAGAAAGGAAACAGCTAAACACGACAGTAAAGGAAGATGGCAGTATTGTTATTTTCCCCAACCAGTAAGCACATATTTGTAAGATATTAACAGCTTTGGGTGTTTTGTTTTTACATTTCTTGCACATTTTTGATTAAGGATTCTAGATGGCTTCCTCAGAGAATATGAAGAATAAGTAGTTATAAAATGTATTTGAAGAGTTTGTACACTTAGATTTTCCCACCTCTTAGTATATTGTAGCCATGTGAGACTGAATGAGTGATATTTTTATGCTGCCACAGCCAGATCTGTTACTACCTTGCTGCCCATGCTGGTAGGAAAGTATTATCAGAAATTGACTGAAACCAAGAGATGAAGAAGTAAACACATTAAGGCAGGCATGGAAATCACAAGGTCTTAACACCATTGCTGGTCCCTAAGGCTAGAAAGATTTTACTGGATTGGATGGGCTGCTACAGGCTCGGTCTAAAACAAATTGGAAATTACAAACTCAAATTTAAGTGAATATTAGAGATGGAGTAGACAAGGTTACGGAAAATTTGGAATAAGTGTGGAGGCTGAAGTCATGATGGAAGAGTTCTGTGCAAAGGAGAAGAAGGTATTGACAGGCTGGTGATGCCCAACTAGAAGTGTTGTGTAATCCAGGAGAAATTATCCCTACGATTTAAAAATATGAATGATAAATGAATTACAGTTACTAACGTGGGCAATAATGAATCTGGACGAATGTACTACTGAACAATCAATGTCTGATTACTAAGATTATTTGGTAAGTGAATGGCCTATTGGGGTCATAAAACAACAATATTAGATGAATTGTGGTTTAAATGTCAAATAGGTTTTTTTTGGTTTAGATCATACAGTGTAACCGTGATGAAGGTCCGTTACGACAGCGGAAAACGTTGTTCCTGGATGTGTGTGGAGAGTAGAGGAGAAAACAGAGAATAAAGCAGAAAACCTGATTGAAAGGGTAGGGGGAGCTCTTGGTTTGTGTGAATTTTCTCTGTCTTACACTTAACTCCTGATGCAAGCTGAGATCAGAAGTGCTGCAGATCTTGAAGTAGGTAGTCCCACTTAATTTAGTGCATTAACCTATCTATCCACTGGGTGGAGATGGCAGACAAACTTCCTGTCGGGTGTTTTTCTGTAAAAATCATGGGTGGAAAGTAGCCCAAGATGTATAAAACTAACTAAGAGACAGGGTGGAACTGTGCAGGAGGCTGGGGCTGGAGGTGAAAGTGGACAAGGTTCAGAAGCAAACCAGTTTTTAGTTCTTACTTGTGCTTTTTACTCTAGAAAGACAGAGCAATAGGATTTGTGTACATTCTAGAAGGTTTAATTCTATCAAACCAGCTGATGTGTATCTCATGTCTAAGATTGATGCAGCTGGAGGAAATCTCATGTGTTGGCTGATTGCCATAACATTAACCAGGGGGCTTTTAGACTGCAACGCTGAATTTAAATCTATCATCTCATCTGTTCAGTAATACTTTGTGAGGTGCTGGTTTTCCCTGGGGACCTGTCACTTTGCAGAATCTGGGAAATTAAATTAATGAAAGGAGTTTGGTAGAGCATATGTTGGTTTCATATTTTCATGGGAAGGCGAATGCTGAAGTAACATGTGCCTCTGAATAGAAGAGCGCTCAGCTGTCTTATTGGAGCAGGAAGCTGGGAAGTATGAACGAGTATGAGTATGAACGAGGAAAAGTTTTGGTGCACAAAATAAGGAATAATCATTATCAATCCAGAAAGCAAAGTAAACTAGCATGCTCTGACAGGCTCTTCAAACCAGTGAGCAAGGCCAGCCTTTACCAGACTGTGAGAATATTACACAAGATTCATCCCACATTTCTCCTCCTAACTGCTTGAGTCATTGAAGGTATGTCTACTCAGGGCTTGGCAAGCAGATATGAACTCGATTTGTCCACGCTCCAAGCTGGCTGGGTGAATGCTGGCTCTGAATGGGAAGCTGTGTAGCCATCATTAGCATGTGGCTGAGCCTGAACTAAGAAGTCCTGCTGGGAAGCAGAATATATTAGCTTGGAATCAGCATTACAGGGCTGCAGTTACATGACTTTAGGATTAGAAGTAGCTTCTCTCTGGGCATCTTGGAGCACTTGCAGAGGGAATTGCATCTGTTTGCAAATCTTCTGTGGAAGTGCACCCTGAATATATTAGAAAGGTTAGCCAGACATGGTGCACAAAAGGCTGCCCGTTCTTTTTAAAAAAAACTTTTAGTAAAAATCCAGTGCCAAACTCCAGCTTGAACAAACAATCTACTTTCAGATGCTTTCTGTCAGGTCTGAGGCTTGATGTATGCTAGTGTTAGAGGGAAAGACCTAAAACTATATATTTCAATGGAAACCCAACTGGTCAGTGGAAAGGTCGGTGCAGCCGTGACAAATGAGCACCTGGCAGTAATATCTGCCTGAATTAAATGTCACTCCCTATACAGTCCATTACACGAACCACTTGCTCCCTTGTTTACAATGAATGGAAAGTGCTAATGAGAGCTTATTTATCTGATATCCCAGACTCCTAGGTCGCTCAGGTGCTGTTGAAGATGTTCACTTTCAAATTACTTTCTGTAATTCATTTCCACACCTCTGATTTTCAGAAAAAAACTTTCTAAATAAAATTCATGGGCACTTAAACAATTATTTTGTCCTTAGCCTCAGGAGTCCATTAGTTGCTATGTTCTTGAAGCAAATTAAAACAATGCATTCTGTAGGATGTAAAACTATTCCTAACTGTGGCACTGGATCACTGCAGTCATTAGATTAATACCAAATATTATCATTCAGGATGCTCATCTGGTTTTACTGAACTGTGTTAACAAAATGGAAATGTATGATTAAAGTCATCCTGTCTGTCCCTCTAAAGTTGTGCCTGTAAATGAGTCACTGTTTTACAAATGGGTGTTGCCAGACACTGATATTGAATACGGCTCCAGCCGTCAGAGCTCTGGGTCCAGCACTGCATTCTTGGAGTCCAGACTGGAACACTGAAGTTCCCATTGAAATCTGTGGGAATTCTGCGTGTCCAAAGCCCAGCTACCTTTACGGCTGGCTGTAGCAGCTCGGAGAGAGATGTAGCTCTGTGCAGTAGGCATGTAATAGCTTGGGGACTCAATATGAATTTCATGCATCTCTTCACTTAGTCACTTGAAACCCAAGATGGAATTGAGGATACCACTTCCACTTAAGCTTTGTTTGTTTGAGGTCAGCTGAGTGCCCTCTGCTGCCTCTGGACGTGACACCTTCTGCTCCACTGGCAAAGTTACAGCTGTGGTTTCCATGCTTGCTGGGCACCAGACCTATTTGCACAGAGCAAGACCCAGTGTGTCAGTCGGCTTGCCTGCCCTGCCCACTGCAGTGGCCCTGGCTTGCCACATGACGGGCAGAATGTGCTTTAACCTTTTGGCAGATATATAGCTGTTTGCGTGCCCCACAGTAAATACATCCCAAAGATCTTTGGGTGGAGTTGCTCGCAGAAAGCTGTGTCTTATGGGCAAGGTTGACCCAATAGTTAATTTAGCTTGTTTGCTTCACATAAGAGATAGGGTTTGAATAGCCCTGCCCTTAGGGAATTTCACATCTGGATTCAAACTCTTTATGGCTACTGTCCCCTAATCTGTGCCATAGGCTGTTCCCAAGTCCTAGTTCTGTACTTTTCCAAGCTTTGTGTTTCATGTCTTCCCCTCAGGGGCATTTGTAAAAGTGGGAGGGCCAGACTGGTAGTTGTAAGAAAGAGAAGTATCATCACTGACGTCAATGCAGCTCTGCCACTTCACATTTGCAAGGGATCAGGCCCGTCTACCAGTGTCACTGTCTGCTGGGGAGGAGGGGAGGCAGCCTGAGAATTGTTGGGTTTGCGCTTCGCCAAGTGACAAACAGAGAATCTGAGCGCAGTAGCCAGACATGTTATAAAACAGGCTGTTGGAGAGACAGCTCTGTGTGGAGGCTTGAGTCTTGATTTACTCCTGGTCATTGTCCTGAAATTCCATGGCTTTAAGACAATTTAAAGAAAACTTAATATACGAACTTCTGTGAGGGTAATTGGCTGAGACCCCTTGTGTGGTTTCTGGGTGGTCTCATGTGGCATAGGAGGCCAGTTGTGGGCATAGCTGCTTTTTTGCGGTTGGGTAAGGCTGTAGTAGAAAATCCAAGTCTGCTTGCTCTGTGTTACCAAATGTATGGCTACACGTAGTTTTAAAGTCATTTGAGGTTTCCAAATCCTTTACATATCTTAGGATATTTTAAATATTTTTGAAAGCATAGCATAAGGGAATAATCCTGAATTGAAAGGACAGGGAACTGAAAGCTCTGAGTAAATCAGAAGAGAGACAGGGTTTTCTTGGACACAAAGGGGAGTAGAGGAGGGGGAAAAGACCACTTGGTAATAACATACCATTTCAGAGATCCACTAGTGCTGTTCCCAGACCTCTGCCTGTTTGGTGCATTTCTTCTTCTGTGCTTTTGCTTGTCTGCATAGTCTCTCCAGAAATCAGCAACTGGGAGCACATAAGAAGTAATTCTCTTTGCCAGGTAAATGGGAACAATAGTCCAGTGGGAAAGAATGAATCACTGCCATTAACAAGAAAACTAGGGTTGCTCTCATTGTCAACACAATGCAGTGTCTATTCTCAAATGTCAGGGCTAATAACTCACCATTTACAAATTAAATTTAACCCCCTCCCACACAAACCCACATAGTCTTTGCTAGCCTTAAAGCTTAGGTCGTGGCTGCCTTTCTGTGAGGGCCACCAATAAAACCTTCAAAATATATCTCCTCCAGACAGTCTGGCTGCTTTCAAGACTGAATACTCCTCTCCTTTTCCCTTTGGATTTTGTTTTAGTTACATCTACATCACTGAAAAACATGGAAATGTCTTTGAAAGCACATCTAAGGCCCTAACTATCCTTAATGTAAGAGGACAATTTTCATCTACAGATGAAATGAATAATACAACAAGTGAGAAAGATTCCAAACTTTTGGTTACCTTAATAAATTCCTAAACGTGAAGGAACTCACAGATATTTATCAAATGCAACCAGAAATTATTAGTGCAGGTGGGAGTATCAAAAGCGTGAGTGTTTCAGCTGACATCTTACAACGTCTTCTGTTGAGAAGGTGTTTTTCATCCAGTGTGCTGATGGACTGTAACTATAACTGCCCAGAAAAGCTGTAACAAGGATGCCAGTTTCCTAGATAACCATCATGTAGGTGTAGAACATGAGATGCTGCTAATTTCAGATGCTCGTCAGGGTATTAGTAGCCTTATTACTTTGAAAGTAATTGACTTGTTTGAATTCCTGCTCCTAAAATATAGGAAACATTCAGGATTTGTTTTTCAACCAGAATGGCTTTTAAAGTGAAGTTGAGGCAGGTAGCTGAAAAAAGGATGCAGAAAGAAATATGGGACTAATTAGTAAAGTCCATTTAACAGATTCTGCTTGCCCAGTCCAACACAAGCAGTTTTTTATTAATTAATAAATCATTCTCTCTTTTTTTGACGAATGAGAATTCTTCAAAGTGGTTCACATGCATTTCTTAGCACAGTTGCTTGCTGGGGGTGTGTGCTCTGTGTGGGGGATCTATCAGCAGCCTGGCTACCTCTCTGTGATCTTGGGTAAGGCCTGGATAAAAATCAAAGGCCAGATTGTTCTGTTTTACCAAATGTGTTGCCTGGGGCCTGCTAATTAATTGAATGTCTAGGAATGTCATACATCTATTGAAAAAAAGTGTCAAAATTGCTATTGTTTTAATTGAATGTTGTCATTTTCACATAGTGAGTGATATCTCAGCCTACAAGTCTTTTCAAAGAGCAAATTGGAATACGGGAAAACAGTCCATAGGGAAACACTGTCTGGTTTTATTTTTTAACATAGGTCTCACAGAACCATAAATGCTCCCACATGTTGACTGGGGGCCTTATCCTGAAATCCAGACTTGTGTTTCATTCTTACGAGTTATTCCATCATAAGTCAGTGCCGGAGGCCCACTGAAAACAGGGGTTGCAGAACTGGCCTGGTTTTGACCTAGCAATAGAGCATAACGCTGGGAATATTTGCTGGAGATATGGCACTTAGTAACATGGGCAGACCAGCTGAAACTCTGAGGGTGTGCATGGCAATAGGCATGTGGGATTGTCTACCAGTAAGTGTTTGCAGGATTGGGTGGTAGGTGGTCCTACTTTATTTGCTGTTTTAACAGCAGTCTGGTGCTTGTTATGGAGTGAGTTAGTTCCTCTGGGAAAGGTGGGTGTAACTTGTCAGGACATGAAGGGTAACTAACCTCAGACATTTGGGAAGTTGTGTGTGTGTGTGTGTTTTGATGCATATGATTTTGTTATGTAAAACAGTGAGGCTCACCCCCTTCTCTGCCTGATCATGCCCTCTTGTGGGTTTCTGCACAGTTTTTTTGAAGGAGAAGGGTAGCTCATATGATGAGGTGAGAAAGAAGATAAGTGGAAATAGAAACCAGGAGGAATCGGATCTTCAGCTGAATAGT
>Ga0181612_168602_pt1 | contig 11008 bp, 6 predicted proteins | sample HoacroProtozoa21_FD_119630 | JGI IMG/M metagenome (GOLD analysis project Ga0181612, IMG submission 119630) | Hoatzin crop microbial communities from Cojedes, Venezuel. Combined Assembly of Gp0051906, Gp0051904, Gp0051908 | reverse complement strand
TCATGCTCTCCTGTAGGAAACCTGAAACAGGAGCTGTCAAACATCAGGGCATTCACAGCCTGTTGCAAGTGTTCAGTCAAGTCTGATTTAGCGGATAGCTGTCTCTGTGTCATGCAAGAAGAGCTCAAGCTAACCATAAGGATTTATTTTTTTCCCCAATTCTACCTATCAAACTCTTTCTCATGCCATCTTCCTACATGGCTCATTTCACTAGTAGACTACAAGGGGGAAAAAAGGGGCTAAATTGTGTTCCAAACACTGCAAGAAGGAAGCAGCAAGACCAATGCCCTATAAAACCAACAATGCCCTGTAAGACCAATGTTCAACAGTACCTATCAAAGACAGAGGCAGGTTTCAATAAAGCCAGAGAGCAAAGAGCAGGAGGAAAAGCAAACACCAACTGGGTCTTGTGCAATACAGTAAAACATTACCAAACAAGAAATCTTGACACACTCCTGGTATGAAACACTGGAACAGGTTGCCCAGAGAAGCTATGGATGCCCCCTCCCTGGAAGTGTTCAAGGCCAGGCTGGATGGAGCTCTGAGCAACCTGGTCTAGTGGAAGATGTCCCTGCTCATGGCAGTGGGGTTGGAACAAGATGATCTTTATGGTCCCTTCCGACCCTTACCATTCTATGATTCTGTGATTCTATATGTGTTAGGAATACATTTAAGATATCTAGTCATGACTTCAGTCTTTCTTTGTCACCAAACCAGGTAGGAAACTAGCTGTGACATGCTGGGACAGAGCTCATTGCTAACTGTTCTTTACTTTGATGGATTTAGTCAAAGAAATTGCACTGGTAAGAAAACAGTATCTAAGAAATAGTGTTATAAAAATGATACCCTCATCTGCTAAAAACAGAACTATTTTGGGGTGCTGAGTTTGTCCCTTAAAGAGGAAGTTGTCATACTTCTTGATTTTCCAGGTTTATTTGAACAGGGAGATTTAAAATAAAAGCAAACCAAAATCACTGAAAGCGAACAAACTCCCAATAACAGAAAGCTCTGAAGAAAAGCTTTATTAGGTTCCCCTCTGATCTGATAGCCAATCCTAAAAAAGTTTGCATTACTCTGTTTTTAAGCATTTGAAACTTTCACTTTACCATTGTCTTTGTAAAACACAATTTGTGCACGGCTTCTCCAATCCTGACACACAAAATTCAAACAGGAAAAAGAATTTGTAACAGACTACGATGGAACAGGGTTCTTCTTTTCTTTTAGAGGTCTGAACCTATTACACATAGCAAGTAGATGACTGGATCCCAAAGATTCCCATGAGAAGATTCCCTAGGAGCTGTGTCTCCAGCCAGGCAGTGTACAGCTCCTGGAGAGTTATAGAGCAGTGAAAGAAGGGCTATGTGACACACAAAAGAGGCAGTTTCTATCAGGTATTGCATTTTACTACCAAGACTTTGAGTCCTTGGCTAGTGCTTTAACAGCTTGGAAATCCTACTTTGCATGTTACTTTTCCTGGAGTGAGGAAAGCAAGTCTCATTCAGCCACACCCCCAGGTCAGGTCTGAGAAACATGACCTGTGTGACTCACCATGTTCATGTGTTGTCAGGTGAGAACAAAAACTTTCAGGGGATTCTTCATGGCACCCAAGATCTTTGCTATATTCACATGAAACCCAAAGGCTAAACCTCATTTCAAAGTTATATGCCCTTGAATACAGAAAACTAATCTGTCCTTTTTGAAGAAGCTACCAGATTTCTATTCCATTTGGCAATTGCATGGTATGTTGATTATGTCAGGTCTCAGAATTCCAATTTTTCATAATGAAGTTTTAGCTAAGTATTTAAAGATACTGGAAATCCGTCAGTTGCAGCCAAGAGAGAGCTTCATGTAAATATCGAATTTAGTCATGAAGGGTTGTGTTCTGGATGTCAATGAAGGGCACAAGGGCGAAAGGATGGAGTGGAACAAGGACCTCGCGTGAATGTCTTCAAGCCTCTGGGTGAGCTCAGGGCAGACCCTGTGCCTGTGAGATCATTTTCTATTGTTAGGCTGCACAAAATGTTTGGCTGTAAGCCTGCAGTGAAACTAGGCTGTTTTTGTGCTAGACTAGTGTTGTGAGGACAGTGTATGACTGCTGCTCTGCACATACAGAGCAAAGAATTACTGATTTTTTTTTTGTTCTCTATGAAAGTCATCTTAATAACCATTATTGTAATTTTCTACAACAAATCAGTAGAAAAACATCATGTTCAGGCAGGCATGTTTCTCATGAACTAGAGAAGAGAAACCTTGACTGTCTGTGTCCTAAGGGTGAGAAGAGAGTTATTCCTACCTGTGGAAAGGTGACCTGCCCTTGAACATCTGAGCTGAGGTTTTTGCCTTGGCTTTCTACAAACATTTACATTTACCTGCACAATAATCCTGGCAAGCCACCCTAGTGAACAAGAAAAATGTTTCTGCATGTGAAGGCACATATCTTTCTTTGTTTTTTCCTGAAAGAAAAAACACACTCTGTGTGTATAATGAGGGTGGGGAGGTGGTGGAAGGAAAACACTTTTAGAAATATGTCTAGTAGTAAACCATGAGAGTAATTATATATCTGAAAAAGTCTTCTCATTCCATGTCTCAGTAAGCTCTGCAGTACAGTGTTCTAGCAGGAATGAGTAAGAGAGTAATGTAAAAGTTCATTCAAAATCATTTTAATAAATTAAATGCATTCCTCTAAATCCCTGCATTTTAGCATTAGCATCTGAGTGTGATTCATCTGTTGAACTGCATTTCTGCTCTACTGGTTGTAATAACTACTCAGTTTGGTAATCTTAGTTTTGGATATTGATGGACAAGACATTTTGATTTAGGTGCAGGTCAGACTTTCTGCCCACTGTCTTCAGATCTGAAGGTGCAAGGCTATAAAAATAGAGTACAAAGTATTTTCCACAGGTTATCTGATTCAGCTTTGGAGAAAAGAGTGTTTTGATATCGATCATATCAGGATCTCTTCCTCTGCTCTAACCAGACCAGCTTAACATTAATTACAGAACATTCACAAGGCATCTGTTTGAAAGGGAATAGCTGGGAGGAAGACTAGATGAAAGAACTTAATAAAGTACTATCTTGGTTGACATGTATTCTGAAGAGTAAAGAGCGTTATCAACCTTGAGTATGATTCACATTCTGTCAGCATGTTCAGGAAGTTTCTTTGTAGCAAGAGTAAAATGAATGTCATTTTGAATGTGAAATAAAAACGTAAAACAAGTATCCTAAAACATCATTTCTCTAAGGAAGTTGTCACTGTCAAAAGTCATGAAAAGATTTATTGTGAAGGAAAGCCTAGATAGTTGTGCTCCTCTCCTCAGGGCTCACTGACATTAATTATTTGCAGGAATATGTATATTGCAATGAGACGATAAAGACGAGGAATATTGACTCTGAAATAAATAGTTCCATTAAGTAAACGCCTGTAGGTAAAACTATGCTCTGTGAAATGCAAATATCTTAAAGCCCTACATGCGCTTATACTGACACCAATCCTAAACTGAGGTTACATGAGTACTTCCAAAGAGGTAAGACATATATTAATAAATGAATACAGTATGTCCACTATGTTAAGATGTTTTTTCTCAGATTGATCTGACTGTTAGAGGAAGTAGTAATTACTATTAGATGAAATTTGAAATTAAGACTTAAAGTTATTGTAAACAAGTTATGATACAGCTTGTACTAAATAAAAGCTAAACTCCACAACTTGGTAACTGTTTTACCTAGCTGAAATCATAGCGCCCTTTTAAAGTCCATTAATCCATCAGTGCTTGCCAAATTCTGAATAAGCAATATTCACAGATTTTGGTTGATAATTCAGCTGGTTCATCATACTAATCCCGCTCAGTGGCAAGGGCCAAATGCAGCCAGGTATCGGGTTGTAAATTACTCTTGGCAGCGTGACCCTTTGCATGAATGGATAAACAGATCACATCTGGGTAAATTTATTCTCTGTATTTTCAAGCGTATGTTCACACTGACTAATTCTGGCAAGTAAGTATTAGATTACACTTAATGGTGGAAGTCTTGGTTTATCTTTACTGCTGTTGTTTTTGTGAGAAAAGAAGTGATGCAATCTCTGTTAACTAGGTCTCACATATCAACTCTGGCAGTTTTATTGACTAGCACCTAAAATGTTGGTATAAATTGGATGGATTTACAGTAACATTCCATCAGATTAGGCTAGCATTCATTTTTCTAAAGATTGTGCCCAGATTAACAAAAAATAAACAAAAAAACAGAACAAAAAATCCTAGTTACAGTGATTCATCTTGCAGGTTATACAATCAGTAATGTCTCCATAATGAAGTCTTTATCTTAAAGAGGTGTTTGAATTCTTCTGGACAACCAGTAAGGAAATAAGGGGTTTTTTTTCTAATAATCTAGATGATGGGGAATCATTTACTAGTCTTCCACTAGCTTTTTGAAATACTGTTGATCTGTTTGATGACTGATGTAATTCAGTATCAGGGGTTGTATGCAAATGATAGCATCAAGTTTGCTTGCAGATGATGTAATGAGAAAACACTGGCATATATGAGCTAATACATAGCAGGGTGCAAACTTCACACCATGCCCTTACGAACTAACTCTGTAACACATTATTTTCACAAGATCACAATTCTGGGAAATTAAAAATTGCTATTGAAGATACAAAAGAAAGAAAGAAAAAAAAGAAGTTGCTATTGATATTAGAGTTAGGACTCTTACTCCATGGTCATTGATGGATTAATGTTACTGTGTCACTGGAACTCAACTTTTATGTCATTCAATCCTGCTCAGTCTGCATGTAGGGCATTTCTTCCACATCAAAGCATTAACAAAAGGCTCATCCCTGTTTAAGGTGTAACTGTGGTATTTTTAAGTATCTGTTTTCAAGAGATTTTTTTTATATTATAAATCTATTCAAGAGCTCTCTCTAAAGGTATAGTAGTCAGTCAAACAATCTGCAGTTTGAGAGAAATTGTGCAATGGCTTTGAAGGCCATGTAGCTCAGCAGTACAAGTGATAGGCAATGTCTGCCAGCCATCAGCCCAATAGCAAGATGTTGGAGATGTGTCAGAATAGGCTCTTATGCTGAAGGTGAGATTTATGCCTGAAGGGGATATATTTGAAAATGTTGAATTAAGAGGCCAGCATAATGTCTGTGATATTAAGGAGGTGATAATTCCTATTAATGGAGCAGGGAACTTGGTATTGCACATACAATTCTGCTCAACATCATCAAGACCCATTTTCACAGAATCACAGAACCACAGAATTGTAGGGGTTGGAAAGAACCTCTGGGGATCATCTAGTCCAATCCCTCTGCCAAAGCAGGGTCACCTACAGCAGGCTGCACAGGACCTCGTCCAGGAGGGTCTTGAATACCTCCAGAGAAGGAGAATCCACAACCTCCCTGGGCAGCCTGTTCCAGTGCTCCGTCATGCTCAGGGTAAAGAAGTTGTTCCTCGTGTCATATGGAACTTCCCATGCCTCAGTTTGTACCTATTGCAACTTGTCTTGTTGCTCGGCACCACTGAAAAGGGTTTGGCCCCATCCTCCTGATACCCACCCTTAAGATACTTGTAAGCATTTATAAGATCCCCTTTCAGCCTTCTCTTCTTCAGGCTATTCAATCCCAGCTCCCTCAGCCTTTCCTCATAGGAGAGATGCTTCAGTCCCCTTTGTAAACCTCCTCTGGCCTGTTTCCAGTAGTTCCTCATCTTTCTTGAACTGGCGAGCCCAGAACTGGACGCGGTACTACTTTTTATCTTTTAATGAACAGTCTCAGCAAGATGTACTTTGTAAAGAAAGTTTATACAATCAAAATGGAAATTGAATTCTTACAGAGGAAAGATTTTAACAATAAAAGCTGTAAAAGTCCCCTGCAAGTGAAATTCAGTCACGTTTGCCACAATAACTTGTTTTACTGTTGAACAGAGTCCCACTAGCAAGTGTAGATTACATGTGTAGGACCCGGGTTTGCCTGCAGCAAATGTACCTAGAAGATGTATTAACTGTACAGCTCTCCCTTTTGCAGGCAGTAGAAAAAATTTGGTTCTATTTAAGCATAGAAGGAAATGGAGAAGAACGTCAACACTAAAGCTTAAAAATTATCAAATATTAAAAATTGTTTACTATCAGTAACTGACTTCATGTTCCAGATAGTCTAAGGAGGTGACACTCTTATACATATGTAAATATGTGTTATTATTTGCTGGAATACAGAATAAAAGGCAATTCTTTAGCCACAGACAGTAAAATGCCAGAGGGGGGAAGGGGAGGTGCACTATATATTCTGCAGCAATGCCTGCTTGGAACTGTTTGTGCTTCATGCTGTAACAGGCTCAAAATGAAGTGCAAACTCATCAATTTAATTATTTCTTCTACTTTTGTGGAGGCTGTGCTGAGGGATGGACATCTTTAACTTAATCACTGATTACATTTGTCACTGTATGAATCTGTAAGACAAGTGTAGTAAATCTATTGCTAGGCTGAGTCGTTGGGAGCCCCAGTTCCTGTTCTCAGATTTGTAGCTCTGCTGTACGAAAAATAGAAAACCCGCTTTCCCCTGCTGGTGATTTGAATTGCTCTAATTTGTTCTGGTAATGGCACCAGATGTCACTGTATAAAAGGAAGCCCGACCTGGCAAAAAAGATTGCCATTCTGACCTTCTATTGAATTCTAGAGCTCTTGCCCTTTTTTGTCTTCTGAACAGACCCAGCACTCACAAACATGCTGAATGGAGTGGAAAAAGCAGCTTGACTCTTGTGAAAGAAGTTACAAGCAGAGCTGAGATAGCTGCTTGCCACTTTCCCTATCAGGGTGACATCTGCCACTGTTTGCTGAGCTGCTTTTTGTGAGGGGGGAAATGAACCTTCACCCCAGCAGGGCTGGCCCTCTCCACCCATCCCCACAACTTTGTCGCTGCTTCTTTTCTTCCAGAAAGTGTTTAATTTTTCCTTTGGTCTTCGGAGTCTGTCTTTTAGGATAGATGAAAGCTATATCTTATGGGGATTTTACTACTTCAGAAAGATCCTGACACCATTTCTTTTCTCATACAATGACCGTTTGGTTTATTATATTTACCACTCCTTTTGTCTTGGTAAAATGGTGTTACATCTGTGAATAAGCCCAGCAGAGTAAAATAAAGATATTACAGCCAAATGCCAGCTTGTTTTGATAACAGTCCACTTGCATGACGCAGACAGTCAACTTCCACATGATTCATGCATCCTAGACTTTAAATCGCATGTTTTCGGTAACTGATCTTTGCCATGATAAACATAACCTGTGAAATTCTGTTCTCCTGTTTCCAGGAAGAAGTAACAAAGCTTGGCAGCTTTGATTTTGGATGCAAATAGGTGTGCATACATGTATAAACACAGATGTGTACTTGTGTGTGTCTATACATTTCCAAGGTTTTGGCAATTACTTTATTTCCATAATTCTTACTAATAAAGAAGTTCTGCCACAAATCCGAATACAGAGCAGGATACAGTTGTACCTTTCACAGGCAGAGAAAGGGTCATTAAAGGAAAAATAAGGTAAAAATTTCAAAACCTTTGTCTGTTTGATAAGGCTGTAAGTACCCATTGGCAACCCAGCAAGAGCATAAATTTTGATCTGTCCTAACTGGCTCACATGTACTATTCAACATCCTTCAGGGCAGAGGCATGCTGCTAGGCAGAGAGGGTAATCTCCCAGTGCAACATGAGAATGCCTGTATCCAGTGAGTGCAGAAAAAGAGGAATAAACCCTAGAGAAAAGGGCAAGTGACTGTCTGTTACGGTTTGGCTGCGGCCGGCAACAAAAGCGCCATGCGGCCGTCCCTCCCCCTGCCAGGGTGCAGAGGAGAATGGAAAGAAACAGGCAGAAAAATTGGTGGGTCATGATAAGGGCAGTTTAACAGAACAGCAAGCAAAGGGAACAGGAACAACAACGATACAGATAAAGAGAAGACACAACACAAACCGCACAACCGACAGAGCCATTCCCCTGGACTGGACCAGCGCCCGCGCTCCTGAGCCGCGAGTGAGTTCCCGCCCCCCAACTCCACCCCACCCAACTCCACCCCACCGGAACCCAGCATGACGGCACACGGTATGGAATACCCCGCTCTGTTTGGCCAGGTGGGGGTTGGGTCAGCCCGCCGGGCTGTGCCACTTCCTGGATTCCTGTGAAAATTAACCCTGTCCTTGCCAAAACCCAGGACAGAGATGAAAACTAAATACCTTAATCCAAATTCTTTAAGTCCAAGTGACTTTCATATAAGAAAAGACATAATGCCATTCTTGGGGAAGAAGATGAATTTGTCAGTAGACTCATGGTACAAAACCGGTCAGTTTTGTTCAAAATTACTATCTATAGCCTTTTGGTCTTAAATAACTATACTTAGTCTAATGTCAATTCTTGTTTTTAATATTTAAATATTTTTTTAAAAAAATCAGATTTAACTTTTTCCTGATGAAGAAGTGCAAAGACTACCAAACCTCTAGGGCCACAAGCATATCCAAGTCTAAATCTTTGAGTTAAACCATTGTTTCTTAAAATTGTCAACAATTCTGCTATTAATTTTTGTTGGACTGAAATTAATATAAACAAAAGTCAGAAGAAGAAGGAACTTAAACAGAGCTATTATTTCCCTTGCTTCTGAATACGTTAGTGTACACATAAGCAGCACAAGACACTCTAGCAGATGCAAACATCCGAACTACAGGAAGTAGTAAAGACTGAATAGCCACATTAGTCAACTAGTCCTATTGCATCCTTAAGTTCCACAACCCTGCAGTAGCCCTTTCGTATTCCACAGATGCTGAAGACTTACTCCCAACTATGTGACTAGAGATCAGAACTGACAGTAGTACTTCACTTATTTTCTGCCACCTTTACAACCTTTTTACCAGGAAGATAAAGGCGGAAAACTCCCGCTGACTCCAGGTGCAACATATCTTTGCAAGGCAGTCTCCCTGCTAGCCTGGCTTGGAAGAGCTGATCTCAAATGTCATTTTTAAGACTCTACCCCTAAAATTTACTCACAGTGATATCAGTAGGTGTTCTGTGCTGAAAGGGATAATTATGGTGGCTGCTTAAAAAAAAAAAAAGGTCTAAAAAGAATAAGTGAAACATCTATGATGATTTAAATTTTCCAAAGACAGAAATTATAGCTTTTATTAGAAAGCATACAATTCCACACATATTCTTTACATTTTTACTTTGAGTTCTGTTAATACATCTTTGGTTTATTTGTTTTATGTTAATGTCCTTGTACCAGGTAGCATTAATGATGTTTCAGCCATTTTAAACTAATAATAGAAGGATATTATAAGAGTAACATAATATAACTAATAATAGAAGAAAGGTTTATGAGAAAGAAGTAACAGTACCTGGGAGGGGGTCTGGGGGAGAATTTATGTTTTGGAAAAAAGTTAAAATAAACTTTTATCTTAACTGGTAAGGAGACTTTAAGAACCTTACCTCTTATGTCACCAGACCTTATTAAAAGGAAAACTAATACATATTTGAAGATAAAGGACTAAAAGAGTATCAGATACACAGTCCTTCTGAGAGCTGAAGAACATGTGGAAGGGCCTTTACCTTTTTTGTTTCCCAGTTTGATTAATTGATTATAATTTTATATTTATTTTCACTAGGGAATTATTATAAAACTCCATGAAACTGTGATCAAATTGAAACCAAAAGCAAAATTCTACAGCAGCCCATATAAGCAAACAACAGCAAAACTACAGTGGTGTGATTCCTTCTCCTCTTAACATAAAGAATACATTATCAAAGATCTTTTAAAATTTGTTTGGGTTATGTATTTCTCCAGGTTTTCCAGTTATTTCTCACTTTCAGGAGTTAACATTTCTTAATAGAGCAGGCACACATGGGTGTTTTTACATCAAGGCAGAGAAGATGACGCCCTGAGCAGCCTAAAACTTGACAACTAGACTGAACAGAATTCACAGCACCCCAAAAGTGGCATTTGTGTTATCTGAAGAAAAAGGAGATGATGCGTATTAAGTAGAAATAGTTCAAGTTTTACACCACAACTGTACTTAATAAACTGCAGTATACGAATATGATGAATGTGCACTTCTACCTTGGATTGACTAGAAAAATTATGATAACAGTGTACAAATAAGGTATAAGTTAGGAAATGGCTGACAAAATATGAACTAGATAAAAAGAAATGGACATAAATGGTATGTTTTTACTGTGATTATTGAGGAACGCCTCTGCAGAATATAAGGGTTTTTTTAAAAAAAAAAAATTAAGTCTCAGTTTTGTGTATTAAAAAGATAAATAAGGTTTTTATTTATAGACATAAAGCAATAGGACAAGAGCTTCAGCCTGTTATATGTGTTTTTCACTTTCATGGAAAAAAATATGTATTTTGCTTTTAGTGGAAGGGAATGTTAACACCTGCTTCTCATTTTCTGCTGAAATTACGCCACGGCCTTCCTGTTACAATTTTAAAGAAATTTAAAATAGATAAACCTAGAAAAATAAGAAGTGTTAAAACCTAGTCTGACATTCAACACCACTCTGCTCTTTTCATCTGTCTTTTCAACAAATAAATCTTAGTGTCACCACTTAGCCCCAAGACAAATCCTAAAACAGAACACAGTTGTCAGCCCCTAAAAGTTCTAATATCTCAGTCTTACTCCCACCAATTTTAATTTGTAGTGACGTATGAAAATGATTTGGAATTACCCATGAGGATTCAAAAGTTCAAACATAAATCCTCGGTCAAAGTTTAGAACACAATAAGTGCCTGAGGAGAAAATACACAGAAATTTATTCATTTGCCAAGACTTAATGAGACAAAACAGGAGGAAATAAGCAGTTATGAGAGGTAAAGAACTGTAGAAAAACAAAGGAAAAATATTTAGATATAGATTTATAGATACATATGTTATATATATATATATTATGGATATATAACATATAGATAAATATATTTAGATATCTGCCACGATTTAAAGCAGGGCATCAATAAACTGAGTGACAGATGCTCTCT
>Ga0181612_119782_pt1 | contig 11008 bp, 19 predicted proteins | sample HoacroProtozoa21_FD_119630 | JGI IMG/M metagenome (GOLD analysis project Ga0181612, IMG submission 119630) | Hoatzin crop microbial communities from Cojedes, Venezuel. Combined Assembly of Gp0051906, Gp0051904, Gp0051908 | reverse complement strand
GCCCTTGCGCTTGTTGAACCTCATCAGGTTCCTCTCTGCCCAACTCTCCAGCCTGTCCAGGTCACGCTGAATGGCAGCACAGCCTGCAGGGGCGTCCACCACTCCTCCCAGTTTGGTGTCATCAGCAAACTTGCTGAGGGTATATTCTAACTCTTCATCCAGGTCGTTGATGAAGCAGTTAAACAAGACTGGGCCCAGTACTGGCCCCTGGGGCACACCACTGTTTACGGGCCTCCAACCAGACTCCGCACCGCTGATGCCAACCCTCTGAGCTCTGCCACTCAGCCGGTTCTCAACCCACCCCACCGACCACTTGAGAGATGTTCTGCTGTGATAGCAGTAAGCCTTGAAATGCACGTTGACAAATCACCAAACCAAACCTCAGATTATCGACATCCTGCTGAGCAAACGAGCACGAATCCTTCCTGCTTCGTGCTGGACCAGCATGACCAAATGAGAAAAGAAACTGATCCACAACGCGGAGGAAAACTACGACCTTCATTCTCACGACCCCCAGAGGGACCAGGATGACCCCCTCGCAACAGTACGTGCAGCCGCAAAAAAAATATACCAGGATGTGCCACATAGAGCCCGGAACCACTAAACTATAAAGAGAGACTCTGCTGGGGGGTGGGGTGCGGACCGTTGGCGGAGCAGGAGGCTCCCCGGCCGCCCAGCGCTGTTTTGCCTGCTTCATCGCTTGCTTAAATAAATTCTATTGCTAATAAGTTCACAACTGATTAATTAACAATTGGCTGCTCAATTTCAATTCGTCACGGAGGGCGAGCTTCTATAACAGGTATAAATGTTTTACAATTTATTTTTTTGAATATTACAAACTGTGTTCTAGCGTTTGCTGCTGAGCCGGTGTTTCAGCGAGGGCAAGGGCCGGAACGTCACGCAGGGGCTGATGCAGCGCAGGTCACTGAAGCTGCTGCCGCGAAAGAACATCGCAAAATTCCATAAAAATATTGCCAGGTATGTTTTCAGCTTGTTTCATTCCTGACTATCGCAATTGTTACTTCATTTCAAATTTTCAATCTGTTATTCTTTTAATTCTAAAGCCGTATCTGCTCAAAGGCTCAGGGCTTTTAATTTGGCTGCTGTATGTAAACACATCAAATACTTTGTGCAACTGGGTTACATCTCTACAGCTGCCGAACGGGAGCTGTGAAGAAACAGGCGGGGCAGACGCTGTACACGCTGTATCGTCTCATCGCATCTTTTTTAACCTGTCTCTTAAAACCTCGTCTGAGCTCTGCGTAACCTCCCGCTCGGGGCCGTGCGCGTGCCGCAGGGACGAGTGCCAGCTCTGGCGACACCTCCCTGCCCCTCGCTGGAATCCGGCGCCGGCAACGGGAGCCAGGCCCAGGGCGTGGGTGCCCCGGGCTGGGAGGGGGAGTGGGAGTGGGGTCCCAGTGCCGCTGCTGGGGCCGGTGGTCTCCCCGTGCAGCTGTGGGAGCAACTGGGGGTCTTTAGCTTCCAACCACTGCAGCAGGGACGGTCTGGGTCCCCAAAACCAGCTGCTGGGGGGGACTGGCGTGAGTGAGGGGCTCTGTGCCTGGGGCCGGGGGGCGAGGGTCCGCGTCCCCCCGAGGCAGCGGGGCGGGGGGTGCGGGGGGACTCACCGGGGAATCGGTACCCGGGCTGGGGTACCGGTCGGGCAGGGTCTGTGCCGGCAGCAGCCGCGTCCCCCGCCCTGGGCAGAGACCGCGGCTCCCGGGGGTCCCGGGCCGGCTCTGCTGGAGGCGGTGGCAGCTCCCGACAGCCCGCGGCGTCCCGCTCTGCAGAGCTATAAATTATCTGTCTGCATTGCTGTCATGGCTGCCACAAAGACACGATTTCGTTGCCTGTGGCAGGATACAGGGCAGCAGCACCTTCTGTTCGCTGCCCTGCTGTGCGCTGAGCGGGCGTAACGGGGGAGCACACAGCTGAGATCAGGCCATGCCAACATCTGCCTTTCTTTGCAGAGCATTCGGAAACCTCGAGGTACCCTAAAAGTTCGTATAAATAACAAAACAACTCTAAATATCCTATTATTTATGGAAAGTTTTTGATTTTTGCCTGACAGCTCCTTCCAACACCGACATGTCAACAAGAATCTGTATGGCTTTGTTGCCCCCCACCCTGTTTACCACCTGCATCCCGCTTCCCTCTCTGAGAGCAGAAACGGGTGCAGGGACGGAGTGTTCGCACAACCCCCCAGCTCTGCCCGGGTGCTCGGGCACCAGCGCAGCTCCCGCCGGGCAGGGCCGTCTCCTCCGCAGCACCGGCCCCGCTCCCTCCCCGGCCGCCCTGCTGGATGAGACCCCTACGGGATCGTCCCTGGGCATCAGCGGGGAGCGGGACGGCGCAGGCAGAGCCGCAGCACACAGCCCTCGGCACCAGCTCCGTCCCGCTGGCAGGGCCAGGTGCCATCGAGGTGGCGGGGATGGCTGCGGGCCGTGACACCGGGGCTGAGAGCAGCCCCGGCTCGGGGATGGCCGCCATTCCTGCTCTCCACACACTCCTTCCTTCGCCCTGCCTGCACATCACACCCAGGTCACTGCTCTGAGTCGCACAGACTGGTCCCAGCCCCGCGCAGACCGGCTCTCCCGTAGCTGACCCCCCGGGGAGGCACTGCTGGAGGAGTTTGGCTTTCGCTGCCACCGAGCGCAAGCGCGAGGAGGGGGCTGAGGACGGGCACGTCCGCCCAAGCGTGGTCACTGGCTCGCCGGCTCTGAGAACGGGCTCGAGGTCGCTTCTCCGCAGGGACAACGAACGCAGGGCGGCAGCTGCTCCGACAGACTCCTCCTCAGCTGTTCTGGAGGCAGAACGAGGAGACTTGCTGGCGGGGACGGCACTGGCACCCACACGCGCAGAGCAGGAGAGACGAGCAGCCCGTGCACCCCCCACTGTCGCACCCCAGGAGATCCCGCTCAGCGTGGTCCAGCTGCAGCTCCCCCAGCCCCTCTGCCAGGCAGGGGCTGGGCTGGGACAGACCCAGACCACCAGCAGCACAACCGGCCAGCCTGGGGCTGAGCCCCCCGGCCTTCGGCTGGCGGGCTGGCGGGCACTCCGAGCCCAGGAGCCCCTCCTTCCCGTCCCCTGTCCCCCCCAGCTGCTGCACCTCGCACTTGGGGACTCTGCAAACGTAAGAAAAAGCTTGTTACTGTGCACGTGATCAAGCGTCAGACCTGGCTGCCCGGAGAGGCTGCAGCTTCTCAGTCCCTGGGGGTACTCAAGACCCGAAGGGACACGACCGAGGCAAGCTGCTCCAGCCGACCCAGCTCGAGCAGGCGGTTGGGTCCTGCCCAGCCCAGCTATTCTGCCGTTCTCTGCTTCCACGAATCCTCGCCCCAGCGCCGTCAGGGACGCCCGCCTCGTCCGCGTGGTTACAGGCACAAACTGCTGTGCATTCACGGCGAAGTCCCCTCGCGTCAGAACCGATCCGTGATCCCGTCACTACACACGCACAGGAACAGCCAGGTGGGAGGAGGAAGGACCTGGACGGGTATTTTCAGGGATTTCCTGGGAGGTCAAGGGAGTTCACAGCAGAGGGCGTCTCTGCAGCTCAGGGAGCTCCTGCTTTGCCACTGCGATGTTGTTGTTGCTCGTGGACTGAAAACCAGACCCGGAAAGATTTCATGGCTGGCGTCCCTAGGGATCGTCTGGCACCAGGAGAGTCCAGAGGCTGGCACCGGCTACGGGAGGGGAGGAAAACCTCACAACCTGAGGAGATCCCCGAGCCAGGCCCCCTTTGCAAAACCAGAAGCAGTTCTCCGGGATAAAAGCAAGACAAACAAAAGAGACAGAAGCAAGCTCCTCTGAAGCTGTCAAATCAGAACTATCAAAATCTTCATCCATGGGCCCTGGGAACAGGAAAAACACCCGCCCTGACATACAAAGCTCCCAGAAACTTCAAGCAGGAGGGCCTACACTCCTCTGTCTGCACCCTCAGCGCCGTTCTTCTACATCCCTGCCCTAAGTCCCTCTGCCCGCCTCGCGCCCTAACGGGGATCCGGACAGGACCCCTTCGAGCTGCCGTCGCGCCCAAGCAGAACTCAGTCCCCAGCAGCATCTCCCGCCCTCGTCACGACAGTCAGCCAAGACTGCAGCCACGTCCCGACCAGAGACGCTGGTAACCCCTTTCTGGCATTAAAGGGAATATCCATAAATGCTACAAACATCCCCTCAGCCCTGCCTCACTTTTAGTGTTCAGCCTGTCTCTGTGAGAGCACCATGAGGCCAGGGACCTCGCCCTGCTCCAGAAATGTGCAATTTATTCTACCTTGGCTTTTTCTCTTTCAGAGAGCCAGCTTCTGCTGCGTCCCTTCATTAATCCAGATCTGATCAACCTTTGGAGAGAAGCAGAGAAGAAGAACTCTTAAATCCGCCTGGCACTGACCACTGCCTGACACCCCAGCACACTGCACGACTGGGCACCAGCAGCACCTCTGCTTCACCCCCACCCACTCCCGAGCGCCTGCCAGAGCCCCCCTCGCTGTCCTCCCCACTCCCCAGCTGCTGCTCTCCCTGCCCGGGAGCTGGCACGGGGCGGGGAGCGGGGAGGTTAATGGGCTGAGCTGGTCTGAGGATTTCTGCTCCCCTGAGGACCCTTCATCGAGGCCATTCCTCTCTGTCCAAAGCACGCAAGCCCCAGCCAGCTCACCCTTCGCCCAGGTCACTGAGACTCAGCCGGGCTTCAGGCAGTGGAAACCAGCAGGACGCCCGTCTTTGCTGATTCTTCAGCCAAAGCAGCGCAGCGCAAGACCTCGCGGACTTGGGAAAAGTCCATCAGCAGCCCCACGAACGACTCTGGTCTGACAGAGCCCGCCCTTCCTTCAGAAGAAGGACCTTGGTACCAGAACCCTTCTTCCGCTGAGAGGAGGCACGACCCACCCATGCGCGCAGCGCGAAGATGTCCAGGTGTCGGAGAGGTGGAGTCTGCTCCATTCTGGCTGGGGACAGGACAACCACTGAAGTCCAACCTCAGGTCTTCCACCACGAAACAGCAATGTCGTTCAACCTCTCAACAGCCTTAAGAAAGAGGTAAATCTTGGAGCGGCAATTCTAGAAACGGGATACGACCCTCCAGGCAAGATGCTAACGTGGCCAGGAGTTGACTGGACGTGGCTGGACCAAAGCAATGGCACAGTTAGAGCTACCAGCGAACTTCTTCAGGCGTTGAGTGAGAATCCACCCGCTCTGCCCCACAAGGCTCACCTGGAAGCCACCCCAGGGGTGTAGGACCCAGGGAAAGGGAAGAAGGTGCCTGGAGGGACACACTTTTACGCTCCCCTCTTGCTCTGCGGGTGGGCAGGCAGGGAGCACGGGATGTGCAAGGACCCACGGCAGCCTCTCCCTGTCCCCGCCGGCAGCAGCTGCCCAGCCCCAGCCCAGACCTCACCAAGGGCTGCCCCGAGGAGCCCCGGGTCCCTCACCCCATGATCTCCAGCGGGCAGGTGGGTTGCTTCAGCCCCTCGCACAGCAGCTGAAGTCCGGGGTCTCCAACGTCACCATCACCCAGGTCCAGCTCCTGCAGACTGGGGCTGAGCGCAGCGGCCAGGTCCCCGCAGCCAGCGCTGGTCAGCTGGAATATCACAGCCTGCAGGGGAGACACACCAAAGGGACCATCAAAACATGACTCAAGGCCCTCACTGTCACCAGGACAGATGTCACCACCCAGCAGGCTCTCAATGGGCCGATGCCAGCATGCCACAGCCAGAAACCCTGCCCACACTCATGGGATCCAGTGCTTGGCCACGAGCTCGGTGCTGGAGCCACCGCTTGCTCCAAGCCCATCCCTCGGCGTCCTCTGGGCCCGTTTCTCCCCAGAAGGCAACAAAAGGCTCTTCTCAGCAGAGCAGAATGGAAGGACGTTGAGGTGCTGGAGCGTGTCCAGAGCAAGGCCATGAGGCTGGAGAAGGGTCTAGAACACACGTCTTATGAGGAGCGGCTGAGGGAGCTGGGGTTGTTCCGTCTGCAGAAAAGGAGGCTGAGGGGGATTTATCGCTCTCTACCGCTGCCTGAACACAGGCTGTAGTGAGCTGGAGGTCGGTCTCTTCTCCCCAGTGACAGGCAATAGGAGGAGAGGCAATGGCCTCAAGTCGCACCAGGGGACGTTTAGATTGGACATTAGGAAAAACGTCTTCACTGAAGAGTGGTCGAGCAGTGGAACCGGCTGCCCAGGGCAGTGGTGGAGTCACCATCCCTGGAGGGGTTCAAAAAACGTGTAGATATTGCACTTCAGGACATGGTTTAGCATGCAGGGTGGTGTTGGGTTGATGGTTGGACTTGATGATCTCCGAGGTCTATTCCAACCTTGATGATTGTATGATTTTATGATTCAAAGCTCCTAAAAACAAGGTGCAGATGGGGAAGGACGCGGTCCAATGAAGCTCTCCACTGCCAGTTGGCCAGGAGGCTGCCCAGGGATCCTGTACCATACCCTGTACCTGTATGTCTGCCTGTCTATCTCCACCCTTCTTGCTCTCCACTGCAGCTTGTCTACCCTTGGGGCATTAAGAGAAGCTGGCAGAGCTGAGCTTGGCTCTGCGATACCCACCAACGTGGGGCCAGGCAAAGGCACTCACCGCTCATGGAAGAAGAAAACATAGATGGTCCCAATAGATGCCATGATCCAGATGATCCAGCGCATGTGGGAGGCCCAGGGACCCAGCTCGCGCAGGTTCAGCCTGCAAGAGCCGGGTCTGCGATGAGGGGGGTCCAGGGCAGCACCCCGGTCTGGGCTGTGGGCAGCGAGGTGCCAGGGAAATGCTGCCCTCACCCCCACAGCTGTCCCACCAAAGGGTCTTCCCAACTGGTAACTTCAACTTAAAGGGGTTGAAATCTAGAGGACAGGAAGGTTTTGTGGAAAGAGGTAGGGTGCAGCCTCGAGCAGAGCCAAGGCTGGAGAGGGAAGCACTATTTGCTGGAGCTGGGCTGATTTTCTCCCTTCTAGTGGGGCCAAGCAATGATCCCCACCCACCGGTAACTCACCAGGGAGCATACGACGCCGCGATGAAGAAGTAGATCACCATCCTGTCAAACATGTGCAAGCAGTGCTCCACGGACCTGCAGGATGGACAGACAGGTCAGAGCCTGCGGCACGGGGGCCTCCAGACCCTCTCCTCCTTCCTGAGCCTCATGCGATCCGGGCTGGTACCTGAGATGCCTCTTCTTCCAGGAGATGGTGTGGAAGACCGTGGAAACGATGAAGAGGCTGGACAAGCCAAAGCCATAGATCCAGGCTGAGATGGTTTCCCACTGGTCGTCAGAGAGGATGTAGAGGATGGAACTGCCGAGGATGCTGGGCAGGATCCAGAACTGGAAGGGAGAAGCAAACCTGCTGCTGATTCTCTGTGTTTCCACTGAGCAGCTACAACAGTCTCTCCTTTTTCTTTTAGGTGTTTCTCTTGCTTCTGGTCAAAGCTACCCATAAGCAGCAGGCTGGCCACCTGCACCAGCCAGGCAGGGTCTCTCCCCCCATGGTGCAGCTCCAAAACAGCTTCTCCAGATGGAGGTAGGGAGGAGGAGAAAGGCACAAGGTGGATGGCAACCTCTGAGTCATCTCCCAGGGCTCGGAGTGGGAGCTGCCAGCTCCCAGGGGAAACCCTGACGTGGGGAGCACTTGCTCCTGCCACCGCGTAGGCAGCCCCATGGGGTGCCTGTCACTGTTCCTGCTATGAAAAACACTTCATTTTCAGGGAGCTTTGCAAAATACTGCTGTTCCACTAAGCCCACGGCCGGCTTCCCTGGGGTCACAGGGCCATGGTGGGTGACAGCAAGGAGGACGCACACTGGCTTCCCAGGGCAGGAGGGAGAGCATCCCTGCTCTGTGGGAACACCTGGGACACGTCTGCCTCGTCACAGCCCCGAGACCCTCAGGAGCACAGATGCTTTAGGTGTTCCCTGAAGATCCTCAGGGGAACCCTGGAGAGCTGAGCACCGTCCTCGCTCACCCCGAGATGGGGACAGGGACTCACCGCGTGGGTGGCACAGTTCGCCGCGTGCTCGTACTCCGTTGGCTGGTACCTGCAGTTGGACGGGACACGGTGATTCATGAACCTGCAGAAAGAAGGAGGGAAAGAGGCATGCTTAGGGGACAGGATTTGGGAGAATGACTTTCAGACGGGTCTGCACAGGGACACCCACCAGCCCCATAGCCTGGACTCCCCCCCACCCTTAGCTCAGCTCTGCAGAAGTGACCCTGGCACTGGGCACGGCTGATCCATCTGGCTGGCCCCAAGTGCCAAGACCCCAGGTCTCACAGCTATGGCTCAGGCTGAAGCATTTCCCAGCAGCTGCCATCGCTTGGAGAGCAGAGGGCAGGAGCCAGCTCTGCCTGCTGCTGCGGGCAGGAGAGGGCAGCGGCAGGAAGGATGCAGGCGAAGCTGCTGCGAGGATGGATAAATAAGGTCTGGAGCATCTCCTGACCTGTCCCAGGATGGGGCACAGGTGACAGTCAGTGGTGTGTCCAGCTGCCAGCATCCATGACACTGGCACCTCTCACCATCTTCATTTCACGGGTGGAAAAACTGAGCCACCGTGTAACGGCACGATCTGGTTACAGCCCATCTGCCCCAGAGCAAATGGACCAGCGCAGCCCCGGCAGCAGAGAAGAGGGGACACGTGGCTGCAGGTCCATGACCCATCTGGCGGTGACACGCTCACGTCACAGCAGTGTGCCCGGCTCCAACGAGGGTATCCCCGTGATGCCTTTGGTTTCTGGGTACCGCCTGCATCTACCTCCTACCCGCGGGGGCTGCGCGTCCCAGCACAGATTGCTGCAGGGGGAAACCCCGCCGCGCTCCCTTGGAAACCTGCATCTTTATTTCTGTTTCTCTCGGTCTGAGGTATCGGCTTGCTCTTGGCGTTCGGAGGAGCGTATCGATTTCCCCTGTCGGATCAACACACAGCGATAGAAAATGGTGTTGGGCTTGGCTAGCCCATTGCTAGGTATGAAATGCTGTATTCAGAGGCAAATTAAACGGGCATCTGTGAGAACAGGTCGGAGCAAAGCGCTGCCTTGCTCAGCATCCTCTTCTGGCAGGGGCTGGCAGCAGAGGCTTAGCAAAAGGGAAGAAGAAACAGGCAAATAGTGATCCTTCCCTGGATGCTCCTGGTAATCGGGGGTTTAAAGACCTTTTCTGCTGCGGCTCAGGTCAGGACAGCCGAGCCGAGCGGCGCCAGCGGGGTGGCCCTGCAGGACCTGGGCTAATTGCTTTGTGACCCCGTTTGCTCCCGGCTCCGGCACCATCTGCAGCGCGTTTCACAGCTGGGCTGCGCCCGGCGAGGGGGCTGGCAGGACCTTGCCGCTGGGCACAGGGTGACCCCTCCGTCCAGGGCACTGGGAAAGGCAGCAGGAGCCCCCTCTCCCCGACCCCGAGCTACCCACACCCGTGCGGACCCCTCTGCCATCTCCTGCCTGCTCAGCCCCACCGCCTGAGCCACTCGCTGCTGTCCATTGAAAGGGAGCCAGAATGGATTAAATAGCTCAAATAACGAGGGTTTGAGTGTAGCCACAGTGGGCCCAGGTGTGCGAGGCGCTCGCCGGCAGGCAGCAGTGACAGCCCATGTGGGGACTGTGTCCCCAGCCCCTGTCCTGCCTGCTGCCGGACCCCAGCACCAAGGGAAGAAGCGTGGTCATCATCACCAAGGAGAATCTTGAACTAAGAGTGGGAAACAGAGGGGATTAAGCTCCACCACTCTGCAAATCGAGGACCTGCGCTGGGTGAATGAGGGCTTAGCAAGGCTGCCATGGCCAGAGAGCAGCCGGGCATCCCTGGGGACACATTCATACCTGGCGTGCTGTCACCTCCATCCCAGGGGACACCAGGGATGACTCCATCCTGCCACTCCGGCCATGAGGGCTGGCCGGGCTCCCCGCACTGGAGCCATGTCCCCCTGCCAGGAGGACGTTACTGTCCCCAGTGTTGCCAGGAGACTGTCCCCAGCTCCCCTTTGCTTTCTACTTCCCTTTCTTTTCCCTTTTAATAATAAGAAAAAGGGGGGGGAAGCCCAGACATCCCGCGTGACGTCGCGGTTGCTGAGGAAACATGTATGAGGCCTTTTCCTTAATTTACTTGTTTTAACAAAGCCCCATGCCGTCTCCCCTCCATTCTGGCAGCTGCTGTTCAGACCAGTAATGGGGAGCAGCAGCAGCGTCGGTTCTCTCAGACCCCCGCCGCAGAGCCACGGGGCACCCAAACCCTTTGGGAAGAGATCCCTGGGGTGCAGGTATCCTCCCTGGCTCTGGATGGTGAGGCCAGGAAAGGCCACCACAGCCGTCCCCAGGGGATGAGGTCAGTGTCTGCATCCCTGCAGCCCAAAGCCGTGCTGGTGCGGCACACTGCAATCACCTGCTTTTCCCAGAGGGAGAGAGAGCCTTGAGAAGGATTTTTTTTTTTTGACCCGGGAAGAGATCATTCTCATTTTCCTGTCCCACTTTGTAATAAGCATCCTCCCATGAAGGATGGGAAACAGAGCATCGTGGATGTGGGACCTGGCTGCAAAGTGCTGGGCCAGCCTGGGTACAGCAGGGCCCTCCTGGAGCAGCCAGCATTGCATTTTGGGGCTAATTGGGCATATTTTTGTTGCTTTCTGTGCTCAGGAGCAGAGCTGGGCAAACAAGCACGGGAGCAGCCGATGTTTGCACATCTTCTGGCAGGGCAGGATGAGTGCCCAGCTGCCCAGCAGCACCTTGCTCCCCAGGGATGTGGAGACTGGTTTCCTCGGCTTCTCTTCTCTTCTCTCCTCTCCTGGGACTTTCTCTACCTCCCAGACCACCCTGGGATGCCAAGCATCCATCCAGCTCATGTCATCCCTGTGCATGCTGGCATGGGTGCGGGGCAGGGCGCGGGGAGCCCTGCATCACTCCCAGCCCTGGCTTTGTGTGACTGGGATTGGGAGAAGGGGAATTGCTGGCAGCCAGGCAGAGCTCCGGGGTTTTTCAATGCAGGAAAAGATGGAGAAGAAGGGAAACACCGCCCCAGACTTACACCTGATCCCTGCAGCCAGTCTGCTG
>Ga0181612_103794_pt1 | contig 11008 bp, 9 predicted proteins | sample HoacroProtozoa21_FD_119630 | JGI IMG/M metagenome (GOLD analysis project Ga0181612, IMG submission 119630) | Hoatzin crop microbial communities from Cojedes, Venezuel. Combined Assembly of Gp0051906, Gp0051904, Gp0051908 | reverse complement strand
CCCTCGTAGCCTTCTCTTCTTCAGGCTGAACAAGCCCAGTTCCCTCAACCTCTCCTCGTAGGAGAGATGCTGCAGTCCCCTCGTCATCCTCGTAGCCCTCCGCTGGACTCTCTCCAGTAGCTCCTCATCTTTCCTAGCCAAATAGAAATAAAATTCGTTAAGAAGAGAAACAAAGTGAACAAACACTCCCTCGTTTTACTGTTAAGTTCCTGACTATACAAATTAGCCTAATATTTCAAAGTGACTGGCATGTTTGGGTCTTTTCGTCTTTGTGGGTTGAAATTGAGGGACTTATAAATAGGCCAAGGCTTTGTAAAGTGCTCCAAATTGAGACTGAGACAGATGGTTCTGGACATATTCAGGATACAATAAGAGATGCAGCATTTAACAGAGAGGTGGCTCTCCCTTGAAACACACCTGCAGGTGGAGATAGTAGCTTCAACCTCTTCTGAGTGGATGGTGGGGGTTTCTTATGTATAGACCTTTCTGTTCTATGGCCTTTGATTTTGCTCCACGGGAATCCTTTCTTGTTATTGAGTGAGGGAAAGACTAACTGTAGAAATTTAGCATTATCAAGACCAGACCAGGACCACAATTTACTTACCCCATAAATGACAATGCCAGATGAAACAAGATGTGTAATCCAGTATCCTGTACACCCCACAAAGATCTTAGCAGTGGCTTATCTCTGTTAATATGAAAAATCATATCGATTTCACTAGGAAGACATTTAAGACAACACCATGCCCCATCTCTCATGACTCACACAATATTTGTCATCTTTCTTAAAACACCAGCTCCTGGACTCACGTGATCATACAAGAATCTCAAATGCAATCAGCTCTCTGGGCTATGCAGAAAAGCTTGAAAATCAGCACACTCAAAGGGAACAAAAGTTTCACCTGATTCAGAAGGCTTGTGCTTTTTAACCCTCAGATCTACACTCTGCTTGCAATCACCACTCCCCCAAGTTACACAAAACAGTGCGGGGCAGTTTGCCTAGCCAGGGAAGGGAGACAGGTGAACGGAGGGTGGTTTGCATTGCTACCTGGCATCTAAAGACCATCACTTTGCTTTATAGAGAAAAAGACTCCTTCTGCAGTACAAAGAAATCTGCAGCCAAATGAACCACTTAACCCCAAAAAGGTGCAGGAGGAAGAGGGGTAGGATTCACACTGGTTTATTTGGAGGGGGAACAAAAAGTATTCTCTGGTTTCCACACAGACTTGAAAATTATACATTTGGCTCAGAAACTGAGTTGGGGCTTGCTACCGGTAACTGTGCTATTCACTCAAAGCCATTTTTAGCAAAGATAACAGGGAAAGAGCCAACACGATTAAACACAAGCAGTGAGTGCAGAGAACAAGCAAGAACATGCAAGGATGCATCCATGCTTTGGAAACACTGTGCTAAGGCCAGTGATCTGCAGCTCTGACAGACGCACAATACAGCATTTGGCTCTGCTATTATATCTGTGATCATCGGAAGAAACAATCTGATGGCAGCTGGGAGAACGGGGATTTTTAGAAAGGCAATTCATCTTCAAAGGATCCAATGACCTTTGCTAACGTCCAAAGAAGAAAAGAACTCATACGGATTTTTATGTTCGATGTGCGTTAGTTGCTCATTCTCTCTGAGGTGATTTGCTTGTTTTTTTAGTTTTATTTGCATAGAGCACAATCTGCATGAAAAGACAAGCCAGCAGGCTTTGTATGTGCTTATACAGGATTTTGCTGTAATATTTTTGATAGGTTTAATGTTTTTTTCCAATATTTGCAATCTCCTATCATTTCCATTCCAGAGAAACAATTTATTTCCAAACATAGCTGTACACAGCCCTCTCAGACCTGACCCGTTCCCCAGCTTTCCACTGTTGTTAAAGCCAAATCACATTTATATTTAACAGCTTAATTTTCCAAATTGGTTTTATCAGTGACCCTGTTGCCCTGTGAAGACAGCACAGGAGGGGAGATGAGACCTGAACTGTGTGCCTGGCTACGTTGCTGACCTGCTGGCTGACACGACAGTGCATCCCTGTGCCTCTTTCTCCTCTGAGCTTTTGCCACTTTAAGATGGTAAATCCCTCACAGTAGGAACCACCTTTTGCTGAAGGGCATGACAGAACCCCTTTGTGCCCAACAATGCGACAAGACAGCCAACAGTGGAGGAAGCTCAAGGCAGAGGTGAGCTAACAAGCCCAGAGGAGAAAGGCAAAAACTACCTGCACAGTATGGGCTACAACAAGCTCCTTGTCTCTTACATGGCATGCGTCACTCCCTCAGCGTGATGACACTTTTCTTTCCATACGAGGAGCTTTAGTTCATTTTCTGCTCCTTGATGATCTGTAAAATACCCAGCCTATTTTTCCTTATTACACTGAGAAGTGTCACTGACTCCTCTCTCTTTCCAGTCCTGCAGCATGCCTTTCCCCCATCCCAGCCTAGGTCCAGATATTTTAAGGATATCTCAAGCCTGTGAATCAGTTTTTTATGTAAGCCAGAAAAGAATAAAAAATTGTCAGAAAAATAAGCAAATCCAAATTGTGAAAGGGGGGCATTTTCAAAAAATTGTCCCATGACAAACATGTCAGGGCTAGAGTCTTTTGCTCTCATTACAGTGCAGAAATCTCACTTCTTTCCTGAAGAGGTTCAGGGCCAAAATACGAATTAATTTTGAGATAGAATTCAAGCAGTAAAGTGCAAAAGAGTAGGGAAAATGCTCTTTGGTGAAGCAGAAATGACAGTAGAACAGTACCTGGGGTTCTGTGTATAGGTACAGAGAGATGGACCCATAGATGAACCAGTCAGTGGCTCACAGAAACTACCTACAGCCACATTGATAAACACGTGCCTACACTTGAAAGAGATATACCTAAACCCACATATTCAGAGAAGTGCTAATGAGGTCTCAATTTCCAGATTATGCTTGGATGTCAGTCTTGCATTGACAAGAGCTCTGCCATGAAAGGGAAATATTTTAATTTCATGTGTGCCGGGATCCTGCCAGTTTTCAGACATCTCTATCGCTCCTCTCACAAACCCTCTTAAAATTTGTCCCCTGGGAATATTGCTCAACTGCAAAGTGCCAACCAGGAACTGGGAAAAAAAAAAAACCTGACTGAAAAACATACAGACCTTCAAAGACAGTGGAGAATTATACTGCTGGAAAGAAGATTGCAGCACTGAAAGAAAAAAAAAACCTGTGGCTTATCTGCACAGTAGAAGTCATGGGTTTCATTCTGCCAATCTTCCCTCACCCTGATCAGCAGCTAATTGCAGAATTGCTGATGACCTCAGTGGCACTATGCAATGAGCACTCGAAGATCAATAGCTGGCCTCAGTCTATCAAGCCAGCTGTGCCATTGCATGCTACGGAATTACTGCTGTACTTATTCTTCTTTGCAGCTGTAGTTTCAGAGCTGGCAGGACCCCTTTGGGGTGGAGACAGGAGCAAAGGCTTCTGACTGCAGGATGAGAAGAAAATGGGGGTAAGAGCAAAGGCCAGAGGCAAATTGTAGGGACCCTGTCTGCATACAAGGAGCCAGGCAACACAACCCTACAATATTATGTGCTGGACAAGACAGCTGTAAGCCCCAAACATCTGGGGAACACAGGGCATAGAGAAGCACAGATGGGGGAAGCAGGGAGAGAGGCATTCAGGGTGGCTGGAGTGTTTGACAGAAGCCAGGATGGACAGAAACAGCAGATGAGCCAGTGGGATGGCCGCAGTAGAACAGGCTGCAATAGCTTGAATATGCTATATGACAGGCAGGGCTGTCTGAAGGAGGGATCTGTGAGCTGGGACTGCTTTTACAGTTTTTACGTTGGAGCAGATTGGGCAAAACCAGCAGGGTTCACTTTGCTTTGAACAAAATAACCTGCCCAATATACTACATTATAAACAGTGTTAAGGTTGCAAATGCATCAGAAACTGTCAACGTAAGGAAGTGCAACAAACTGCATTCCTTTTGCTGATATTTTTCTGGGGGTAGGTTCACCTGCCTTCTCTAGAGATAGAAACAAAAAGCAAAGGGAATTAAAAGAGAAAACATCTGTTTTGTTTAAAAGGAAAATGGACATTTTGACACAATCTGTCTTCTCAAAGGCTTCAAAAGTTTTTTCATCCCAGAGACGCTCCAAAGCTGAACTGTTTGTCCTTCAGACTGCCCCATCTGCAGCTTTAATAGTGCTTTTAATGTATTCTCTACATAATTAATATTTACATTTCAGTAGCAGCTAGCAGCTTCAACAGACACAGAAGGCCGTATAGTGTTAGAGTAAAAGGGAGCTGTTCCTCTTTAGTCAGACAAGAAAGACAAAGACTGAGGAGAGGCAAATACAAACAGGTTATAGAAATGATTTACACAAGGTGATTCATCAGCTCAGAGACAAACTTGGGAATAAAGCTGAGGTTCCTGGCTCTGATGGGGAGCTTTCAGGACTCCAAACCCAGTTTCCCAGGATCAGAGCTTTCCCCGGGTCAAAGCTTTCTCCAAGTCCACTGAGTGCTCTGCCTTTTCTGAGCCCAGCCTTAAATTATTTATTCAGAATGGGAAGGTGGGTACAGCTCAGGTTTCAGCCACTACGCAGTTTTAGGCAGGTCGCTAAACTTACCCTTGTCCTTGCCCTCATGGATAGGAATTAGAAAACAGACGATTATGGGAATGTTGGGAGCCCAAAATCCACTGTTGACTGTCACAAGTGGAAACACATGAGACAGATGGACAGACATGGACAGAATTGAAACTAACTTCAGACATCCACATCACTAACAGCCACAGATGGGCTAAGGTAAGTTCCTTTCATAGCCATGGAAGCAAAACCAGCTGTTTTTAGGATGCAATTTATCTGAACTATTAAGGCACCTAGATTAAGGCAAGATCATCTGGGGATGAACAGCAGGAGAGGTTAGAAAAGTATTTTCTAGACTGATGTGTGGATACAGGCATGGATACGGGACTTCACCCCAATAACATTTTGGATTTCTTTATGTGGATAGCACATAGCTGTCCACAGGGCATCCTTACACCTCTGGTGGTCTCTGCCTATGATGAGTTCTTGTAGAAAGGTTCTGTGCTTTCCACCTCTGTCTGTGTTGACTGCTACTGTGATAAAGCCACCAAAGCCCTGTATGGCAGAGGGATACATATAGCAAGGCCAAAGGACAGCACTTGTGCACTTTTTGTCAGGCAGAAGATGGCTGGGGACAAAGCCTGGGTGATTGATAGATGGAGGAGAGGCTGTATGCTTAATGGAAAAGTTGAACCAAACATTACTTCTGTCAAGATAAGTTATTGGTTGGTTCAATGGCAACAAAAATTTTTAAGACTTCGTGAATCAGTACCTTACTAATTGTTAAATTAATTGCTGTCTGTCATCATCTTACAAAGTGCTTTCTGGATTTGACACGTTATGAAAGTTATCCAGCTGCCTTGCTAGAAGCCTGTAGGCAATTTTGTCCATTTCTAGTTTCACAAATGTGAAAGCAACCCTCCCTTTGAACAAATGTACTCTCATAGTTTCCAAGCGAAGTTTGTTTTCCGCAGGTTTTTTTTTTAAGTTCACAAAATGATGACCTAAATGGAGGGGTGGGAAATAAACTAACAGGTCCTGATCCCTGTAGGTGAAGAAGAAAGAGCCACCATACCTTTGTGAATAAAGCAGAGGGCAAACACTCCCAGTGAATATAAGTTACAGGTAGGGTCAAAGGGAAGGCTGGACTGTGGCCCAGAGGGCCGCCTTCACTGCAGCATCCCACCATAGCTTTGAAAGGGAAGTGCAAACCAGCGTTCAACATCATTATGTCCTAGTCAAGGTCAAATTACTATGAGGGTTTTGATTAATGCATAAAATGCAATCTAATTAGCTGAGTTGGCACCCGGCTCTGATGTTCGTTAAAGAAGCTGCCATGCTCATTAGATGGAAGCAAGCCACCTAAAAGGTCAAATTTAATTTTTAAAGCCTTGCTAAGACTCAGGGCGGCAAAGCAGGGTGAGCGTGGCATGACAAAGACAGAAAGAGAGAGATGCCTTGGCACTCGAGCACTTCTATTGGATTCCATCACCACAGGTTTCAGTGTGCTGCACTCGTCAGTGGCATTTATCCCACTGCAGCCCTTAGAAAAGGGTGGTGTCCTCGCCAGGCTGATTTGCTCAAGGATGCTCAGGCTATAACTGAGCCCAGAGTTAGTCCCAGCTAACATAATATAATTTGAGAAAATACACTTTGAAATGCTTGCAAAAGTAAGAGAGACTCATACTCCTGTTGTCCTTAACTTTAAAGTAAACGGAAGGAGGGTATCGGCAGAGTTCCTTTGGCTTTAGCTTGACTACACATTACATTTAGGTGCAGCTGTAATTATGGATGGAGCAGGCAAAGAAATTACTCAGAACTGCTGTAAGTACTAAACTCACACAGACAGGTGGGAAATCATATTTCTCAGGATTTCCATTAAGCTTTGAACAGCAGACATCAGACTAGGAATAATAATAAACTGTAAGGAACAAACGGATATGGTAAGGTTTTTGACTGGAATAAAGGCAAGAAAACTTCTGAATTAATGCTGACCTTTGTAAAATAATAAAGCCATGAACCCACAGAAAAACGATCATAGCAGTAACGTTCAATTACCACTTGAGAGCACTTCCCCCTGTAGTATTTCACGAGTAAGATATACTAAGATAATATGGACCAAGAGATTTGCCAGCCAGGCTCTCCACATAGAGCTGTGTTATCTGTGTCTGAAAGTGCTGGAGAACATTAGCTTTTTAGCAAGCATCTGCCGTATTCTGAATGAGATGTATCCATATTTGAATATCTTGGTCAAAAGGGGCCAAACCTTTTTTAATACGTCTCCTGGAGTCTAGACATCAGGCAAGAAAAACAATTGGATGTGTATCCTAGGAGCAAAGGGACTAACCCAGGCACTGGAGACACACGTGTGTAGGGATTCCTTACTTAACCATATTTATCTGGAGGCAATTTATTATATGAAAATGAAGTTATGTCAGTTCTGACTGTATACAGTCAAATGATACTGTTTGAAAGATACAGATTGAACCAACAAGTTATTTTGAAACAGTACATCAAAACACTGCAGCCTGAAAAACTAGAGGCAGTGTATTCTGAAGTCACCTGTATTTCAAAATGAAATGTTAAAATGCCACTGAAATGCTTCCCTTCTCCTTTCAGCTTACTGCCAGTCCCCAGTGGAAAAAAATATGCAGTTGCAAAAACTCCTCAGCAGCTCCATTTGTGAGTTTAGTTTGAGGAGCCTTTCCCCAGCCCTGATGTGAAGCTGGGGTGAAACATTTCCCCTGCACAAAGGCAGGAATGTGCTGCAGTCCACAGGCTTAAGCTCTAGAAGAAATTTGGCTGTGTCAAAGTTAACACAAGGCTGAAATCTGCTCTGTCCTTACTAAAATCTGCCATAAGATCATACTGTTCTCACTGTATCTTGTTTTAACAGTAAGCAAAAAAATGTAGGTTATTAAATAGAAAAGCCATCCCTGTCCATTTTTATGTTTGCAGCGGCCAAAGATGCTGTTTTAAATCTAATAGCTTCCAGTTCTTCATACACATTTCTGCTGCACCTCCACATGAACCTTGCTGGGCGAGGGGGACGATCCATTTTGCTATTAAAATGCTAACAGTCTGGAAGTCCTTTTCTGATTCATCCAGTCCTTCCAAGATTGCTTTGTTTAAATTGGAAACATAGCCAAATAATGTCATCAGCTGAGCCATTCACAAAAAACTAGCTCAGTGGCTTTAGAAGACTGTCACTTTACACAGTGATGAATGACATATCACTTTTTCCTAAGTAGCTTTGTGTGCGTGCGAGTGACTGCACACACACATATATTTCATATAAATATATATACATATGTATATATATCTCAGAAAATAGGCAGTATCAGGAGGAATAAGATTACAGTTTTGTGGGGAAAAATCAGAGTTCTTCCTACCCTTTGTTCACCATAGCAACTCACTCTCACACAGAGGCAGAAAAAGAGGAAAAATAAAAGCTCCTACCTCATTTTCCACCAGGCCTTCTCCAACAACAAAAGCAAAGCTTTTATATTTTAGATAGGCACAAAATACTATTCTAGCAGTTTATTGCATAGACACACATGGACTTTTCAAGCAAGTACACGTTTTCATTCCCCTACATGAGAATTTAGCACAGCCTATTAGGAAATGCCTGGGTACTTCCCAACACAAACATTTCTGTGTCTTATAATGGCTGTCCTGCTAACAGCTTCCTACTTCCTATCTTCCCAGGAAGCTAGCAGCTTCCTGCTTACTCACCATGACGCTTCCTGTGCATGCACACATGTGCAGAGACACGTGCTACTAAACAATACATACTTCAGTATTCCAGCAAGAATAAAACTGAAGTAGAGGGTAACAGGAAAGGTAACAGCATCGTATTTTACCAACCATGACGTGTGTTTTGGCAGCCCTTGAAAAGCCCACATGGTAGCATCGGGATTGCACTGTGCAAGGTGCTGTACAAGCACATATAGGATATACGCAAGTCAATTATACATATCTAATTCTTCCTGAAGACCCCGCAGCCTCAGGATATGAGCAACACCTGCTGAGGTCACATCAAAGAAATCCACTGGCATCAGCAAGCCCAAATTAAGCAAAAAACATTTGAGGTTTACAAACAGGTCACTGCAACACAGGAAGGTTAAAGGACCCGTTCATGGACACAGAAAAAGTTGCTTGCAGAGAGGCTTGAACATAAATCTCCCAAGTCCCCCATGACGTCTTGAACGTGACCTATTTGCCCTCATTTGGGAACCTGCATTGCTCTGTCTGCTACTTTACTTTGTGTCTATTTTTTCCATTTTTCTAGAGAAAGCAGCCTCACTCTTTGAAATCTGCTACTAGTATTCTGAAAGAAAATAATGTATTGTTCACCCTCAATCAAGGCCTGATGTCAGAGGTGTTCTTTCACAACAGCTACATCTATAATATTTTGAGTACCTGCAGAAAAGCTGTAGCTAGACTATGACTGAGCTTGTAATGTAACTTCTTCTGTAGAAGGGATCTGATCTGCCAGATTTTTCCCTCAGCTTTAAGCTGAGACACCACTGACTTTTGGGATAACAACAACGTGAGCCAGTCATCAAGAAAGGTAATTAAGAAAAGGCACATCTTAACAGTCTTCTTGGACAAAAAAAGATGAGCGCAATTTGCTTTCCCCTGTGTGTCACCTCCTTCCAGCCTGTTGTCACTGTGAGACCCCAGTGGTCCAAGAAGACTCCAGTGGTGAGGATGCAGAGGAGGCAAGGTGACACTTTTCGAACCTCATCACTTAAAAAAAACACCTTTGCTGCAACCAGTGAGGCTGAGGCTCGGGGAGAGACACAGCTCCCTACTTAGTGAGCCTCACATCCCCACAAGAACAGCACTGGCAGTTCACTGCTCTGCAGCAGGTTACAAGGGGACTTTTTAGCTCTGTCTTCAGCAGAGCCAACACTACCAAAGTACTTCCCTGTTTTATATAGCTTACTGTGGGCATCGTTCAGGTGCTGATCTACCTTTTATTTCTCCCTCACACAGTAAATATGCCAGCTTGCCAAGTGAGGAAAGCCACTCATATAGGCTGGAGAATATTGCCTGTCCTGCTGCTGCCCTAGCACTCAGGAGGGCCTGTTCATTTGCAGAAGAATGATTGATGATAACAGAAATGCATTTTCTTTGGGTTTCAAGGTCAGGAGACAAGTCTAGCTGGCATGCAAATAGCCAAAGCCAAAGAAGGACCATTTCTATTTTGATGTACACATGAAGTATTACAAATAAATCAAAAGTTCAGGTTTTACTCTTTCAGAATATAACATTTACATCAAGGCTAGCAAATCCCACGGCCTTACGTACTATTATTTAACAGGTTACTTAGCACTGCCCTTTGCAGCTGCAGGTCTGTGACCATGAGCTTCTGATCTTGCATTCGGTGGGATCTCGGGCACATCTACCCAAACTGCATTCCCACATTGGGATGCAGATAAGCCCTCAGCGAAAGAATCAGCTGATGGCCCTCTACATTTGATGGACACTGAATATTTAGTTTCCTCTCCTAAGAATGCTTAGGGTTTCTTCTCCCCACACTCTCCCATCTTTGATTCAACACCAAATTAAATTGCCCTGCATTTTACATCTTGCACTTTTTGAAAATGCATCTCTGCTAAGTAGAAGATTGAAAGGGATTGGTGAATAATGGCACATTGCCGCCACGCTGGGAACATTGCTGCTGTAGTCAACATGCTCACACGCATCTCTATGTTGTCATTCATGCTCTTGCTTGTATAACATGGTGATTGAGCATTTCCTCTGAGTAAATGTGTGCATATCTTCTTTACCGAGGCACACACGGATGCACAAGGTCTCCTTGAGGATGTAAATTCATTTACCTGTCTTTTTAGCAGAGTGGCTGATTTTGGTGTCATTAGCTGATCCACACTGGAACTTTCTTGAGCCATTCACTGAGGTACACATCTAGGCGGGTGAAACTAATGTTCCTCTTTCCCAGCTAGGATGAACCAGTTCATTTACTCAAGTCAGACATATTAAGAGAAGTAGTCTACTTACCTCGTAGCCAAGAATTTTAAGAAAACGTGGCCAAGGGGCACTCAGCAAAATCAGCATTGATTTTTCAGCACTGCCTGGAACACAGCCAGGTCTCACGGGGCAAGAATAAAATAAATACAGGAACCAAGCATTAAAATGGTTAAAGAGAATAGCACGTATAGGCCTGTCAGCCAAAATCAGTTTGGGCAGGTGAGAGGAAATGGGTTGGTAAAAAATGAAAGGGTGGGATAATTAACCTCACTTAACATGGGTTTATGAGGGTAAAAGACCCTGTCAAGTTAATGCAATACTAATTTTGGAAAAGTCCTAAGGTCGCTGCCAGAAAGATTGCAGCCTACTTCGACTTTTATGCTTGGGACCACAAGGCACTTTAATCACTAAAGACTGGAAGCAGCAGAAAAGATTGAATG
>Ga0181612_103755_pt1 | contig 11008 bp, 10 predicted proteins | sample HoacroProtozoa21_FD_119630 | JGI IMG/M metagenome (GOLD analysis project Ga0181612, IMG submission 119630) | Hoatzin crop microbial communities from Cojedes, Venezuel. Combined Assembly of Gp0051906, Gp0051904, Gp0051908 | reverse complement strand
TTCCACTGGCCAGCTGGGCTGGCTGCCTGGCTGTGCTCCCTCCCAGCTCCTGCACACCTGCTCATCAGCTGAACATGGGAGACTGGAAAAAATCCTTGATTTCTTAGGAGCAACTAGAAGCATCAGTGTTATCAACATTTTTCTTGTACTAAATCTGAAATACAGCAGCTACTGGGAGGGAAATTAACTCTACCCCAGCTGAAACCAGGGGACACACACTTGCAGAAGCATGAAATTTTCACATCTTTAAGTGTTTATAGTTTGGAGTGAAAAAATAGAGAAAGATACGGGTCAAATTCTCCCACCCAACCTGCACTGCAATGCACTGGGCTCCACCTCGCGAGGTTGTAGGAGTCCTCCAGCATTTGCGGCCTTGTACCTCTACTTTCTTGCTGAGTTTCCTCAGCCGACCACACAGCACGATCATGACAGAGCCCTTGGCTGGCTCTCTGCCTCGGGCAGCACGCAGGGGCCATATAAAGCCAGCAAATCCCTGGGTGCTTTCATCAGGTGCTGAGAGTCCTTCAGCGTATCAAGGCACGCATTTCAGGGCGTGCAGGGGCAGCCCAGCCTGACATCAGTGCGAGTAGCACGGGGAGGTGAGCAGCTCACCCTCCACGTACACAACAGCCACCTAGGCAAATAGCTGCGGGCAGTGTGATTAGTAAGAGCTGGGATGTGCACCTATCTTGATGGGAGAAACAGACTGGATTGCAGTATGGGTTACTCTTTGCATATTTGCAGGGAGGAAGGACAGTGGTAGATGTTTCCTGGGACAAGCAGACACAGTCGCAACCCCAGCTGTACAACCAGGCACCTTCAGGAGCCCCAGGATGCTGCAGCTGTGGGCAGGCAATGAAGGAGAGGCGTACTGAGGGCTAAGGCTTGGAGGGAGTGGGGCTGACGGCTTTGCCGGGCCAAAGACTGTATGACAGTGGTGGGACTTTACAGCCAGCAACCTGCTCAGCTTCGGGGCTGCGATGTGGGCCAGCCAGGGACCCCCCATCGGAAGCTGCTGCCGCCACGGGCCACAGATACGAGGTGAGGGCCAGAATGGTGGCAGCACTCGGCTCACAAGACTTGACAGGCCCCTGCACTGGTGTCACGCATGGGAAGGTGACACAGGCTCTGGGGCCGAGTGGCCACCTACCCTCGGGAGTAGGACTGGGACCGGCATCTCCAGAAAAAGAAGTCTCCATCTCCTGGCGGGTGGCCTGCCCTCCTTGTGCTGTGATCTCGTCGGATCACCTCAGAGAACATGGCTGAGTGCCTTTGCTGGCGCCCAGGTGGGACAACAAAGGGCGAGCGCAGGTGACTCACCCGCTGTGCCAGCCGGCTCTCCCTCCGCACCGGCGCCCGCCCCACTCTATGGCAGCACCCTGCTCACCCCGGGCACGGGCACCAGCATCCTCCGCTCCGCAGTGACCCCCTGACAGCATTTTAAGGTTTTGAGGTATTAATCCCAGAGAACTGGCCCAGCCCTCCCAGCTAGTAAGACCTTCTCCGGGCCGGTGGCTCCCACCTCCCCTCAAAAGCACCCAGCTTCATCTGCCCCTCTCCAACACCTCCCGATTGCCTCGCACAGCCCCATGGTGGAGGAGGAACAGGAGGAGATTACTTTTAATTACACTGCGAAGTCTTTGGTTTCCATGGTTTTGTCCTTGTGTAGCTCCTGTCACAAATCCCCAGTCCCTATTGGGCTCAGGCTGCTATAATTCGCATTAGATAGGATTAAGATAAAGAGGAGCTAACTAGCTAATTTATCAGGGATTCAAAGACGAATATGCCCTGAATGTTGATGCACGTTACAGTTCAGGTCTATCTATCATTCCTCTCTGTCTCCACTGTCTTCAGTATTTTGGGGATGTGTTAGAGCAGCAATTTCAACAAACTTGCTCACTGGGTGTCAGAGACACTCATGTCTAAAAGCACTGCAACAACACTCATGCTTTGCCAGCCTATTTCTCAGCCGCCTTTATGTAAGGTATTACCCAGCTTTCAGAGACAGCAAGGCACAGAGGCAAAAGCTTGGAGACGAGGTTTACAACCTCCCTTTTCATGGAATTTAAAATCCTGAGGTTTCTTTAAAATCACAGAAATGAAAATGATTCAAGAAAATGTGCAGACAGTCGGAGGGAAGCAGAAAGCTGGAGAAGTTTTATTGAATGTACATATCACATCAGACAATGTGTCAATACGTATCAATGCCCAGATAGCCCCAGAGCCCCAGTCCTCTAACCCAGTAGCCCACATTTTATTCACTACATGTCTAATGCTTTGAGACTAGTACAGTTACACATCATAGTAAACATACATGCACATCTTTATTGCATTGTTTTTATCATATTTCTTCTTCATACATAGGCGTAAAATATTTTGTGTTCCCTGTGGCTATGCATGTACTTCTTAAAAGCAGAATATTTTACAACATTGCTGTACAGTGTTTTCACAAATAGAAGTATTATTAGTAATAAAATATCCTACTCCAATTTACATTCTAGCATCTTTTGCTTCTGGCTGGGGAAGCACGCTTGCAGTGACTTCACAACCCCTATAAATACAACTATACATCTTCTGTAGAAAAAAAACCTATCTGTCATGATTTATGGGCAAGTCTCTCTGTTAATCCTAATAATAGGGTGAGGAGAAGCAATCTGCAACCTACTTTAACCTTTAGATGTAAGGATCTTCAGAGTGTGTACTTCTGCTGCTCTTCAGCACAAGGGCAAACGGGCAGTGAAAAGAGGAGCAGCACACTTGGCCATCCAAAGCCAGAACTGCCAGATGAAAAACAGGAAACCGATCCGGTTTAAGAGCAACAGCGAACTGTAAATACGCATCTCAATGGAACCACATTCTCAATCTGCAATGTTCTGAGCATACACCCTGATGCTTCACCAATGCCTGGAGGAGGACAACGACGTTGTAAAACTGACTCCAAGCAATCTCATTTTCTGAGCTACGGCCTGGCAGCCATATAAATGGCGCAAGAATGACATTCCTCTGTCCCTCACCACTGAGTCACTGATTCCCACCTTTTAGCTGGGGAATGGACACAAAATCTCTTCTGACCCTGTATTTTATGGTTCCCTGACCCCATTAATGCCTGCACCACCCTTACAGTAACATGGAAGGGACCAAGCATAGCCTTTGCATGAAAGTGAGTCTCCCATCCCTCTCCGTACCTATCTGTCCCAGCTGATGTAATTTCTGCTTCCCAGTCCCCACCATTTACCAGCCTCACACTTGCTTCTTGCTGCATGAGCTAGACTCCGTGGCTGGAGTCCGTCTCTGTAATGCACTGCAGTCATCAAATTGCCATGATACATCCTGTCAGCGCAGACAGCACGGACACTACAGTGTGGTAAGTAAGGGTAATGTAATGAGGCCACGGGGCCAAGAGGCCCAAGAGAAGCCGAGACTGGAAGCACAGGAAGCCTCCTCCATGAGGCATTAGCGATACTCATGCAGCCGCACTGATTAATATTGCCTCTCCCAAAATGAAATATGCCATTTCAAGGTCAGCATGAATGAAAAAGTACACCAGGGTAAAACTCCCAGCTTGCTCAGACTGAAAGCACAAAAAAAGCAGTGCAGAAGCGAGGGAAGCAAGCAGTAACAGCAATGAAGATTATAGAGCAACTTAATAAGGATTACTGCCTGTCATGTAATAGAGAGAGTAGCTTTTTCTCTCCTTTTCCTCTTTTAATTCATTTTAAAGAAATAGCCTAGGCTGATAATTCTGCAGAAGGGCACTGAACAATGAGCCGATCTCAGCTCAGGAAGAAGTTCCTGTTATAGGCAGCAAGACACGCAGGCGGAAGAAAGTTCATATGCCTCTGCAGGAAAATCGGACAAGCAGTACGTGGAGTACAGAAGTTGCCTCAGATAAGGGTCTCTAAGGGTTACTGCTGGCCTTGAAGGCAAGGGGAAGACACTTAAATAATGTACTGACAAAGGAAGGAAAGGAGTAATACAGCAGGTGAGGGTTTGGACATGGTTTTGCCTTTAGACTCCTGGCAGGGACATTTTTAATGGTCTGTGTGGGTGAGGTATTTTGCAGGAAGTCCAGGGAGGCTACAGGAATCTGTAGTTTCTTGCAGTGCATTTGTTTCAATGAGTGCTGCAGTTTCTCTACACTTCTGTAGGTCAAGCCCCATCAAGTCTGTGAGTGACACCACCTCACAGTGATGTCTAAATGCAGCACCCGTGCACCATGCATCTACAAGCTTTAACCACTCCAGCCCAGCCTTTGGAAAGAAACAGCCTGTGTTTAGCTGTGTAGATTTGCAATGATTCATGAGATAGTCTGCAATCGCTGTAAAAATAGTACTTACGCAACTCAGGAGCTACTACTGAAATCCTGACATTATTGGGTCTTCCCCTCTTAGTCACACTCATTTCAATTAATTTCCATGCCACTAAGAGAACTTCATACAGAAAAGGCATAAACCTGAAAGAGGAACCGGGGGAGTTAGGAAATGCAGCAAAAGGGGATGATCATTTCTTTGCAACTGTGATGAGGAAAGATTGCAGCTGTTATTCCCCCTGTAGAAGTGAAATGTGCAAACTCAACGAAAAAAGAAGACAAATCTGTAGAGACCTTCTTTTTTATTATTTTTCAGAGCTGATGTTTTTCTTTACTTTTAAGCTGAGCAGCTAAGGCATGGCTGGAATGTATGAGGGAACATAAGTTTTTCCACCGGTTTTCTACCAATGCTGTCCAATCCTTTCCGCATCAATATCTGAAGGGGACCACCTGAAGGATGGCTCAGAACACACAGAAGGACGTGGGGTTTAGCCCTTTTGCACACTAGCAACCTGCCAGATCTCATCTGCTGAGCAGTGGTTCACACGTGAGGCCCTTGTCCCTCATGTCTTAGGGGTTTTCCCAGCCCAGGCCCTACGCTTCCACCACACAACCGCAAATGCAGACCGAGACGAGACCTGGGGGTCTGGGTAGGGTCAAGGGCTTTATTTCAGTGTTCATAGCTACCCTTCAAACTTTCACAGCAGAACCTATAGGGCCAAATGATGAGCCCCTTTTCTACACTGGCAAAAAAACTGGAACTGCTGCTAGACCCTTTGAAACCATGGGTGTTGTTTGGTGCAGGAGCTACTCCATAATGTGAGGAATGCACAGGATAGCCCACAGGCCCGGGACATCAGGACAGGGACACCTTTGTCACAAGAACTCTGTGGATTCCTGTTCACTCCCACATTAACTTGAACCTGTATTGTTACATATCCATGGAGTTGCGCTGGTGTGAAAGTTCAGTCTCAGCACTGCAGATTGGACTGGATTTATTCCTGGTTTCTTTTCAAGTTGTCTGATATCCAGCTGAAACTGGTAGAGCCCTGCGCATTTGGAAAACAAGGCTTTGGGGCTGCGCTCTCTCAAAATGCCGATTTGCTGGGACTGGGGTGGAATGTCATTTGTGTGTGCAGAAGTAGTAGACTCAGGCTTTTAGAAAGTTCTTGCCAGAAAGTTTGTCATGCACAGAGAAGGAAACCCAGATGACAAACTGCTTTATAGAAATCAAGCCTCAAGGAGTACTGTTCCACTTTGCATTCGCAGCAAGGCAGGCATGCAAAATGGAATTGAAGAACAAGTGGATGGACCTGGGCCAACTTGTACAATTATCTGTGATACACAAACCAAATTTGGGTGCCTTATCACGGTAAGCGACAATGGTCTAATATCTGCTTGACTCTCACTGCAGGCTGAGGCTGCCAGATCATTCCTTCGCCTTCTCACTCTGGGATTCTTCCTAATTCTTCAGCCTGGCATGGAAATGAGATTTCAAAGCTCAAGGTGCTCAACACAAGCAAAAAGCAGTGTTGGATTCCCAGGAGATTAAGCACAACTTATCACTCACTGAGCCAACAGTTTGCTTCTTCAGGACTACAAGTTAGAGGATGCTAAGAGACACACATAAGTTATGCAGAAAAACAAAACCAAAGCAATCAAGCACAAAGACTCAACACACTGGAAGATCCTTTACCTGTAACCCTGACATACCTGTTAGGCCTCCAGACATTGTGAAAAGGAGCACTCAAACAGAGAGACACCATCAGGGCACAGCATTGAGTTGAAATGCAAACACTGAAAAGAGATTCCTAGGGCCATCACATCAGGCTGAGTGCCTTTTACACCAGCAATGTTTCAGAACAGTTTACAGGATTAGATCACAGCCTCTCAAAGTGCATGAACAGGCAGCAGTGTAAAAGCATAGGCCACGGATCTCACGAAACAATGAGCAACAGCAGAGAGCATTCAGGTGTGAAAGAGGCAGGTAGGACACAGGAAAAGAGGCTCCTTTTTAGTGTTTCCTGTCCTTTCTAGCAAGGTGATGCAGCGTCATGTCAGTTAAGGACATTGGTGTAATCTAGCTCCAAATTCGTGTTTGCTTACTCTCCACAGAACAGAGACAAGAGATGTAGCAGGCCAATGTTCTTCTTAGTTCTTTTTGTCTCCTGATACTGAACCAGAGGGATGTCCTTCAGAGGGATGTCCTTCAGAGACTTGTCCCCTGTATCCATTCAATCTGGTCTCTAATGCCAACAGAGGTGGTGATTTGCATATAGACAGCTTTCTACTGGAAAATTGACCTTTCTTCTAGAGCAGAGAGTAGCCTTTAATTCATAACTAATGATCCGTGTTTTCTGCAGTCAGCCAGCACTCGATGCAATGGTGCTGTACAGACACAACCATACAGCGGTCATGTTTTTCTATCCCATGACTGGACTTCTGCAAGCAAGACCCCTTATCTGAACAAATCTTTCAAAAAAAAAAAAATCCTCAGGATTGCAGAAGAAAAAGGAGAAGACCAAGAAGAACAGGAAGGATGACAGGGAGGGATACAGATTAAGAAACATCTGGACAGCTTCATGTGAAAATACTCCCACGTGCGAGACCAAGTGACAGAAAGGAAAGTATAAATCTTCCTTGTGCCCACCTGATTCTCAACGTAACATCCTGGCTGAGCTCTCTCTTTTCCAGAATGCAATCATAGACACTTAGCTCATGGCAATCAAAAAGGCCAAAACTATCCAGTGGTAATCAAAACATGAAGTAGCTGAAGAAAGCACAAGATGCTGGGTTTTCTCTGCACAGATGGAAGCTTAGGTAAGAAGCAGACATTCGCTGAGGCATTCATTGCCCCAGATGCAGGGACTCCTCTGAGTGTCGTGTGTTTCCTTTCCTCTCCATTCCAGAGAAGGGTTTCCACTGATTCAACACTCAGAACTAAGCCTGGAGTGTCCACGTGGTTTGGGTCCTTGTTGCATGAGCTTCTTCCTTCAAATCTCATTGTCAGAAAATTTTCTCCTGAAATCCATCTGCATATTCCCTTTCCCCAACCGTCTGCCATACTCCCATGCTGCACACTTTCCTTTGGTCAGGGCAACTGATAATTCTGTTTGCCCACCAATCATATTAGCTTTCCTATAAACCTGGAGTCATCACTCTCACCAAGCAACCCAGGCATGGGGAGCTCAGGGCAGTGGGAGAGAGCTGAGGTGTTCATGGCACAGCAGTGAGCCGTACCACTGGGAACAACATAGTACTGGAGGGCCCTAATGAAACACATTGGCACCAGTATAAACCATTGTCTCTCTGATTACAAAATGGCTGTGTTGAAACGACTACCAGGTCCTGCTAAAACACCAAGCTCTTATATACCACTTGTCAGCCACCATTTTCAAAGCACTTTCTGAGGGTGGGAAATGATTTATGCAAGGTCACTGAATAGAAGCTAAATTAAACCCCTCTGTGCCTGAGTCATCTGCCAGGATCCTAACCACTGAGATGCTCCAGGAAACCCTGGCTTCTTTGTCATGTTAGCCATCCACGAGGCAGGCTATAGCAACAGCAGCAGCAACTGCTATACAGCTGAGATGTGCTTAGACAGAGCTATCAGGATAATTTGAAGTGGTGCAGCTCTGAAGCACTACATGTGAGAAATAGATCTTTTCATATGCAGCAAAGCGATGCAAATCACAGCATATTTTTTCTCTGGAATCTATGGGACAGAGGTGCTCAGGAAGGCCGTACTAATATCACAGTTATGCTTAAAGTCGTCAAAGCAGGAAATGAATAATTTGTGAGGTAGGAGAAAAACTGCCGACTCTACAGTTCCACATGCTTAATGATCTTTCTGCGACCTTTCAGTTTTGCACCTCATCTTTTATTTAAACTATCTATTTAGAGCCACAGGGCTTTGTACGAAGCATGTGTCTGAATCCATTTTCTTACAGCATTTCAAGAGTAAAGTGAGAGGTTTTGGTTAGGAAGAGGGAGAGGTGCTTAATGTTTGTCTGTAAGCAGTTTTACAGAGCTAAGGAAGGAGTCTGCACAGTAAGGCATTAAGCAGGCTGGGGGATAAGACTGCAGTCTTTAGGTTGCCAAGTAGCATCAGGTCAGCCACTTCATCATGCAGCTGTTGGTACTGTGCTAAGCTGGGAAAATGGTTACCTCAGTTCCCTCTACTGTCAAGGAAAGAGGTAATAATGCTGAATTACTGCCTAAACTCAGGGGCTATGGAGAACTTAGGGTAATTTCTCTGTCAGCTGTAGGGACACTTGCTATTAAAGTTGGGTGGCCTGGCCTCATTTCTCCTGTGTCCAGGGTCACTGCTCTCGAGTTCTTCCATTTATTTGACAGAAGGATTGGGAACCTTAAAATAGCTCTCAAGAGACAAAAAGTATTCTCTTAGAGGAATACACTGAAGGACTAAATTGGACAGGATTAAAAAAATACAGCCAATTGAGTCAACCTGCAGAGTTTTCAGAAGTGGGGAGCACTGGAAAGCTCCCTTTAATCTGCAGGGTATTTGCACATCACTTTGCTTAGCAGGAGCCAGAAGCCCAGGCTGAGGACATCACTTTGAACATCTCCTTGGGAAACAGCTTGGCCCGGCATCCTAGCACTCTCACTCCCACTGCACAACCAGCACTAAAGTCCTGTGTGTCACTCCCTTGGTTTGCTGGAGCCATAGTTCATCCTATTCAGTCTTCTGGGAACAGTTTCGCCATTAAAAAATGTAAATAATAGTAGCTAAAAAACTAACTCATAAAAAGCTTTGAAGTTTGCTTACAAACAAAATACCTTCATAAACTCTCCCAATGGTGTTTGTGCTAAAATATTGACTTTTCAGGGAGGTAAATATTTCTCCATTGCTCATTGCAAAGAAGCTTGTTCCTGCTGTTTATTCACATGCCAAGGCCAGTAAGTGCTGCTGCAGTGTATATAATCCCAGCTTAGAGGCTGCAGCACAGTTCCCAGCCTGTTCCCCAGGAAGTTAGCCAGTGGCAATACTTTCATTAACTTCAGGGAGAGCCAGATTTTGTTTGCCTGCCGGTAGTGCTACTCTGTGGGTTAAAGTGGGCTTCAAAGGCTGTTGTGGTCTTTAGCAAGACCTCTTTTGCAAGCAGACTGCTGATCTCTCACGTCCTGTTGCCGGACCCCAGTGCATTGCACATGCCCTTCTACAAAGTTTGAATCATTTGTTTTTCCAGGGCAACAATCAATTGCAAGTCGTATTTGCAGCTGAGTCACTTCTAGCAAGGGCAAAAGGTAATGCCTATTTGTGCAAGTGTAAGCCATATCCCTCCTCAGGGCTGTGCCATTTGACTATGCAGGGTGATAATTTTGCCCATCCCCCTCTCCTTTACATCTTGTTCAGGTTTTATTTTGCATGTTTTGTTTGCAGAACAAGGGAACTCTGTCATTGTTTTTGACAGGACAAGGGTAATGGCTTCAAACTGAAAGAGGGGATATTTAAAGTAAATATTAGGAAGAAATTCTTTACGCTGAGGGTGGTGAGGCACCGGCACAGGTTGCCCAGAGAAGCTGTGGCTGCCTGCTCCCTGGCAGTGTTCAAGGCCAAGTTGGATGGGACTTTGAGCAATGTGGTCTAGTGGAAGGTGTCACCGCCCATGGCAGGGAGAGATGATCTATAAGGTCACTTCAAACCCAAAACATTCTATGATTCCATGATTCTATGATTTTTTATTTTTATTTCTGTCACTACACCTCAGAGCAGCCATCTCAAACACTGGACAAATTGATGCAAAGTGCAGCTATCTATGCAGAGGAATAACCTCTCCTCTCTGCCCTAGGAGAACAAAAAATATTTCCCTGGAAAGAGGAACAATAATCCAACCTATTGTATTTCCCTGACAAAGTCACCTCCATTTCCTCCAACTGCTCTCATTCATTTCCACCCTCCCAAACATCCCCCCTCTCTGCTAACCCAGGAGAAGAAGGGCCACCACAGCACTTTACTCAGGCCATTCCCAGACATGGAAAAGATGGACCAACCCTGGCCTTTTGCAGTAGAAATCCAATGCTCAGCCAGAAGATCACTGGGGCCTGAGATCACAAGCTTATTAGAAGAACAAGGAAAAGCTCCTGCAGCAGACAAGCTTACACAGCTGGTTGAGGCAGACAGGGAAGAGAGCTACACAGCCGCATAACTGCTAACCTCATGTGACGGGAGACACGTGCCTACCATGCGCAGGCTCAGCGGCATGGAGGCACAGATATGGCCAAACCCTTCCTCCTCCCTCTCCTGCCCCCAACACTCCAGCAGCTGGAGTGAGGGGGCAGAACAACCCAAAGGAATGACAGGACATAACTAAAGACAGATTCTAGATCAGTTGTGGAGGTATGACTTGAATCAGACTTCCAGATCCCAGGGTAACGTTCTACACACAGAAAGGTTTTCTTGTCCTACTTTTTTTAATTTTAACTTTCTTTTTGCCATTTATCCCTCCCTCATGCCCTCTCCAGTCCCCATCATCACCATTTCTCCAGACACCTTACCTCCCTTCACAGCCCCAGCAGACGTTTCTGATAATTCTCTTTGTCTAGTCCAGGTAGAGGATTCTGGGAAAGGTGAGTCAGATTGATAATAGTGGACTGGATTTGAAAGCCTAACACAGACACCTGCCCAATGCCACCTTCTTCCCTACCTGATGAGATGCATCCCAGAGTCCTGAGGGA
>Ga0181612_170059_pt1 | contig 11009 bp, 3 predicted proteins | sample HoacroProtozoa21_FD_119630 | JGI IMG/M metagenome (GOLD analysis project Ga0181612, IMG submission 119630) | Hoatzin crop microbial communities from Cojedes, Venezuel. Combined Assembly of Gp0051906, Gp0051904, Gp0051908 | reverse complement strand
TGCTTTGCTATATAAACCTTGTTTTGCTGACTAATAAAGGTTGAATGATCAATACTCATATTGGGGTGACATCGTTACAATGGATCCGTAACCCACGCCAACAGAGGTGCTTTATCTATAATCCAACATAAATTCACATGCAATTGTAGCTGTTTTTCTGTATTTTGTCCCATGTTTTAGAAGCATCTACCCCTCCTCCTTTTTATCTACAACTAGTCTTCTTTTTTCCAAGGAAAAATGGGACACTTTTAACACAATAGGCAACTAAAGCATTTGTTAGTAGATTATGAAATTGGAAGAATAATATGGATCCCCTAGTAATTTGGAGATGTGAGTGAAAGAACAAAACAACTCTAGAATAAAATGCGTAAAATGTTTACTTGTCAGTGCCTGCAAGCTTAAAAGACTCTAAACACTGCTTAGCATCCAAGATCTTGATTCAGTTGCCTAAACATAGGTGTCCAGCGTCATTTAAGGCCAGTTATAATTTCCAAGGATAAATACACAGAGCTGGCTGGCAGAGAGGTGACAAAACCTATGAGATCCCTAATGTCCTCCTGTAGAAGAGCCACCCAGGATGCTAAGGACATTCCATATGGTGTTTGACCAGTAGGACAACCGAGGAAAGGTCCAGAACAATATAGTCAGTGGAGCCTAGGCAGTTATTTGGGTTACCCTAAAGTGGAGGTTGATTAACAGGGTAACTCTCCAGACTCCATATTCAGTGTTGACTTAATTTAGTAGATTATAGTTCCAAATTAGATATGTCTTGCACATGTAGACACCCATCTGCATTCATCTGAATATAGGAGTCAATCTGTAGCCAAATCCCACCCTAGATTATGATTACACAGAACTTTCATGAACATGGTAAAACTGAAGATTTGGCCCAGGTAATGGAAGACTAGACATGGTAGATGAAAAATGTCAGTTGGAGCTGAGATTTAAAATTAACTTTGGTGGGATGAAGAGACACTATAAAGGTAGCAATTAAGACCATCTAGAATTTGGAGTGAAGGCAGGAATAGGCAGAGAATAAACAAAATAAGAACAGAATATTCTGTCTTTAGAAAAACAAGGTAAGAAATATAAGTGGAGGGAAATAAAAATGCTGTTTTTAATAAAATTATGTATACAGTACTTACACATGGATATAGCTGTGTATCATACAGGTATATAAAGTAGTTCACAGTAGACATTAACACACATAAAAACCTTTTTGTATGTACAATATGTCATATATAGAGAAACAAAGAATAGACAGTGCTGAAAATACCCAAAATGTGATCACTTTTGCTGTATGGCTTATTTTTCCATAATAATGAAGAAACCACTAATTCCTGTTCTGGTATTTTATTTTAACTATTTGAAGCCCTTGGTTCAAATGCTTTTGCATGATGCGTCGAGCTTTCGAACTTGGCAGCTATAGGTTCTCTTTCTCTGCCTTTTATGTCCATAGTATGTGCTGTAAAAATGAGTAGGAAGATTTTCCATGACTCACACCAAATATGTTAAGTAACACTATCGTAGAAAATACGTGACAATACCTTCCCATCTGTCTCTGCCTATCATAGACCTCCTAAAAAAGTAATTTTTCAAGATTTAAATGGAAGCATACTGCTGAATTTTGAACAAAAGTGCTTTTCCCCCTCTCTCAATTACACCTGGAGAAGTCCTGGGGAAAGACAGTATCTCTGACATATATGCAGCTTGGAAGAAAGTTTACTTTCATAATGAACAAAAAGTGTTTGCTTTTTGTCTGAGCTCTTCCCTAGTAGCATGCTACAGGAGAGAAGTCTTTTTGGACTTTCGAAATCCATACTTGCTCACTGATTAAGATATATAAGAATGAAAGAGTAAAGAGATTTCCTGTGGATTAGAAGTGACATTTGGAATTACACTTCAAAATTAATCACAAAGCATCTTAGGTTCCTGAAAACATTTGTAATAAAATGAGAAACATTTCCAAGGAAGTAAGCACCTCCAGTTTGCATTGGAAGTCTCTCTGGGTCTAGAGACAAGCAAAATGTACAGGTCCAGAAGTGCAGATTTGTTGTGGCAAAATCTGCACTCGATGTGAATTTTATATGCTATGAGCATTTTAAATCTTTCTGTTACAGCTGTCTGTCAGACTCTTTCCATTTGTACATGACTTATTCAATGCAGAACTGTTCTAGTATATTGTCATTCTGGTGTAAGTTCTTCTTAGATTTTCATTCGTGAATAATTCCTGTTTGAAAGTGAAATGTCAAGAATACAGCTGGTCAGACACTGAGAACCTTTTTATTTTTTGTTTTACTATTTCTGTTCTTCTTATATTGTAATGGCAATTTTAAAATATAAATTTGAATTTAAAGAATTGATACGTTACAAGAGCTTTAACTTTGAGCTTATTAAGCGAGCACAGAAACACTTCCGAATGTTCGCTAGATGATATTTCACAGATATGTGTGTTTTTGTCAGTGCATACCAGAATAACAACACCTCCCCCATGCCCACTGCTGATTGCATACCTCAGAGAAGTTGCCTAAACTCCATCTTCAACCTTCTTCATTTCACTCTGGGGCTCATTTTAGACACAAAAGAGTTTAGACACAATAATTAATTTATTCTGTCCACAGCAGAAACAACGGGAATGGGTCAATATATGCACTTCATTACTAAATTACACTTTTTGTAGGGAAAAACAAACAAACAAAATGCTTTATTCTCATGAATCCTTCAAATTTTGACAAAATTTAGACTGAGTCTGAGGAAAACTATGCAGTGACATTAATGACCCTGTTACCTCTCAGCCAAGCTTCTTCAGTGGAATCAACACTAAAAGACCTTCAGGGAATTTCAAGTAGACAACTCTGTGTTGTAGATAGGAATATTTTATTTGTCTTGTCAAACAGACAGTTATTCATTTGTCCTACCAGGAAAGTGTTTAGAATAGAGAAATATTAAAAAGGCGTTTGCTTAAATAAAATAACTGATATTGGTTCATGTATGATGGTTATTTTCAACCTACAAAAAAGTCTGAAATATTTTACAAGCCTTTACACTCCATTTATCAACACAAGTTTAACGATAAAGGATATATATTGAAACACTGAAAATTTTTACATCATCTATTATACAGGTTTACCATAATTTACCCAATTTGAGATTATTTTTGTGTTGCTTTATAGCTGTATTTACGTGAAAGAATACAGTGTTTCTTTTTCCATTTTATTTCTAAAATAGAATATAATCAGATTTTCATTGTTCATTAGAAGTTTCCTGACGTTGTTAGCACCAGGAAGAAAAAAGTACACTAAAGTGCATTATCCATAATAAACCTGTGATTTCCTGAAAATTCTTCACAAAATACACATTTGAAAAATGCAGATATACACCTAAACTTTTTCTTCCTAATAATGAAAAGGGCCATGAGTCATTAGGATTTCACACTCAGTCACTCCACCAGTCAGCTGACTAGACAATATTAGTGATGTTCAATTGGTAAGAATTTTATATGCCAAAATTGCCTACAATCCAAAAGATTTATTCCAAATTGAAAGAATTTGGTTGACAAACATCTCTCTACGCTTTTTAAAATTATACACGTCACATAAAATTGCCTTTTGCTGTACGGATAGTTCATTCTGGGAAAAATTAGCCATCCATGGAAACCCGGCAGGGTCACAAACTGAGACAAAATATTGGTAGGGAAAACCTGTGGAAATTGGAGATGTGCTTTTTTTGCTCCAACCAAGGAGACAAAGAAGCAGTGAAAGGCTGTTTCTTGTTCAATACAGGGACAAAGGGAAAAGGGTAAATGATGAATACTAGAGAATGAACCATATCTGGGTCTTTCTGTGAGAAAAGGTGTTATGTTTGGAAAGGCTATGAAAAGAGAAATAATTTTGCTGATAGTGAGTGCGTTCAGTACAATCAAAAGTTCCTTGATTTAGCCTGAAGATATGTTGTCAGTACATAACATACAGGACAAAAAAGCATTTTGGATACAGCATCAGAAATCGTGAGCAGGCTTCTTACTATTAGTATGTAGAATAAATTTATTTCTTAAGCCTAATCTGTTTTTTGAAAATTCTGTTTGACACTTCTTCCAAGAGGTTAGAACTCTGTTTTTTAAGGCATGAATATACAAATGGAACACCTTTTAGACTGGGATTAAAATTGTGGTTCTGAACCCAGTTACAGACAGCAATGACTCCTGAGAAAATATATCAGGTTTTCTGAAGTGTAAATGCTAATGTCGTCTGATTAAGAAAGGAGCGCACAATAGACTCTTTGTTTTGCTCAAGTACAAGATGTGAGTTACGGTTTTTTTAAGAGGTTTTCAATCATTGTTATAAATGAGGATGTGACTGAGATGTTCACAGCTCTGTTGGTCTACCTATTCTTGTAGGTAGAGAGGTGAATTGCAGTGAGATTGTGGTGATGTGGACAAATGGACAAGTCTGATATTCTGTCACTAGACTGATTGATGTCAGGTATATAAGTAGTAGTAGGGGAGACTGTATCAAATGGAGATGTGGACTAGTTTGTTTTCAAGTTAGGTTACTTACTAAGTAAGGGGAAATGAAAGAATGCATATTAGTTTAATGTGATTCGAAAGGCATGCCTTGGCAATTGTATAGGAAAACCTTTTTTACTGCCTTGTTTCTTTCTGTGTTTTTCTGAAGAAGGAAAGCTAGTCTGGGTTTGGTTTTGTTGGGCTTTTTTAATATTTATGCTTGAAAGCAGGAAAGCCTGTGCATTTCTGGTTTGCTTAAAAGTTACTGTCTCCTGATGCAAGTGTTAACCTTTTGTTGTGGATCAAACACACAGTGAAAAATATCAAAATGTTATTATGAGGAACCATTTTGTGGGAGAAAACATTTTCAACACTTCCAGATCAAAAATCATCAATGCCCCTGCAAGAGTAATTTTTAGAATGCTTGAAATTTACAAAGAACACATTTCTTTCACAGTTTACTACTGTGGTACAGATGGCAATCTAATGCTTAATGTTGTACCAAGAGACAAAGGCAAATGCCTTTTATTGGAACTAAATCTGTATATTCATACTTGCAGGAAAAAGATTTTTCAGGATTTACGGAATTCCAGCCTCCAAAGGACAGAGATAAAATTGCTTTCTTCTTCTCCAAACGTAGTAGAGTTTTCCCTTTAAAGTTCCTATGTACTTGTTTTGTGAAACGTTACATAATTTTAAGAAAACTCTCAGTCACTCTCCAGGGAGAAAGGTTATATCTTTTTAACTGTTTTATTTTTTCTTCATTCAGAGACCTGATATCAAGCTGATTCAGGCAGTACTTTCAAATTAATTGAACTACATATCCACATGTTTTACACTATGAACAGACAGAGATCAGCTAGGGGAAATGAATTGTGTTTCCTACTACTGCTGTTTATTAGACTGTACATAAAATTATGGGAGAAGCCTTTCCTTTTTTCAAAAGCTAGGCTTAGAACACATGGCCTAGATACTCTTGCAAAAATTAATCTTTAGTATGGTTTTAGAATCTACAGTGTAAATATATTTTGTGTATAAAACACAAGAAAAATAAAATTTCAGTCAACAGCTATCTCTTGCAAAAAAAAACAATTTTTTTTTTTTCTTGTTAGAATAATGGAGAGATTAACCACAAATATTAGAACAGTCACTGAAGTTGTAGTGATACAAAGTTCGAGAAGAGAAGGAGATGTGTACAAATGGTTATGTGAGGTCAGTCTGGAAAGCAGATTAATCTGCTGTTAGGAACATGCTGTGAGGACTTCTTTATTTAGTGATTATAGAAGTAGATTAAAGACTCTCTGAGATCTAGGTGGATCCCAAATAAACCTGAAAATAAATGTTGGTCATTGGAAATGAACATTGAAACAGCTGTCTGAGGTTCTGTAGAAAGAGTAAAATAAAATTTTTCAAAAAATAGAAATAAAAATGCATCCTTTATAGTAGAAGTGCCTTCTGTAAGACACATCATGAAAAGGTAGGATAAGTCTCTATACTTGAGCATTGTACTTTATGGCTTCTGTGGTGCAACATACTTACATGAGTCCCAGGCTTACCTGTAACTGTCATACAGAGTTTCCAGATTTTATGTATATATGGAGTATCTAGATTCCTATTTGATTTTATCATCCACTTTCCCTTTATCCTTGTGAACAACACCTTTAGCATGAACCTTGCTGCTTCCAGACACTTCTGGCAGATGTGATTGTCTTGGCTGCTTCTGGGTTGTTTATGGTGCATCCTGAAGTACCTTTCTTAGCTGCTGCTTCCTACGTTGTCATTCCTCCCTCTTTATTAGACTATATGCCATCTAATGCAAAGAATAGGAATGCAGACATACTGATTTAGGGTGCAGGAGGCACTTCAGGCTCTGGAATGGGATTTCTGAGCAGGACCAAGTCGGGCTGTGAGACTCAGGGGTGGTTCTCAGTGTCTCTGGAGAGGTACCCCTCTGCCCCTCATGAGTGCTGTGTGGACAAAGAACTCATATGTTCTCAGGTGTTCATTAGGATGATAATGAGATCATATAAGTGATGACAAATAGACAGATGGTGAAATGCAGCTTGGCCATTTTGCTTTAGGGAGTTATTACAGCTCCAGGGAAACAACCAGCAGAGAAGGGCTGCAGTTCTGCTATGCCACTAAATAATCTCATAAAAGACCGAAAAGAGATCATTTCAGCTGAGAATAAGCTAAATGGCTTAAAAATAATGTGTTATCAATAAATCACACTAAGATGTTGTGTTATCTGTTTAAAATAATTGTGTGGCGAAGTAAACCACCTCCTCCAAGAGCTATCATGCACATGGCCTAAAATTTTCATTTATCATTTTCTTGCATGTAGTGATGCTCACAGGAGCTGGGTTAAAGTCTGGCAATTTTGCTTGTTCAGTGATTATGTGAAAGAAAGTAAGAGTTCCAGTTCAAAGGGTCTCATATAAAAAAGGCTGAATTAAAAAATCCCTAAGCAATTTTTTAACTAATTGGTTTACTGTGTGTTAAATACTTGTTCTTTATTTGTAGATGAGAATTTTCAGTAATACTACAGCAGCCTGGAGAGCTAATAAGAGAAACGAAATGAATTGAGTGGTCTCAGAAAAACTCATCCAAAACCCACTGAACTCAATCTAAATCTTTCTACTGACTCCAGTGGGCTCAGAAGGAGGCCTGTGTTTTAGGGGGAGGTAGATGAATGCACAATTCTTCTGATATCTGAAGTTTCTAGGCCATTTAGAAGATCATATTTTCATTTAACAGAAGAAGAGAGGAGAGGTTTGGGGTTCTTTTCTTTCCATGAATAAAACTGGCCCTATATTAAAGTTGGCAGAGATTATATGATATATGTGAGGAGGAAGTAGGGGATAAAAAGAACCCTGTTCTTCCTTATCTTTCTGCTTGTCGTTAAATCACTGTAGTCAAGCATGGAAGTGCCAAGGTCAATGTGAGTGAGTCAGAATCTATGGGTGGCAGGCTACTGCATCCCTATGCTTAACAAGCACCTTTTATAGCACCACCTGTGGAGCTGCCTCAGCTATGAGCTTGTCTGGTATTACTTTAACTTCTCCATCTAATACCATAAAAGGAGTGAGAAGAAAGGGCATACAAGATGTGGAGTTTGTGATAAGGTGAAAAAGTTGTTTGACTGTTTCTGTTGCAGATGCAGAGAAAAACCTGTACATTGACAGAAGTCTTTAATCGGTGAAGTCACAGGAGAAGGAACATATTTTGTATGTGTTTGTATGTGAAGGTGGAAAGTTATAATATACATATTATTCCTGGGTAAATACAGTCTTACAACAAAGGCTGAAAGTTTTGAAAGTGACCATTTGGTTGCCATTAACAGCAGAAGACTGGGGCTCTCAGTAGGCAATAGGAAAATCTCTGTACATCTTTAGTAAAATAAGGCTTCACTTCTTCAAATAGTAAAACTGTTGAGTATCTCTTTGCATGTTGGTGGTTTGACTGAGCGAGAAGATTAAGGTAATGGCTCTTTCCTGCAGAATTCTTATCCTGATACTTCTAGAAATGCTCTTTGGTTAAGGTTTCTTGGCATATAAAGTAAGGCTTTCATGAGAAAATAATATTTTTCTTGTGAAAATCATCAGATGGAAAACTTTTAAGTTATTTTGCATTTTTTAATAGTAATGTAAACAGTCTACGTTGGCTGAAGAAACATTGCTTACTTATTACTTTTGTGACATGGTTTCTTGGTGTACATTCTGGCAAAAGGAGGAAGAAATTACTCTCTTCCATGAAGTTTCAATTAGGGATAAGTTTCAGAGCTCTGTTTTTTCTTGGTGTTTGACCTGAGACTTCCCAAAGAAGGGGGTTTCCCATGTCTGTGTGACCTATCATGGAGCCACTCAAGGGCCGACGCTCTGTAAATAAACAAGCTCAATAGAGCTCCATGTCACTGCTTTTCCTTCTATTGGAAAGTTGCCTCTAAGATACCAAAATACCAGGTACTGCTTGACAAAAGGATGACAATAGAATACACTCCACAGCTTTTTCTAGGGGTTGAAAAATACAAAAGCATCAGACATACATAAAGAAGCTAGCTGAAGTAAAACGTCAAGGACAGAACAGAGGGGGATGTACTTGATTCTAAGTAATAAAAACCACTAGTGGAGCAGCCATCAGGTATCTGTATCTTGCTATTTGTGTAGCAGTTACTAGAAAAATGATGGGCATTGAAAAGTATTTACAATAAAACCCCCATAACCATTTTTTTTTGCTGTTTTTTTTTACTTTAGTCTATTTTTGTTGATTTAGAGAGGTAGAAGGAGATATCTTGTTCAGTAATATTGTAATACTATCGCCTAATTACATATGAGGAACACTGGTTTCCCACACTTTATTGTGAGTAAAACCATCTGGATATTAGCTTTAATTTACACTAATTTATCAGAAATTATTCTGACTTTCTATTCCAAATATAATCTATTTTGTTGATGGCTTTTGTGGACGAATAAGGAAAGAGTTACTCTTGAATCTTATGGGCTGTATAGCATTCATGAGCTATCTCAGGACCCCCCTCTGAAAGGAAATGGAAATCATAGTAACTTCTGTCATTTAGAGAACGTGTTGTTGGCTTTCACCCTTCCACAAATTGAAATTTATTAGCTCACAAAGGGAAGCAAGAACTTTGGTTTCAGATACTGACAAGCTGAAATCCTCCTAGTCCTCCATCTGGAAGATGCAAGTTGCATGCATACAGCCTCTGCTTTCTCTTTCCATACTTCTGCATCTGCATCCAACTTTTGCAATATCGCACATATATAAGTGTAGGAAAGCTAAGTCTTCTTTCCTCCTTAATCATCTGATAGTTATGATAGCTAAGTAATAATGCAATTCACATAACTGGAATTTAGTTCAACTAAATGAAATTTGACAGGGAAGGAAGAGAAATTGAAATTAATAAATGATTGAGAAGGTAATTTTAGAATTGGCTGTCTGGCAAACTGAAAGCATTCTGCTATGACAGTATGTTTTGCCAATTCTGATTTCACAGAAATCTGAAGAGTACAGTTCTGAAAGTACTTGAATTTCTGCCAGCTTAGTGGCACAGATGGGGAGATGAAGCATCTCACTTCCCATCTACTGAACTGGGTGGTTGACCAGACTGGCTGCTCTGTGTCCAAGAGCTTGACATGAACACTATAAATTCTCTAGAGTTCAGTATTACAGTTGAAAATAATATGGGAGCACAAAACCCAAATTAATTACAGTGAAAACTCTTTGGAAATTTCAAAATGTTAAAGTTTTCCATGAGTAGGAACAACCTACCGTACTTAGGAAGGAAAGAGACCTGTTCTGGAACATATGCAGAGTAAATCTGTGTCTTTACAAGAAAGGTGGAGTAATTTTGAATATGTGGAAACTCTGGGGTAAATATAACAAACTACAGGGACTTCTTCCTTCCTCAAGTGATGACTCTCATTTTGGTAGATACGTAATTATCCTTTCAAAGGTCTTATTCTGATATTTAGAAACTCTTGCTCTGTATGGACTAGCATACAGGTTTGCTCCATCAGACTCTATTAAGGGAGGAGCTCCGGGTTCTCCCAGAGAATTTCCCATCTCTGAAGATGTTTCTGGTATAAGAAATGCAAAAGAGGATGAAGGCATGGTGGCCACATGTAAGTGAACATATCACTGGGCTTACTAACAGAAAACATGATTTCTCATAAAATAACTTCTTGCTGCTACTAGAAAAAAATTTAATTTCAACATAGCTGTTACTTTAACAAAGGTAAAGTGTCTCTTAAATATTTTTTTAACTATGAAATTAATTTAAAAAGCATTTCCATCTCTAATTAAAATAATATCTTCTTTTTCAAACTAAAGCTCATTTCCTTTTACAATTCCATCTGGTGAATAACTGTTTAGTTAAAAGTCTCTGGTAAATTTCCAGTATGCTGGAAGTAAACTGGCATGAATAAAACAGGATAGTTTGTATGGGCCTTTGCAGATAAAGTTTCAAGCCCCCAACAAGCAACTCAGAATGTTTTGACTGGGGATTTCCTTTGGTTATGGTAACAAAGCATAGTGCAAAATATTTCATGAGGAAATTAACAGCAGTAAATGACTTTCTTGTTGAAAAGGAAATTCTGTGTAGTATGCATAAGCTCAGATATTGCTGAGATTGCTGCAGAGATACACAAACTTTTACGCTTACTGTAAGTAGTAGATAATAATTACTTTTTTTCTGTAGTAAATATCTCAGTCTAGAAAGATCTGAAAACATTTCATATCTACTTTTTATCTTGATCTATTAAAGCCCAAAGGATTTTAGATATGTCAGGTTTTGTCAAATTCATTGAATCATAAATAAGCAAAGTTGAAAAGAAACTTAGAAGTTCACTAGTCCATCTTTGTGAGAAACTATATTGATTTTTATTAAAAGAGATGCTATCAATAATTGTAATTTACGTGTGTAATGATAGATTAATTAAGCCTGACACATTTTCTCTAGCAGTTTCATTGTAAAAACCAAAATTCGGTA
>Ga0181612_144543_pt1 | contig 11009 bp, 10 predicted proteins | sample HoacroProtozoa21_FD_119630 | JGI IMG/M metagenome (GOLD analysis project Ga0181612, IMG submission 119630) | Hoatzin crop microbial communities from Cojedes, Venezuel. Combined Assembly of Gp0051906, Gp0051904, Gp0051908 | reverse complement strand
TTTTATATTTAAGTAGTATAATACACTTGTTTAAAAACAAGTCTCTGATTTTTGTGAATTAATTTGGAGATTTTAAAAAGTGCAACTATAGTATTGGGGTTTGCTACTTTTTTGTGCAGATCACAAAAGAGCTGTAACTGTGATGTTGCTGTCAAGGCTGCCATACGTTACATAGCTCATCTAATAACAGGACTTACAAGGACAGAAGAAGAGGTGACGAATTTATTGCAGGATTTATGGGATCTACCTTGCTTCACAAGAGGAGAAAATGTGTAATACATTATGTTGGATGTAAGTATATTATGATACAATTGGAAAAGGAAATGTTGAAGCTGACTATCATGAGAATGAATTACAGTAAGCTCTCAAATAATCTCCTCAGGGAAACTGTGGAACCTGAAACCATTAAAATGAGACTGTGCAAACACAGAAGTGCCATTCTACCCTGGTGTGCAAAAGCTCTAATTGGTCCTTTCTGTCATTCATTTATATGATTTACAGGGAGCTGTACAAATAAGAGAACTCATGTATAAAAAGCCGACAAATATCAATTATGAAATATGCTTGTATTAGCCTTGAAGTCGGAGAAGGAGCATTCGATATTTAACAGCTAAACTGAAGTAGCTTTCTCTAAAACAAATCAAATAAATGTTCATAAAAAGCAAATATGTTGACCACAGCACTGAACTTTACTTAAAAATATGCATACATTTTCTTGCCTAGGAAAAGTCCTTGCTTTGATTTTTATGATGGTCCTTGACCTTGATGGCCATTTGGCAGAAGCAGCTGATACCCATTCAAGCACAATTCAAGTACAGCTCCACCCTTAAAATAACATTTCTACAGTTGATTTCATGTGTTCTGTAGGGTTTTTTTCTCTCTTTTTCTTTTCTTTCTTATTTTTCCCTCATGACTCCCATTGCAAATCTATTCAGTGTTTAAATCAGGAAAGGTTTGAGAAATATTTGAAAAAAAAATGTTTTCTGTGAATAGAAAAATCAAAGAAGTTTATGGTGAATTACCAGCAGTAGTACAGATTTTGCAATGAAAATATGCTCACATTTTCCTTCTGATTTGTGAGGAAATGCAGAATCCATCTGACTTCTTTGAATCAGGAAAGGAATGGCTAGATTTAGTGACAGTTCTGTGGGAGAAACAGCAATTTCTTGTTTTGGTAGTGCTGTATTATCTTGGGTGTGTCAGCCTGAAGAAATAAGAGGCCCTTGTGACAGAAAAAAAAAAGGATGAGACCTCTCTCATTCAGGAATTATTAGGAAACATAGTTCAGGGTTTTGAAGAAATAATTGTTCACTTAATATGTGCTTTTCACCTCAGGATTCCCAGTGTTACAATTCACACATGACCTTGGCTTCAGCAATAGTGAACAAACTCTTCAGCTGCCACCTGATGATGGCCTCTCAGTCCTGGAGTAGGAGGCACACGTGTTAGGCATCACAGAGTCTTTGCCAGGTGCTGAGCAGTCCATGCTTGTTGCACAAACCCTGCCCCTGCACACTGCTGGAAATGCTCCATGGGATGAGGGTGAGTGAACTTAAGGAGCAGTGTGTACTAGTTCCATCCTTCCCCAGTTGATGAAAGGAAATTTTGGGCAGCTGGAGCCTTGCTCAGCTCTTTCAATGGCTGATCCAAGAGTGTGGAACAAACTGCTTTGTGATCTAAGATCTGCATCGTACTTGATCAAGAGTATCCCAGTTTGTCTGGTGTATTTTATTTCTTCCTGACTGTTCTCAGACTGAAACCCAGAAGGAAGAGGCCATAGTGGTTCTGGTAATATCTCACTGACCTTTAAATATATTGGTTCTTAGAGATGGTTCAGAGCTAGACTAAGCCTCTCTTAGTTCTTACTTGAAAAATCACATCCTTGTAAATAGCCACACACACAAGGTGTACGAAAATGAAAACAGAGCACAGATAAAGGGGACCAGGTACAAATTAAAGCAGTGAATGTTTTCAGTGTTTTACTATGCTTGTAGCCCTCTCCATTTCTTTCTCATCTTCCTACACCTTCTTCCTCTTCTTTCTCTGAATGCCTTAGCTAAAAAATACTTTGTGTTTCTAGCCCCACCAGGAAAGAGCAATCCTAAAGAAATGAAACAGTCTCTCCCTGACATAAGATAATCTTGGAAGGTAGGGAAGGAAATCCTTAAATTATTTTCTGCCACTTTTCAGGTACATCTGTGGTTTGCAAGTAGAATATGCATGCTCATGAAACTCTACAGAGGCACTTAGGCTTGAAAGAAGCAATTTTTCTCTGCCCGTATTTAAAGCTAAAGCTCCGTATGACTGTCATGGTAATTTCTGCAAGCTGGAGTACTGACTACCGAGTCAACATTTTCCATCTTCCAGATCACATTGTATAAAGTAGGTAAGAACATCTTAAGCTCTCTGCAGACTTCACACTTGTATCTTTGTGCAAATATTACAATATCTTATGAAAACACCTTTTGAATTCCAACACATTTGATCTTTCAGTTTGCACATGTTCTCTTCTGCCTGCTTCCTATGAGTTCTCTTTTCTAAGTTACTGTACATATTTACAGAGGTTTTGTATTAGGCAACCTGTATTTAAAGAGCACTAAATTAACACTATTCAGATGATTAGTAAAGCGGTATCCAAAAGATTTTGTTTAGGAAGCTTTGTGCATTAGTCACCTAACAAAATCATCATGGAGATTGCTGATAACACGGATCAAATTTGTATAAACGAATTCACAAGAAGCAGCATTTGTGAAATTAATACCGTGATCCAGTCACATCTGATACCACTTTCCAATCACATGGAATGCTTCATTTAAGTTTTCTGAAGTAACAAAGTCTCCTATTTAAAACGTTTTAAATATTTATTTACTATAAGCTAGTAACACTGGTTAAATATGCAAAACATAACACACAAACATTTTATGCTTTTGAAAGTGCAAAGAGGATGAGCTGCCAAAAGGTCTCTGGGCAAGAATGTCCAGATCCAGTCTGTTGCCTTGGGAGGCAGATTACAGGGAGGCAAAATCCCAGCCTGCAGTGAAAAAGAGACCATATGGGACTCACAGTGGTGCCAGTGGCTTAACGCCCAGCTCATGCGCCTGCCCATGCCAGCTCCCTGGCAGCTGCAGCCCTCAGATGAGACAGGACAAGGCAGAAACTGGCAGCCGTATCTTTCTTACCCATGCCTGTGTGTGTTTGTGTTTGGTGGGGAGAGCAGGGATCCACTGACTGCTCTCCAAAGACAGATCCATAGGTCTTCCCTGGGGTCAGTAAAATCCAGGGATCATGTGAAGATACAAAATACAGCTGTGCAACAGCAGGTGGTTTATTCTGATTGCATTTGGCTTCCACAAATAAGAACCACAAAGGGCTGCACCTCTCTATCTGCCAGTCAGGATAACCCAGAGGAAGGACAGGACGCAGGGAGAGCAGACGGCATAGCCAGGAGGACAGAGTAAGGCGATAAAGAACAGCCAAATGCAGATACATTGCTTTAGGATGCGTCATCGACTGCGTCATCCAGTGGAGCAACCCATCTAAATCTAAGCATATTAAGTCCTCCAGTGAGTTTATTAATGTGGGCTAACACCATCTGTTTGTGGACGTAGGGCATTTTATCTCTCGTTAACATGATACAGCAGTTAAATTTAGATGGGATCTTGTATGAGCTGAGTATCACTTAGATGTTCTTCATGCTATGAATGATTTCTAAGTGCTGGAGAATGGAATGGCTAGTTAGTATGACTGATTGTACCTAACTTTTCTACAGCTTTTCTTAAATTCGAGATCATCTTGACAAGAGAAAGATAATTCTTTAAATACAATGTTTTGTGTTAGTAACATTTCAAGGGAAATAGTTTACAACAGTGAGCTATGATGAGAAACAAGAAGGATGGTGAAACGGAATGCATTAATTTAACATTAAAGTTCAAAACTCTGTCAAGTAGTAATAATCACTTGAAACAATTCAGTGATACATTGCATAGCCCTGTTCTATACTGATCTTGTACTCAGGTTTTAACACTTTTTCATTGGCTCTTGCCAAAAGGTAATTGTTTTTTTTTTTTAATGTCAGTTGTGTAAGATGAAAATGGCCTCAGATTGTGTCAGGGGAGGTTTAGACTGGATATTAAGAAAAATTTCTTTACTGAAAGCATGGTCAGGCATTGGAACAGGCTGCCCAGTGATGTGGTGGAGTCACCACCCCTGGAGGTGTTCAAAAACTGTGTAGATATGGCACTTTGGGACATGGTTTAGTAGGCATGGTGGTGTTGGGGTGACGGTTGGACTTGATGATCTTAGAGGTCTTTTCCAACCTATGATTCTATGATTCTGTGAAAAAGCTGGTACCAGGTATCCAGTTATTAGTTTTCAGGAACTGCCTGCTAGTGACTCTTGCTTCACTCAGTGTGCTATCGCTGGCTGGATCAGATTGTTTTCCCAAAGCTTTGGCAATGAAGAATAGATCTTAGAAAATCTGCTCAGTGGAAGAGAAGAATAGCCATACTGATGGTCCACTGAACAGCCCCTGTTAAACAAAATGTCTTACGTGAGGTTTAAGCCGATCTGTGTGACTTCACACAACTCCACCCACAACCACCAGTAATCACAGGTCAGCCAGCAGAGGATTTGCTGAGGGGAGGGAGCAGGAGAGATTATTGCTAGCGATACAGAGCTACGCACACGTGGTGCCCGGGACGCAGCGGTAGTTACATGCCTGCATGGTGGTTGTAGCCCCTCAGGGGAGCAGCACTGTCTGTATCCTTTAATTCGTGTGCTGTAGTTCTCTGGTTCACATCACAGTGAGCCAGAGAGAAGGGAAACAGTATTTAAAGATGGTGAATTTATTAAGAGGGCAAGGGGATCATCAGCCCAGAGTTAGCTGATCCTCCCAACACAACGTTCTGGCTCCCACTCATGTCATGAGCATGAGTTACATGGCTCTGCTCTTTGGACTGAGCATGTGTCTGCCCCGGCAGTCCTTTGCTTGTGGCACGAGGGAGATTGCTACCCAAGTATCACATCCTCCCTTTGTAAATGACACTAGCCTTTACGTGAAGTTTCAGCCAGAACACAAAAGAATATTCCACAGTCTGGGAAAAAAAAACGGCTGGTGAGAAATTAAGAGTCTGATATGCTCTGTAGGATTCATAATTACAAGCACTTACGGAGATTTCTAGTGGTAGATGATTCTAACCCTGCAGAAAACCATATCATAACAAGATTCAATGACTGCAAATAGAGGCTAAAAGCATCCAGACTCAATTTAAATTGGAGAAGAGGAGATTTGGGGAAGGGCTAGTAAAAAGAAAATAATTAAACATTCAAAGGCTTCCTTTCAGATGCTTATATCTCTCCCACTAGATGATTTTAGTAAAGATTTGATGTCTTTCTTAATAGAAACTGAAATTAATGCAAAAGTTACTGTCTGGGATTTGGGGCGGAAGTTCTAGAGATCAACTTATGTGGTCATGTGGTGTTCTGCTTGAATGGCCATTGCTCCAGAAGTGGTGGACTTTCCCTCTGTGGCTTGGAAGTTGAACTAACTAACGAACTGCGCAGGTGATCTACCAGCAGCCAGGGACTCGGACAATGGTCGCAGTCATCATCAGAGAGAAAAAGCAAAGTGTGACAGGTAGCCAAGTTGAAATATATGTCAGACCTCAACTGCCCTAAAAATCTCAAGTTTCATATCTGTAGCATTGTTGAGGCTGTTGTTGTCACATGAAGTGTTTGCGAAGTCAAGGAATGGCAATGACTGAAAAGAAAGTTTCTTGGATGACAGCTTCTTCACATGAACTGCTGCTATGGTGTAAAGCATTTTTTTCCTCCTTTTTAACTGCTTGTTGGGATTCTTCAGAAAGCAAAGGAAAACTTTCTTCCTGTAACTTTGCCTCTTTTGTGCCATCAACTTGATGCCTTCTGATGTCTGATGTGATGAAGAAAACCTTCTATACTGCTTTTCCAAAAATGCACCACACCAGAATCCACATCGTGTGAGGAATACCCTCTTAGCTTGGCCCTCTCCCTTGTGATGAATGTCAAATTCCTAGTCATTGGCTTATTCTCTGACTTGCAAGAAACATAGCTTGGTAGCCTCCATGTTCAGCAGAAGATTTGCAACTGCATCATATTTATAGCAATATAATTTATAATAATAATTTATATATATTCAGCACACAGATGCATACATCATACTTTCAGTTCTTCGTCTCGTGTCATTACCGTATAGGAACTGGTTACATGCAGGTAATTTGTTGCCACAGACCACATACAAAAACTGTAGTTTTATATCCCTCTGCAAAAGATAAAGGTCAATTAACCCACAATGTCTTGTGTTCTCTGTGAATGTCCCCAAATCTCTGTTACACTGGCATGTTGCTCTTCTTCACTTACGGCTGCTGCTTAGTGCTCTTTCCTCGTACAAAAGAACCTGAAGAGGATCAACTTAATTGTATTTTGCAGTAAAGATGCACTTACAAATTGTACAATAGGCAACTGTTTTACTGGTATATTTTTTTAGACAGTCTTTATATTCTACCACATTTAATCATGAGTCATGGAGTGTGCAGCTTTTGGTTTCAAGCTTTTTTCTTTAGAGGCTGAATTTTTTTACACACACAAATCTGTTGGTAGGATGGATAGAACCTGATTTTTTTGTTGCACCAAATTCAATAAGTTTCAAAATTCTTGATATTTCTTGGTGTATCTTCTTGTTCCTGTGTGATTCCAGGCAGAGTGCTTACATATAGGTAGCCCAGACAGATGGCTAGATCACGACAGTTTTCACCCACATTTCAGCTGAAGCAGGGTCATCCTGCAACAATGAACAAAGGAGCTGAATTCTACATCTGTATGTGGAAACTCCTGAAAGGTGGAGATGCCAGAATGTGTATCAGTAGTTCACATCTGTCCTTCTTCAACAGATTTCAAGTAACTAGCATTTCCAGTTAGCTGGCAGCAGTCATTGAAGAGGCTGCAAACCTATTTACCTTGACCCAGTAGTCATGGGGGAGGCTGCCTGGCCCTTGAGGGGGCCTTCAAGTTCAGGAAAGCATGATAAACTTGCACCCTGTTTCCATCACGGGGTCCTCAGACCAGGTGAGTCAATCCACCAGGTACCTGTCTGGTGGAAGAGGACATGTCAGAGAGCCTGATGGCTTTGGAGGTAATGGAGTGAGCCCAAGGTCCTCTGCCGTGGCATAGAGACCAACACCATCTCAAATCCCTGGTGAAGAGAGGCATAAGACCCCCCCCCCAGTTTGCTGAAATGAAAGGTGTTTGGCTGCCATCTCTACAACCAGAAATATGGCAACAGTAGCTTGAACACTTCTGTTCTGTGGGACAGGAGAACACAGCCTGACTGATGCTGTGAGGGACGTGGGCTTGAGAGGACATCAGGACCACTCTGACCATTGCTGCCACCTGTCTTTTCCTCTGTTAGGTGTGCTACGAGGTAGCACTGGGCCTTGGGGCAGAGGAAGAGACAGGCACAGGAGATTCTCAGTACTGAGGGGCATGATTCTGGGCAAGGTGGTGTAGCTATTTTTATTTTGGGCAATGTTCTGAGCACTCAGTGTCCGTGATGCTTCCCTTTAATGACAGTGTTTTACTGGGTGCACAGGCATGCAATCCGCAGAACGGAGTCGAGGCTCGGTGTGGTAAGGTGAAGTGGGCTAGCCCCCTCAGTCACTGAGTTTCACAGAAGGGACATCTGCAGTTCAAACTTCTAGCAGCTCTGTCTGTCCCTTTCTTCTACACATCTTGCTCACCCGGAATAAGTTAAATGGATCTGCCAGCCTTGACCTCCCAGTTCTTCATTTGTCTGTCAGTGCAAATTTCACTGTCAGTCAGCCTAGGGCCAAGTTCAGCCATTCCTCTCTTCTAGCAAAGTAATTATTAAAGGGATTTGAAGCTTAGAGAAGAAGACAAACTGCCTTTCCCTATTAAAGGTGATAAACCAGTCTTGCTGTAACTGCAGACTTCTCTGTAACTCTGACAAACAACAGAGAAGTATTCTTTCTGTGAAGAAGCTCAGTGTATGGGGTACATGAATCTCACCAGCAGCCCACGGGTCTGTAGTGTTTCCAGATGCATTGCAACAGTGGGTACTGCTCCTTCATGGTGGCAGTGTGTACTACTGCCACAACACTGATTTATCAACAATGCTCCAGTTACAGCAATTGTAAATGCCGATCTTCCTGATATAAGAGGAAAATCTTACATCCCAAAGAGAAATGTCACTTTTGTGAACTGCAGCAGCACACTTTTAAGACAGAAATTTTGCTGGTGCTGCCAGCTACTGGTCTGTTCCACTAACCAGGGGCAGTCGGTTTGAGTGAAAGACAGGCAGTTCTTACAAAAAAAGGCTCTTTGTGCAGCTTCATACAGACCTGTCTGCTCGGTTTTTGGCTGCTTCTGCCTCACAAATCTATGCCATCAGCCCTTCGAATAGTTGCACAACCCAAGCTGCACAGGAACTCTGACCAGGCTTGTGCATGCCTGGAAAGCCTCAGTGCGGTTGTGGCCCATGTGCATGGTGGCTGTGCTCAACACCCGGCGAGCCGGGTGCTTTCGGTGGCCGTCTGGTCTGCTCGCAGTGCCCGCTCGCCCTGCGTTGGCCCAGCGAGTGCGATGTTCCCAGGAACTGCTGCAGGTGTTCTTTGCGCACCCAGTGAGCGTGAGGTAGCCCCTAATGAAAGTGAACCCAACTCTGGCACACCAGCAACGTGTTGGACTGAACTATGTCTGTATCTTTTTGTTCTGTACCAATTCTTACTTTTCTTTTCCCATCTTGGGACTTGATGGTGCTTAAGCACTGTTAAAGTGGACAGGTTTGAATCTCTCACTGGGAGATACTTTTTCCTACCTTGAATTGTTTTTTCAGCTTATCTGTGAATGTCAACATCCTTCTTAGGCATGCTGCTGGTACCAGGTGGACTGATGAAAAAGCCGCTCTGCTGCTCAGATGGAAGGGAGCACAGGGGAAGGTATCAGCAGATGTTACTCGAGAAGTCAAAGAAATTAATGCCTTTTTTGAAGTGCCATCTACACTACAATGTCTGCCAATGGAATAGCAAACGTGAATGTCTGTGTGGAGCATTATTTAGAGAAAATGGGGGGATGGTAGCGGTGGTTGTGTTTACCCCTCAGAAATGAAGAAGGTGGTAACCCTTATGGCAAAAGCAGAGGAGGTAAAAAGAGTAGCAGCAAGAATAAAGATGACCAGATAAAGAAGCTGCACAATATGTGCAGATACATATTTTTTCCTGAAGTGGCTTTCTGAGAGATGGTGCCTCTTCATGAGCCTGCATTGTGGAAGAAGTTTTGGAGGCTTTTTACAAGCTTTGTGAAATTCTGCAGCTGGAGAAAAGCATGGGGCAGGAAGGCCAGTCTCTGCTGTGGGAAGACTGGAGCATGGGCTCAGCGGGGTTATGTCTGTCGGCCGAGGGCAATGGGCACTCGGGCAGCTTGGCCAAGGCTCGCTGCCAGCCCATAGCTGGGGCACGGGCAGGAGCTGAGGGGTACCGGGAGGAGAAGTTGTAGGAAAAGGAGAACAGAATTGGAAATGTTATGCTTGTGAGTTCTTAAAAGACGAGAGGAAACAGCCAAATTACTGCAGCCTGGGCATCTAGGAAGGTGAATTGAAATATGCAAGAAGCCGCTTCGCTTTTGTTCGTTGACCAGCCCGTGAACCTGCTTATTCCTCCCCTTGCACTGCAGCAGGTAAATCCGTTTATGGCTTTTTTCAAGCTAGGAGCACCATCTAGTGGCAACCTATGCTGGTCCAGCAAATAATTCAAGCTGCTTCTAGAGGGTAACAGAGATTTTGTCTTTACAGTAGAAGTGTATATGTTTGCTTTTATCTCTATTTACAAACACAGGAGAATATTTTAAGTCTAGTATCACAAATCAAATGAATTACAAAAGTGTTTTTATTCTAATCTCATTCCTATCTAGCCACCGTTACTGTCATTTTTCACGGCCACTATAAAAATACAGCATATCCCTTTCCACAGTCCCTTCATTTTAAGTGCTGTGGATTCCCCACTGTTTTCACGTTCATTTTATAGTATTCAGTGTCCTAACCAACTCATTTAGGCTCAATTTATGTGCCTGTAAATGTCTGAACTAGGACAGAGGGGTGCAGAAGAGTCTGGTACAAATTTAGAGCCTGGATTCAATGAAAAATCAACACAACAGAAGACCATAATAGGAACTGCAAATAATCTACAGATATAAGTGTTTCTCCTTTAAATTCCTGTGCTTTATCTGTAGTAGACTTTGACATTAAACTCTAAAAGCTACTTCCTAAGATATGTATTTTCTAACATTTTATGAGATTAATTTTGTGCGGAGTTATAAATAAATATAAACAAGTAAATGAACTGCTTCAGGCTAGAAAAGAGCTGTATGAATGTAAGAGAAAGAATATGACAAAGATCCCCTATTTTTTTACTCTTTTCTCATCATGTGGCAAGCAGAGTGCTTTCAATGAAGGTGCCACATGGCATATTTAAAGTAACAAACATGAAGTGCCTTTATACACAATTTATAAACAAAGTTTAGGATTCATTGTTGCAAGATGTTGTGGAGGCCAGGAACAGGTTAAAAAATGGGATTAGGCATGTTTTTGGAGGACAGGCCTAATGTGGCTGTTGAACACAGCAGTTTAGCTGCAGCCCTGGAACTCTCCCAGCTGCTGCTAACTGGAAGCTGGGTAGGATTTATCAGTCTTGGGAGGAGAGGAGTGACTGGACTGGTAGGGATCATGGGCCAGCTAATCCATTATCCTGTCTCCAACAGCGTCCAAAAGCAGATGGCTTGGGAACAATGAAAGTAAATCTATAGAATGCTTCCCTTTTAAAACTTCCCCAGGTGAGGGTATTTCTTGAGCCTGCTGTCATCTCTTTTACAACACTCAGGATCTTTGATACAGTTCTGCAGCCTCCATTTGAGCCCCACCAGACTTCTTGCAGCCACAGCTTCTTGGGCAAGGAGCTTCTCCG
>Ga0181612_129576_pt1 | contig 11009 bp, 10 predicted proteins | sample HoacroProtozoa21_FD_119630 | JGI IMG/M metagenome (GOLD analysis project Ga0181612, IMG submission 119630) | Hoatzin crop microbial communities from Cojedes, Venezuel. Combined Assembly of Gp0051906, Gp0051904, Gp0051908 | reverse complement strand
AAAGTGCTTCTTCAGCATTGTTTTTTTTGTTCAGAGGGGGTGCTTCAGAGGAAGAATTTTTTTAACCCCTTTTTTTTTTTTTATGGCTGTTCATCCAAGCCCACTAAGGGCATTCCACTCATCCTTTCTGGGCTGTTTAAAACAGCACATGCCACACCTGTGCCTCAGTGTCTCACCTGACAGTGCTCTTGATTTGTGTGAGAAACTACCTAAGAAGTGGAGTAATTAATTAGAAAAGCCCCAACAGCCTTGGTGTAGGCTTTTGGGATGGTGCAATGTTGCTTTCCTGTCTTTGAAGGGAGGAGGAGTGTTTCTCAGAAGTGTTTAGGGAAATGAGCTTCTCTGCTGGCCCTCGGCAAGGTCTTCCCTGAGTCCTGGACACTTCTCACGTTGAGATTTCTGAGTTCTACCCTTTCTGCCAGGGGACAGGGACTAGAGCCAAGGGACTGAGACATCACAGGAGAGCTTCCAGCCCCTTTTTGCTGATTCAAAGATATGGGCATTTTGTTTGGATAATTAGCTGCAGCTTTTATCTGAACTGAGCCTCAGGCACTCCTGAACTTTTCCCTTGATGACTCCTGAGCTCTTACTACAGAGTCATAGGATTTATTTCTCCATTGGCCTGTTAAAAATTCAGATCAGACAGCTGGTCTTTTTCCTGAAATGACCTGAGTTCGGCATAATTTTGCCTCCTCCCTAGGGCCAGGTAAATCAGGCAAGCATTACAGGTAGAGACCGTTTAGGCTAAATATGAAAGCTTAATTCTGCAGAAACTGGGAAATCAATCCACTCCTTCAGCCTACAACTGCTTTCTCCTCCTCATCTTACGTGATACCTAAAGCCTGGATTGCTCTTTAGAATATTTAACTGGGGGAAACCATTTGTTTCCACCGATCTGTTTACAGACAGAAGATGATATTTTTTAAGTCTAGTGAAAGCAGCACATTTTTCCCTGCAGCATCTGCAGTGTGTTTTGCATTAAAGAGAGATTGATAACTTCCTAGCACAGCACTCCCAGCCCATCTCCGAAACACTACACAGCCACTCACTCCAGAGCCAGTCCCTGTGCACGTTCCCTTCGTAACAAGGGAAGATTTATAGTAGTGGGGATGGCAAAGCAACACTTCTTACTACAGCCAGTACAGGGTTTGTCTTCTCTCACTTGTAGGAGAGTGGAAGAGATGGGCCACAGAGGTTGACTGGGGGAGGCATAAAATGTCATCAAGTTTTGGCAACTTTCTGGTACCAGTGAGGATGACTTCTGTGACTATTCCTTAAATCCATTCAAACAGTCCTGAAATCTGAAGTCACACCTGAGCACATAGTCCTTCTAGCTAGAATCAAGAACACTCCGCCAGTTTCACCCCACTGCAAGATACTGTATGCCCAGCCCTTGGGACAGAGGAGGAGCAGCTTGGAGGCAGGTTTTGGGCTGCCAGGAAATACTGTCTTCCTCTTGCATTAGGCTGCCGGTGCATCAGCCATCTCAAATGCATTAAGGATGTTGCTGAATGTACAAGTCCAAGGGAAAGGGGAGGACAGGGTGAACTGATGACTGTTAAGCTCCTATTGGTCTGAGCAGGAACTAAAATGTTTTGTAAAATGTGCAAATTTGGGGAATCCCTGAAAAAAAGTAGGAGATGCAATCCTAGGCTGGAAGCCTGTCAGCAGGGACATGGACACTGCTAGGACCGTCCACGTGCTTGTACAGAATAAATGGGTGGCCGAGGAGAAAGCTGAAAGGATCTTTGTGTGCAGAGCTGGTAATTCCAACTCATTCTGTGGCATATGGGTTCAGAGCATCTCCACACTGGGGTTTCTGTACCACACCTCCAATACTGCAGTATTACCAAGAGGTGGGGAGGAGGGGGAAGAGAGAGAAAACGGAGAGAAAAACACTGTTACCGGAGTTGGCATTTTAATATTGAAAGGTTGTGAAATCTAATAAGAGCTACAAGGGAGGTTGATGTATTTTTTCCTCATGCTATGATGAAATTTGGATTCAATAAGTGAATGTGACAGAATATGCCATTTCCCACAGATCTCATGCAGCAGGGCGCTTCCTGCGTAATAACCTTAAACCAGTATTTTTTTCCTTACCCCAGCTAAGATCTCTTGCCTCCATCTTATCTGAACAATAGTTCATCCCCATGAAGTGTAGCCTGCCACTTTAACTGCACCTTATCACTGCCTGACGGAACATGGTGAACAAAAGTAAATGTTTTTTCCCCCTTTTTTCCCCATGAATGATATCTTCCTGCTTCTTCCTGGAAAAAATAAGCCTGAGCTATAAATGGGTGGGGGAAGAGTAATCCTTAGTTGGCTTAGGTCTCTTGCATGGTGCTCAGGTGTAAAGGGCCTTTGAAACGGGTTTCATAAAGACCTCTTGGAGATGCCTTTTGCTTTAGCGGCCACATTGACCATTGTAGAGACGATGGAAAAACTGCCACAAACCTGCTGCCATCCCCTGGAGAGAAATCTCACATAGATGTACTTTAAGTGGCCTCACGTGTTGGACATGGGCTTATGACCTTGATCCACATGGTCTAACTTTGGAGTTGAATCTAATTGTGAGGCTGGCCTTGCTTTGAACTGGGGGGTTGGACCAGACAACCTTCAGAGTTCACTTGCCATTTCAATTATTTCATGGCTTTGTGCATAGTTATTCTTTAAATCCCTGGTGTGAAGGGTGAACTGGAGGTGTGTGCAGAGAGAGGACACAGGGATATAATCACAAGTGCTCGAATGCCGACATTTTCACCCATTATTGCCTGTCATTAGTAATGACCTGTCCCTGTAACCCTCCTCTTCTTCAGTTTTGCAGAGTGAGCTTCTCCCACGAGCTGTTTACATGCCCTTAACTCCCCCTTCATTGAAAAAAAAAAATGCTCTTGCTTAACTTACTAACTCATCTCTATTTCCACATGTGTCCCCACCAGGACCTGAAACATGTTAGCTCAGATTGCTGCCTATTCCTGATCGTCTGAAGCAGTGAAGTTAAAAAAGGATTATTAATCAATAAACAATCCTGCTTTAAGCAAACCTGTTTTACTTCGCAGCTGAGGGGAGGTAAGAGCAAGCAGGCAGGCGGTCCTAGCAGTCCAGGTTAACTTTTGAACCGCCCAACAGTTTGATCTCTTGGCACAGTGAGAGCACCCTCCCTTCTGCCAACCCCAGGAGGGTCTGACTGCCAGTTTAGGCAGCACATCCAGAATCAGGAAATACCCAGGATAACTAAAAACTACGCTCCATGTACAGCGCCAGCATAATAGAGAATTAAATCCCCATCACTACCAGGTTTGAAAACCACAGTAATAAAATGTGCATAATGACACCCTCCCTCCTTCCTCGCCATCAAAAGACTCGGTCTTTGTTATTGCAGGCAGTTTGATTTTGTCTTATCGCTTTCAAGCTGAGTATATGATGATTTTATTGGTGCGCAGCATTATTCTGCCTGCCCTTGGGACGCAGAGGTTTAGATGACAGCTCTGGTGAGACAGGTGGGCAGAGTTTTTCAGCTGTTCTCCAGCCACACTCAATCAAAAAAGAAAACCCACAAAACAAATTAGCTAATATGCAGCACAAAAGGAAACGCTGTGCAATTACAACAACTGGTAACACCGTCCAACATGAGAAGGGTCAGACTTGGATCTCGCACCGCAAGCCACGGTGTCTCTCTCCTGCTGACGCTTGGCTTGAATTTCAGTTCGGGATTTGAGTATCTAAATTTAATGGCCCATCTGATTCAATGGAACTTATTGTCACTGCCAGTTAACTTGAGTTGATATCAAGATAACAGCTTATGAGCAGTTTCTGTGTGGTCCTGATCACTGGTATTGATTTCAATAAGGTATGGGCTGGATCCTTGACATTCTAATTCTGAAATCAATGGAGCTGGGACAATTCACTCTGCCTGAACGCCAGGGAAATCGGGTACATGCCTTTAACAATAAAGCAGAGGTTTAAATTATTCGTGCAGTTCTTTAAGGACTCCTGGCAGACAAAGCAGAGATCTTGCAGATGTAGAGAATATGCTAGCCAAGTAAAAATTCAGATGTTTTGGCCAGAGGGATGGAAGGAAGGGAATTTACTGATTCTCACTCAAAGTACTGTCCAGTGCGTTTATTGAAGGGCAGTGAGAGAGAGTCAGGCAATCCCATACTGGGTGATGTGAGCAGGTAGGACAGCACTCACATTCATCTGGGATGGAGGCATTAGATGTAGGGGCAAAGACAAAGTGGCTTTGATTTTTGAGTCCCACGTGATTATTCACAGCGTAGTGGACCTAACATTAATAATGGCTCCTGTTCCTGGCATCCCATCCCCAGGCCCAACTTCCCCCACAGCACAGCAAATAAAGCAAAGCAGAGAAGATGATGTTAAGCAGAGAGGAGAGCAAATAAGGAAGGAGCTGGAGATCCATCTGCCATTCCTGGTGGAGTACTGTAGAGCAGCCCATATTGCAGGTGTGAAAATACATGACTCCTAATTGAAGCAGAGCCCTGGATGAGTGGCACTGACAAAGGGTTCTCTCCATAAAGACTTAAAATGCTCTTCTCCCTTTCAACTGATTCAGAAGAAAGCATGCGCCATCTAATATGAGTCTGAGAGCCTGCTTTATGGGCAGGATGGAAGTAAACCTAGTTGTGGTGTGGTGCCTGGCTTAGAGCTGGCACTTGGTACCAGAGCAATAGCACTTCTGGAGAACACGTTGCCAGCACTCCTCAGAAAATCACTGTTTCATGAGCATTGCAGCACATTAAAGAGAAAAACCTCCTGCATGGAGGCCTCTGAGATGTTTCTCCTCTGACACCCGAGCAGACAGTGATGGTTCCACACTGAGCAAATACCTTGTTACAATCCAAACCACTCTCTTCTACCCTCTAAAAATGCAAGTGTTAACTCAGACATCACTCTTAATACATTTTTCGCACATTTTTAAGAGGCTAGTCACAAGGCTGGCATACGGATTGCTGCAAGTCTTGGATGCACTAAAGAAACTCAGCCTCCAGGAAGCCCTGTGTTCTCAACCGACACCTCCAACCTCATTCCTCCTTGCATTTAAGCACCAACTGTTTCTCGCAAGCAGGAAAGCCCCATGCAGATCCTGTAGGCAGTGATGCTCCTTGACCCTGCCTAATTCCTCCTGAACTTGCTGAGTACTAGATGTGAGTCATTCCAGTGCAGCGTTCCTCAAAGGGGATGCTCTAAGTGTTGTCACCTACTGGTACCCCACCACTCATTTTACCCTGCCACTCTTCCTCGATGTCAACAACTTCATTAGATTTATTTGGGAACCAAATTCCAAAATAAGGGACACCAGACTTCTCATGGGTTCATCTGGTACTCTGGTAATCACAAGGCTTCCGCAAATTCTGGTCCACAGGTCTAAGCTCTGGACATGGGTTTGCTCAGATGGAGATGTCACTGCCATGCCTGTGCCAGTGCTGTAGCCTAATAAATAAAACTGGATTCCCCTGCTGCTTTCTTCTTTCCTCCCTCTCTCTAAATAATGTGAAAAATCTCAGAGGATGTGGCCCCTACTGGTGCTGAGGCTGTTATAGATTTATGCGGGCGGAAGATAACTTATTTTAAGGTAATTGCAATAGTCCAACAGCAGTGAGCATGTGGGAATGACATGCTCCACATTTATTCTCTCTCAGTGGCTTCCAGATCAGCTCAGCTCCATCTGGAATGCAAAAGAAGGGGTTGCTTTTCCCTTAGTCTCCACACCGGGAATGGCACCTGGCATGTGAATAACCCGTCTGCCCGTCATTCAGCATCCACCAAGGGAAGGGATTCTGCAGTAGAGACTTCAGCTGCAGTTTGGAGATTCTGCAGTAAAGACTTCAGCTGCGGTTTGGAGGATAATATATAGGAAGTATCATGGATTACAGTTCTCTCCTGTCTTCCCAGCTGCACAGCGTACTTGGGAATGCAATTGAAGAAGAGGACTTGGAGGGTGACAGAACAATAAATTCATGATCGCCTAAGTGTGCCCAGATTGCTGGATCATCTTTCTCCAGAGTCTGCACATCAGAAATGTTTACTGAGCTTTCTACCTGTGAGCTATGGCTGGACACAAGCATAGTACTGCAATACCTTTCTTTCTCTCAGTGATTCAATGTGGCGTTTTTATAAAGTCCTAGTTTGTTTCTCTGTGCCTGTGCTTGCACTGATAAAAGTTCTCCTTTGCTGAGGAACCTAAAATACTTTTCCCATTCTATTCCCATCCCCAATGAAGGTTTACGTGTTGTCTGCAAACAGAGTTTCCCCTGACGCTGCCAAAGTGGTGTCTTTTTCCCAAAGCATCAGGCAAGGTGATGCACAGGGAGAGGTGGAGCAACACAGCTAACCACCTTGCCTGACTCCATCTATTCCCTATGCATACGGGAAGTGACATGCTTCCACTAGGTAATTACAAGTTGTCATTTCACTGTGCATCATGCAATGCTTTGTGGGAATTTCTGAAGTCCCTTGAAACATATTTAAGAGAACTAAGCTGAGGTGATAGCTGTGAAGGCAGATTATTCCCCTGTAACCTGGGGGTAGCCTTCAGAAGTGTTACTCAGGTAATCTATTGAGTTTTTTTCACGGTCCCTCAGAAGATGCAAATAAGGAAAGCAGAGCTAGGAGAAAAACCCCTTTGTGTTTAAAATTAAACCCGATCCAACAGTTATACCCTTAACCCCATATTTCATGGGACATGATGCAAATCCAGATGTTGGCCATGATTCCCAAGTGGTCCAGTCCATGCCTTGGCTGAACCTTGGCTCTAGAGATTCATCCTCACATACAGGGCTGATGTTTGTTACCAGATCTCCACAACCCCGTCCAAATTCCCCAGCGAGAGGAAATGAAGAGTGGAGGTCAATGGCTGCTCGTTAGAGGAGGAGCGGGAGATGAATGGCAGGAAAGCTGAAGCATTTGCGATGAGACTTGCTGTTTTTCACACATGCTCCTCTGAATCCAATGCAGCTGTTCTGGGTGACAGTGTCCATGTCCATTATCATTTGCTTTTTGGGAACATTCCCACAAAAGGATACTTGTTCACACTAGCATTGAAGGAATGTCTGTTTTCCAGCAAATATCCACATATGCCTAAGAACAAGAGTAGCAGTGTGAAAAATAATTATAATTCCCTGTTTCTCCTTCACTTCCCGTCTTTCATCTTCCCTCTCTGAACTTTCAGCCACTCATTTGGTAGCAAAACCGCTTGTCACCACCAGCCCCGAGGTGGGGAACAGCAAGGAACCACTTGGAACCAGCCCGCTGGTTTGAAGTCGCTTACCGAAACTAGCCGGAGAATAATCATGAATAACAATAAGCATTCACTGAGATCAGAATCTGTTCAGGGACAGATGAAAAGAGTTACATTCGTCCCTCTGCAGTGATTAATTCAGCCCTCCTGAACTTGGAAAAAAAACTGTTTAGTGTGCTTTGCAGAGGAGGAAGAGGATGAAGATCACAGGGACCAAGGAGTTTGTAGATGCCACTAGGATGGTTTAGGCAGCCGACATAAAGGCAATTGGGAGACAGTTTGGAGAGGTATTAAATGCAAGACCTTAATGTTCTCAGGGTGCAGCTGGCCCATTCCAGAATGAACAGGTGTAGTAAAGTACATAGCCCCAGCTAAAGTAATCTGAATTGGCTTACACACGGCGAATCAGAGGGAAAAGATTTTAGAGCTGGAGTTATTGCACTGCAATCAGTCGAATAAAGATTGTGCCAGACAAGATGAGGGAAATTTTTTCTGGCTTTTAAGTTAAGGGGAAAGCACAGACCTACAGCAGACACGTAAGACAGTTTTTTGAAGACAGAAAACAGTAAGACTGCAATAGCTCTGCTGCTCACGTCTTTAAGCACAGGATTTCAGCAGACTGTTTTTTCATTAACTGGGCGAACATTGTTTCCAGTAGTGACAGCTTCAGAGTCCCCAGTTTTCTTTCTGACCTGGAATTCCCTGCTCTGCCTGAGCTCGATGCTGTTTCACAATGGCGGACTCATCACCTCAATTCTCCAGAGCTTTGACAGATGGAATTAGGATATAGCAGTACTGCAGCAAGACTGCAGATGGTGAGTTTCAAACCACTGACTTCAGCACCAAAATGCTTGTAATTCCTGATTTAAATAGAGATGGTTTCCCTGGAGAAAGTGTCAGGCTGTCCCAGGTGTTGTAATGAGCTACTGGAGGGCGACAGCCCAGCGCAAAGCTAATAAGCGGCATTAGGAGCAACTTGCCTTTTCTGGAGGACTAAAGCCACTATGGGGGCAAAAATGGCGTGAGGTTTCTTCATCTGCAAATTTCACTAAACTGCACCGAAAAGGCTGGCTATTTCCAGAGGCACAAGTATCCTTACATGCTTTTTTGCAGAAAAAGGAGCTGCCATAAATTTCCTCACTGAAAGCCAGGTAGAAATGGTGGCAATAATAATATTTCTAGCAAAATAAAAGTAGCAATTGTAGCAGCAATAAGAAAGGAATAGGTTGACCTTAAAGTAAAGTCTTTGTTCAAGGAACTGACCCAGATTGCAGGGGGAAGTGATGGGACTCTTTTTTTTAATCTGGATTCGTTATTGATCAAACTGGTTGCAGCTGCATGGATGTTTATCCTGACACAAGAAAGGGGCCAGGGCATTAGTGGGAGCATTCTGCAAAGAAGGTCAGAACTGTTTCCTTGAGTAACAGTGTGTTATAAATTGAACTGAAATCTATTATATTGTAGTGTAGCAACACTTTGTTTAAAAAGTCATAAAGATATACAAATTACATATATTAAGGGAATAAGGACACTAAGGAAAATCCCCCAAAGTTTCCCAAAAAAGACAGCACAAACCGTAAGAACCAGCCAATGGGTTCATGGATCAGAAAATGAATTTGGAGAAACTTTTTTTCTTTTTTTAATTCTGTCAGAAGTTTCACACGCAGTTAAGGGGAGTGGTGAGGAGCTCCCTTTTCTTGTGGCTGTGGGGAGCTTACAGCTGTCTGTAGGGCCATAGTGGGGTACCGACTGGGGCTCTGTATGTTTCCTCACCCATAGGTCAACGTTCTTGTAGAAAGTTGCTGCCTGCTATGACATGGCCACTGCATTACTGGGGCTGGTGCATTCCTGTGACACAGTTTTTCTCTTCCACATTTCAAATGAGAAGAAACAATTAAATGAAAATAATAATATTAGACAACAACTGATAATGTTGGGAAAGGAAATTAAGTAGCTGTAGCAGCAATTTACAGAACAGAAGCTCAGCAAAGGTTAAAAGAGAATTAAAAGCAACAGGTCCTACCCACTGTCCAATTTCAAAAATTTCTACTGCTGCTTGCTGATGAGGTTTGTGGGTTTCAAGGCTAAATTATGGCAGAAAAATCCTTTTCAAGTTGACCCAAAGTAGTATTTCACATCTTTGGAATTAAAGACATAGTCAGTGCTAAACCCTGCATCCATGAGCAGCTGACAGTGCTGAGGATGTTTCAGCATGAACCGCAAGATTCACATTGGTCTTTCCCTGACATGGCACAGGTTGCCCAAAGAGGTTATGGAGTCTCTGTCCCTGCAGATGATCAAAAGCTGTCTGGATATGGTCCTGGGCAACTGGCTCTGGGTGGCCCTGTATGAGCAGGGGTATTGGATCAGATGACATCCAGAGATCCCTTCCAACCCCAACCAGTCTGTGAGCTGGTAAAGCTGAGTGGGAATTGAATTTATATCCTGCAAGTATTCAAGAACAGTTCTGTTTTACATGGGGATGAATGCAAATTCTTTAAGCTTTGCTTCTGAAAGGCACATGAGACAAAGAGGAAAACTTTCTCTCTTCCCTTCGTAGGTGCTCAGACACTTTCCTGGCATTTTCAATGGCAAATGTCATGTCCCTGCTGTGCCAGATACAGAGCAAGGAAATTTTCCCATCCAAGGCATGGCCTGAAGATAGATATCTCCAGCTGGAGCCATTCACTTTTGTAGGAATTAGTAAAAGTTCATGCTGGTTCATGGCCTGAATCTCCATCATTACAGGTGAGTGGGTTTATGAGACTATTGGTTCTCCAGGAGCATGGGAAACACACTATGTCTGTGAGCAGAAACTCCCTGTTGGTGCAATGGTGGGTTCTCCCCTGCAAATGAAAGCTGAGATTAACTGTCCATTTTTAAAGAAAAAGAATTTCCCTGAAACACCCTCATGCATCTCCGGTGCTCCATGGAGGCTGGAGCAGAGAAGAAGCAGATGTCCAGAGAGGAAAGCAGAGGGCTTTTAGCCTGTGTGGGAACAGCATTCAAAGACTTTGGGAAAGGCAGCGCTTCCCTGGGCAATAAAAAGAGCAAAACAGGCAGAGAAAAGACTTACAGAAGAGTACACCACTGCTCAAAGGGTTTGGGACAGGCACTCTGATGATTCCTGATGCATCCTAATGAAGCCACCCTGCCACCCTTTACTGCTCCTTCCCACACCTCCAAATCCACTGTTGGCTCTGTGTTTCCTGCTATCAATGCTGATATCAGACCACAGAGACGATTTTATAAGTAAAATCTACACAGGCACCTCTCCCCAGGACACAAGACGCCTACCGCTGCTGGAGGATGCTGCATTGGCAGCAAATAACTTGGGCACTTGAGGCTGGGGAATAACCCTCAGACATAAGACCCCTCTGGACTTCTCCTGTAGTCCCAGAAGGTCCGACTTGCTGCAGCAGCTTGAAACAGTGTAAAACTCAAGCGTCCAGAGCAGATGCTGTGCAAAGATACCAAAGTTATTGAGGCCACAAGACAGAGCAATAAATCACCGCATGTTACGGGGATGATATTGTTATCTTTATGACGTAAAATCCCCCCCCCCCCCACCCCTCTCCTGTCCATATGACTTGCAGCAGAAGCAGCCCACTGGATTTTTGCAAATGAAATCATCAGGGACAGCAGCAATTCAGATCTCAGAGCAGATGGAGGGTAAAATTGGGCATCTAGAGTGTACGGGCATGCACTTGGTTTGCTTTTACAGGCACAAGGTATTGTAATGTACTTT
>Ga0181612_119174_pt1 | contig 11009 bp, 2 predicted proteins | sample HoacroProtozoa21_FD_119630 | JGI IMG/M metagenome (GOLD analysis project Ga0181612, IMG submission 119630) | Hoatzin crop microbial communities from Cojedes, Venezuel. Combined Assembly of Gp0051906, Gp0051904, Gp0051908 | reverse complement strand
GTCCCTGCTCACTGCAGGGTGGTTGGGCTAGATGACCTCTAAAGGTCCCTTCCAACCCAAAGCATTCTATGATTCCATGTTGCCTAAATATCTAGTCACTGAAGTTTACTTAAAAAAAAAAAAAAATCTGAACAATGGGAATTCCTACTAAGACAGTTTAAAAACTAAATAGTTAAATGTGTTAAACTATTGGACAAAGTGCCAAGGTTTTTATTGTTTTTTAATAACTCTACTGTTTTCTTAGCAGATGATGCAGAACCAGTTATAGCTATGAGACCAATTTAATCACAGAAAACAACAAATGATGACTTAAGTATAATACTACTGTGGTTAATTTTGTCCCATTTGTAAGTTGCAGTATAATTTCAACAGTGTAGTCCTCCAATACTTGTTACATGCAGTGCTTTTGCCAGAGAAACATAGTGGAAAAACATGGTAATTAGGTATCTCAAAAAAATAAAAAAGTATGTTCTGTAAATATTTCTCCAGACCACTGATAATTATGTTTCTCTTTGATATTGTTATATTCTGGGTTAAAAACGAAGTGAATTTTGTTTAAAGGTTTCCTTATCACATCGTCAGCAGCAATTGTGGTACATCTCATTCCAACACATGCAAAGATCACAGATTTGCAAAGCAGACCTCCCTGCCTCTTTTGTGACAGCATATCTATGAAAATCTTGCTATGATAGTCGCAACCCTGAAAATTACATGCAATTGTCTGAGGCTAATACTGAAACAGGTTAGTTCTGCAGAGTCAGATGTCCACAAAAATTCCCAAGCACAACTTGCCAACAGCAATACTACACGGCCTAAAAGATTAAATAAAATTTATGAGCACACTTTGCAACACAACAGATTTTGAACCATTTTGTTTCCTGTTATTTTTCAGGATTACCCAGACATAGAACTGTAAGAATTTCAGAGAAGGGCAGCAAGGGTGACCAAAGGCATGTAACAACTGTCACTAAGCACGATAGGACTCTTCTATGTAAAGAGGGGGGAAAAAAGGAAGGGGAAAAAAAAATAATCTGAAGGGCACTGCTATAATAGAGGTCTATAAAATCATGAGAGGTGTGTGGAGATTGGGTAGAGAGCAGCAGCTTATTGCTTCTTCCAATAAAGGACCTAAGGAGCAGCAACTGAAGCTAACGAATTTCAAAGTGATTAAAGAAGGAAATTTTGCATACAACATCGTTAAGCTGCAGAACTCCCTTTTGCAAGGTGTAGCTCCAAGTAGTTCACATGGGTTCAAAGCAAGGTTAGACAGCCTGATGAAGGAGAAACCCATTTCAAGTTTACTCACAGAAATACACCGAAATACACTTCCATTGTCCTTGAGAAGCAAATTGTCGGATGTCAGGACAGTTACTCATACCACTACTGCCCTTTACTTGTCCCAAGTTTACATGCTTCCTTAGATTATCTGCTTTTAACTACTGCTGGAGAAGCGATTCTGAATTACAAACCTTTGAACTTATCTAGTACAGCTATTCTTACAGGGCATATGAAAGTGCAGACATGAGCAAAGCAGCGTTGCAGTTCTAGTTTCATGCATAACACCAAGCAGCACACAACACATAAATAACAACCCTCTACAGTATATCCGGTGCAACAGTGAATCACATTACATATTACTCTCTTGCACAATGTATAGACTCTGTGCTGGTGTATAACATCTGCCAGCTGTATTATTTTCTTCAGTTTCAGCAACTATCCCACTTACTCATCTTTAAAGTCTTGATGCAGAGCAATATAGTCACTGCTACACTGTTATAATCCTTATTCAAATCAATTTGAAGCCAAAATCAATTGACCCATAGTAGCAAGATTACATAATTTCCATCAAAAAAATCATAGCCCTTCACTGAAGTAACCTAATTTTGCAACAGCACAAGAACCAAAAGGTCACCAGTTTACTGAGTATATCTGTTGTGGAAAACTTTCTGTTGTGAATCTAATCAAACATCATGATGGATTTGTTATTTTGATGGAAATGTTATTTTGAATTTGTTTCTAATGTAGAGATTAGGCACTGAATGCCATTAAAGCCTATTTCTAAAACATGCTGGCCATTTTTTACAGTCCACTCAGTGCAATTCCTCCACTATCATTAATTCCAGCACTATCTGACCTCACAGCCTGCGCTTTGCAGGTGACAGTAAATACACAGTGTAGCTTTCTTGGGAGCCTGACTCTAATGCAAAGGCATGCGTTTTCAAATACCGTATGATGTTAACAGTTAAACATTGAAGAATGTAGAAAACAGAACTTTTAAGAATATGCTTACTGATAGCTGCAGATATCAACTATGTAATGCAATTCTGCTGGAAATCAAACTTGAACTGAAATAGTTCAGCCAAGTGTTGCAGAAAAAAAATATTTCATAATGGTTTCCTGTTCCCTTCTGATTCAGCCTGAAGCAGAGCTATAGCATGGTACTGAGAGGCAAACCACACAGCTCATGGTTCCAACGAGATGAGCAATAATACACTAGAATCAGATTTACTCTGCCATATTGGAAGTCAAATTAAAACAAAAAATCAAGTTCACAACAATATGTACAAACATTTTGTTGGTGGTTTCAGATGTACTACTTATACTGTTTGACTGCAAAAGAGACTCTCTTCCATGAAAGTTAGGATTTACATGTCCATGTCCCAAATGACTTCTACATTTAAGAGTGAGCAATATATTTCATCAAAATTATCCTTGCGGTTAGAGTGGATAAAACCCATTAATTATTATTCTAATTAATTTTATTGTCCAATGTACTTGTTAACGGCATATATCTTCTACCCAGAAGAAACAGCAGCACTTCAGTGTTGGACGAAGTGATATAAACAAAATACAGCTATTATCAACATATATTTTAAGTGTTTTAAAATCTTCCACCTTAAAAAAACCAAGTTTTATTTACTGAGGTTTGCATTTTGTAGTCTTGTTTTAAAATACAGCCTCAAAGTCAAGCAAGTAAAGGGTCTTTTCTGATGAAAAACTAATGCAAATGCTATGCTATTGCTCATATTCCCATTGCCTTTTTTTGTTTTGTTTTGGTCTAGTGCAATACAAAGGTAAAAATAGAAAACCTTGTGTAAGTAACAGGAGCAAACATGTAAATAACTAAAAATTATCAGTTACCAAGGAAACTAAAGACAACAGAGCAGAAGACTCTAAGAATTCTTAATAACAAGAGATTTTAAAAATAAACAATACAGCATTTAAAGTAATAGTCAACTATAAGTAATATCATGGATCAAATATACTGTTACATGGATCAACCAATAAGTACATTTTTTTTCTCTTTTCAGACTGATCTGCCTACCAGAGTTTTCTTTTGGTATCCATCTGGTGCTTCCTTTGATTCTGTCCAAAATGTTCTCTCCCAGGTTGCTCTCATTTCTGACACCAAATCAGCATTATAGACAAACAGAGAAAGCTGAGGAGCTCACCCCACCTGCTCTAAGGTTGGGTCATATTTATCTGTGTAGTCTGTTATTGCCACAGGAAGGATACTCGGCTGCAGGGACCACTGGTCTGAACCTGTACGGCAATTTTTACATGTAGGTTTATCAAACTTCTCCAGATTTTACCACTTCTGCAAAAAATCAGACAATGGAAGAATGATCAGATTAGTGCTGCCTCTATTGAAGGCTGCAGATAGTCCACATGCAAGAAACTAAACAAAATTACCATCTAGAAAATAAAGTTTTCACAAAAAACTGTTAAGAAAAGGACTGATTGACTTGCTCCCACACTGCTAGGTGAAAGGGAAGCAGCATTTAAAGTGAAACCAATGCCTATATTTCTGGCATAGTTAATTTAACTTAAAATTAAAATATCAGAGAGTATATGCAAATTAAGGAGTATATTTTATTAAAAGTTTGCAAATTAAAATGAAAAAAAAACCTAAAATTTATTATCTCTGAAACAATAGTCTTCTAGGTGTTGTATCTGTAAAACATTTCAGAAGTTGTACTTTTCAAAAGTACTTTATGCAACTGCAAAGGACCTGACATTTTGAAGTGTTTTAAGTGAAACTGCAGATACAAAGGTTTTTTTAAAAGCAAAGGTCACCAAAGCCCTAAGTTCCTATTGACTATAGTGTCCCACCTGCTTTTTTCAGGATAAATCATTAATTATCTAAACGATTACTTGTAAATTGGTATGATATTTATAGAAGTACATATAGACCAAGCCCAAAAATGGTGTCGATTTAATGGTGTCGATTTACATTTACATCAGGAAAATTCAGACTACAAAATTATGGGTCTAGCTATGTTGAGACAAAGTCAGCCCCACTACACATCTATAATCATGGCTGTACTGACAAACCTGTATAGGCTCCAGTGTCAGCAGCGGTCTCTTTTTGTTCCTTAACCCACTTCACTTCAGGAACAGATGCAGAAATGTGGGAAACTGACTTCATCACAGGTTTGTACGCCCCAAGACCTACAAAATTAGAGAGGAGTAGTAATTAAATTATTAATAACTTTGTTTTGGGGGAGGTTTTTTTATTTTGTTTTAGGTCTGAAACATATCTTCTTCTAATTCTGCAAAATAGACACACCTCTTACTGTCTCTTGGGGAAAAATGTGTTAGTAGGCTATTTAAACTTTTAAAAATAATACTTGCAACAGAATCAGAAACTGGTCATGCATTTAAATCTTCTGGAAGAGGCTATTGTGAAGTAGCATAGACGTACTCACACTGTCCTGACAAAATGCCTCAGCTTTTCTTTAGAAGAATTACTGAGAGGTGCTGGTCCAGTCCCCATTCTGTAGGGATTCTGGCATTTCTGTCAATAATTAGCCAAAATAGAAGGGAACAAATGTGATAACAGTAAAACAGTAAGAACCAGGTGATATCTTCACATGGCATTAGGAATTACGAGTTCGCAGAATCACTGGGAACTAACATGTTTGAGATGTTGGCGTCAGTTATTTCAAGTGTGTCTCTTCATCACCAAACAGGAAACTGACACATTTCTCACTACTGCAGCTCCAACCATGTCGAATAATCCAGCATAGCACATCTGAGCATGACAGTTTGTGGTAACCTCATCTAAACTTTCTTAGATCAGTGAGGTCTCCAAGTCTTGTCTAGGACATTTCCCACCATTTAACCTTCAGTTAAAGTTGTGCTTGCTTAATCATAGTGGTTTATTAGCTTACAGAAGGCCTCAGTAAGTATATTAGTATGAACATATGAAAATAACTGCTATATCCCTACGTGCCTACAACAAATTTGGAAAGCACCACTGCTGAAAGAAGCAAGATTTCCCTACTTTCTTCATGTTTGTAATTTTGTTGCCACATTTTCCAAAGAGCTGTGAATACTTCAGTGGTTTGTTTGGGGTTTTTTTTCCTATTACTACAATACCATTAGCATGAAAATAATCCTGCTTCTACATATAGATATATATTTTGTTAAAAAAAAAGACACCACCCCCCCCAAAAAGAGAAGTAAATTACCCAGTATTTGAAAGCATATAGAGGAGACGTGTTTCCCAAAAACCTGTTAAAAATTGGTCAGCCAAAACCCAGATAACCAAACCCTACTCGAAGTCTCAGAGCCGATGACAATGTAGTCAAAAACTAGGAAGGTATAGTCAGTAAGTATTTTATGATAGCAAAGTTAGATACTTTACTGTCTTCCTTCAAATACATTCTTATAAGAATTTTTAAAAACGTTAAAAAACTTTGTTACAGTACAGAAAGATCAAAATCTGCTTACTCAGCTGTTGAGCATCATATGTTCTTAATATCAAAATGAACTTTATTAATTAAACACAGAACTGAGCTAAAAATTCTTTATTTCTAAACCATCTATACTGAGAAAATCACAGTAGGCTACAGGAGCTAAGCGCTTCTGCTACTTTTGTGCACATGACATACAATGAAATTATGAGCTTGGTATGACCAATAGCAAAGGGAAGTGAGTAGAAAAATGTCAAACTGAGCTCTAAAAGCTTTCAGAACAAAGATTTTATTACTTTTATGTACAAGACTGATAACATTTACTTCAAGACATGAATTGTAAAATCATATCTTAGCTTCTGCTTATCTGGTAGCTAAACAATAGCCTTTTTCACAGGTTCTTTTTCTTTTCATACTTAGTTTATTGCATGTCCTCTGTTGTCTTCCAGCTTCTGAGAAATATTAAATACATTTATGACTATACCTGGATCAATGTTCAGTCCTTTTCCTATTCAATACTGCATTACCTGCAAAAATGAAAAACACTTCACGCTACGTTTCTAAGTGACTATTTCTACCTTTACGGTGGAATGGGTATTTTTTCTTACAGCAAATAGTTAATAGATGACAGGAGCTTCATGATTAATTTCATTTTAACCATAAAAGTAGGAGATTGGTACATAAGGATCACTAGATGAGAAACCATCCTTTTATAATTTTCACTTTGCCAGTATCAATCTGGAATTTCACTGTGGATGTATGTTTCTTTTACTCTGTGATCTCTATCCAAGCCCACATGAGTATCATTCATGTTGTCAGTGATCTTTACCTTGTGTGTTTGTACAACAACTAGCACAGAAGAGCCTTGATCACGACTCCTAGCTATTGCTGTGATTAAAAACAAGTGAGTAATTTTTCCAGACGGTGTCCAGGAAATGACTGCCTGCAGGGTTCAGTCAAACAATGAAGTCTATTAGAACAGGATCAGAATCTCATTTATTAGGAACTCTGTGTCTAGACCATGGCTAATCTGAATGGAAAGAAAAATACACACCATCTTCTGATCAAGATCTGCTGAAGTTCTTAGAACATGAACACACTTTTTAGACTGAACTAGTTTTGAAAATTATTCATCTGAAGTTTGATACCTAACAAGTTTTCTGTTCTTAGCATTAGTTGTGAGCTCACTTAAAAAATAATCACCTGTCTCAAAGCATGCACATAACTTTTAAGAGTATAAATCAATTATGATGAATTACTTAATGAATTAACTTTCTTATATTTTAAACCACTCTCACCATATTGAGTATCGAGTAACAAAATAAGACATAATTTGACAAGCTGCTTGATGTCACCTTTTTCTATACTTACATTACACCTGCTTTAAAACATTAAGCATTTTCTGTACTATACAGTTTTTATGTGAGAATATATTCTTAATTACTTTTTCTGCCACTCACGTGATACAGTTCAAAGACCTGCATAGCCTCTCAAGCATAACTTTAGAGCTGAATTATGTAGAAAGTATTTCCCATTTATTTACTAAAATGCCACACTTTAATCACAGGTCAGTGAAGAATAAAAACTTCTTATTAGAAATTGAATACCTATGAAAAGTATGTCTGCATTCTGATTGGTATATAATGGGAAAAATCAAAAAAGCAGGTGATTCTTATAATTATATAATCTCCAGCCCTATGGTAGTTCACCCTCTATGACATGTCAACCAATGCTACGGGGCAAAACAAGCAGAGAGCAAGTGGAATGGGTAATTTAAAATGAAAAACTGTGCTTCTCGCTTCGCACTCTGAGCATTCTGCTCCATTAGAAGATGTCTGGAGAATTATTGCTTTTGCAAATAAGACATTTAAAATCCAGACTAGATCAGAAGCATGAATTTGTCTTTGTGATGAGGAAAGAATTTGTTCTTAGCTTATTATTCACTTGTTCTTCTACATCACTGATAGCTACTTCTACAACATTTTACATGAGCTAAAAAAATTTACTGTGAATGAACGCTGAGGCATAAAAAGGTATATTGGAGTACATACAATAAAGTGTAATTTCATAGAGAGTTTCAAGAAGTTATGTTTCTGATATATTCGGATATTCCTTCCCCTGAACTCTGATACAGCAGCAAGAAAAGGGAAAATAAATGTATAATGGAGATAATATATTCCCAGCTAAGAAGCAGGCGGTTATTCCAATACTTCTGTCAGGGAGGTACTGGATAACAACAGAAGGACACAAGATAACAAAGACTTATTACTAATTAATGTGTATTTTAATAAAACCTGAAGAAGTATGCAAAGTAAAATGTTGCATACAAACAGATACAGAACGGACTCTACCGGACTTTACTGGACTCGTGTGATCTGATTTTCGTTTACAATGAGAAAATTACTTTAATTGTTTGAGGGCTATAAACAAACAAAGTGTAACAGGAGAAACTGCTGAACATTTCAAGTAAAATGAACATGAAACAGCTCCAAAATCTTTACCTCCCCACCCCCCAAAAAAAAAATCTCCACATTTTGTCCTACAAGAAAAACAAAGAACGCAAATACTTAAACCCGACTCCTTTTGTTAGGATGAAGTTGTGGCTACATTAATCCCTTCAACTAGGTATACAATTTGTTCACAAACCACTTCTGGACAATAATGGAATGAATTGCTTGAATGACAGTTCAGAAAATAACATAGCAAGACTCCAAGTTCAATTTGGAGCTGAAAATGGAATTATTAGGATCCATGCTCCCACATCAATCCACTTACCAAGGCACTGACAGTATTTTTTTCTCTGCTCCTCATACAAGTGAGAGCCTACACAGCTGAACAAACTCAGTGCTGCTAGACTATGCAAGCCCCACCCACTTTGGGAATTTTAAGATATTTTATCTGAAATGCAACCCTATTAGACAAAAGACTGTTACCCTCATTCCCTTCATTCAAGAAACCTATCACTGTAACAGAGCAGCTTTTACATCTGCAAGTGCTTTTAATTGGTCTCAGCTGCATGTGATGAAGTCAGACAGGTAGAAGAGTCAGAGTTCGCAGTAGATATCTACATGGGGAAAACGCAATACAGCAAAGACTTCTAAGGCTCAGTTTCATTTAAGGCTATTTCTCCATTTAAAAAAATCACAGCTATACAGACAATACATGGGAATGTCTTCACTCGTGTAGACATTAAGAATTTTGGCAGACTCTCTCTCCTCAGCAGCTACCTTAGTCCCTACATCTGTACGTATAGCTTACATTTTTTCCAATGAGTAATTCAGTAAGAAATTTCCTGCTACGCTGTGTGTAATAAAGAATTTATGTAATGACTCATACATAGCAACGATTTCTTCTATTCCAGCTTCTCCTCACCCTCTTCCCAATCAGAGACACTCTTCTGCGTATTGCTGCTGAAGTCCCTCCTTCTGAGATGAGGGTTGGATGCAGGGTCCAGCACACCAGCCAAGAGGGTCCCTTCCCCCCCTGCATCTTTTCGGTCCTAATCGTAGGTTCTGTAAGGTTACAAGATGCTCAGGCAAAACATGTAGGCAGATGAACTTTTATCTACCTGTTCCTGAGAAAATGAGAATGTTTTCTTTTTGCATTTGGAAAAGGACTTTACAACAATTATTCACGTTTGTCACATCAAGATTAAATTTTTATAAGATTTGCTACTATTGAGAAGCTGAAGGCAGTAAACAGGGTGTTGTGTTTTACAAAGGATAATTCTGTAATTTGTGATTATACCAGTAAGCATTCTCGTATCACAGTTAAATTTTTATATGCTTATCTAAGGGATCCTTTCGTAGCTTGTGAGACAATACCCTAGATTAAGAAGATCTGAAGCATGTAATAGGAACAAGCCGCTGAAAGCTCAGTCCTTGTCAACAGCCTCAACTTGTCAATCCTTTAAGCATGTTGTAAAGCTCATCTTTTACCTTTCTCTGCTTGGGTTGTGAAAGTAAATATGTTTATGGGCTCTGGTTACTCCAGTTACACTGCAATTCTTAATGCACAGAACAGGCATGCTAAACTCTTTATGAACGCAGATACAAATAGTGGGGAAATGTAGATATGAAACCACATCTTTATGGTACAGGCTCCTAAACCGCAGTAGGCAAGAAGTTTCATACCCTGCTTTCTAGAAACATAGCAGCAAGATCACTTTTCCACACAGCACAATTTTGCAAGCAGTGGAAGAAAAATTCCAGAAGCTGAAAGGCAATATCCGCTAAACCACAGTACCATTTCGCTAAACCAGTTCTGCTCATTGACTGCTTAAGCACTGGAACACCGCTTGGGGTGCCATTATAGTGGATCTATATCCAGAGAGAGAAGGAAGAAGGGAATCAAAAGAGACCTATGAACCTCAGACACACTTGAATCTATTGTGGAAAATATTTAAAGACAATAGAACAGTTTTCTGTTTTAATTTTAGTGCCTGGAACATGTAAATACATTGTATAGCATTATTTCTTTCAGTATGTGGAACTGTAGTTGGATACAATTGAAGAGCCAATATATATGAATCAAAATAATTTTATGGGAATAATCTTATTAAGGACACTAGAATTTTGCATTTTTAATGTAAATTATTTTCATGTTTCTGATCTGTATTATTAGCTCACCAACAACAAATGTACTGGAGAAAGGATAAGATACTCTTAAATTATAGAAAAGGAAGAAATTGTTGTACCATTAAATGAATAGTTTCTATAGTAAAAAATGGAAAAATTCTTGGCATCATCTACTTAAAAATGCAAAAGATGCAAGTTTCTCAGTAACTGCAGTATCATACGTATGCGTACATCTGTAGCCCATAATCCTTTCCTTTCAACTTTTCTCTAGAGCGCCTAAAATGTTGGTATTATACAAGACACATGCCTATATTTGTATTTGTCTGGTTTCAAAACAGACTGAAATCCAACATTTCCCACTGACTTGCTCCAGAACTACACCACTTCTGTTTCTTTGAACATCAGATACAGTCATCACGTACAGAGCAGTACAAGTATCTACATATGTGATTCTTGAAATTCTATTATTTTCAATTGCTTTCAACTTCAGGAATTTTGAACTACATGACCAAGACATCCAAGCAAAAAAGGCAATAGGACAAAGAAAAGGGAAAGCAAGCACTCTTGCCGGTAGTAAGCTCTTTTCCAGCTCTTTTCCATGACTTATCCTAAAAGCTTAAATTAAATATGAGATACCTCTAAGGTCAGAGAGATCTTTTGGCTTTCAGAAGTTGTTTTACATTAAGTAAAGCTATAAAAAACCACAAGACATACATGCAGACAAAAGCTTCTT
>Ga0181612_114897_pt1 | contig 11009 bp, 6 predicted proteins | sample HoacroProtozoa21_FD_119630 | JGI IMG/M metagenome (GOLD analysis project Ga0181612, IMG submission 119630) | Hoatzin crop microbial communities from Cojedes, Venezuel. Combined Assembly of Gp0051906, Gp0051904, Gp0051908 | reverse complement strand
TCACTGACCACTCATCCAGCCCACACTTCCTGAGCTTCCCTAGGAGGATATCATGGGAGACTGTGTCGAAAGCCTTGCTGAAGTCCAGGTAGACAACATCCACAGCTCTCCCTTCGTCTACCCAGCCAGTCATGTCATCGTAGAAAGCTATCAGATTGGTCAGGTATGATTTCCCCTTGGTGAATCCATGCTGACTACTCCTGATAACCTTCTTTTCTTCCACTTGCTTGATGGTGGCCTCCAGGATAAGCTGCTCCATCACCTTTCCCGGGATGGAGGTGAGGCTGACCGGCCTGTAGTTCCCTGGGTCCTCCTTCTTGCCCTTTTTGAAGATTGGAGTGACATTGGCCTTTCTCCAGTCCTCGGGCACTCCTTGTAGATAAATGAACCTTGACTACCCTTTCCTTCTTTTCTAAACGCGGCAAAGATTTTACTAGAAAACCTGTTTAGTAAATACAACTGTAAATATTCTTACAGCTCTTTAACATAATGATCTCCACCGCCTTGCCTAGGGAGGGGATGTGCTAGGGCTGCGACGGTACAGCCCTGCGTTGGAGACCAGAGCCAGGCAGCCCGCGGCACCGCGGGCAGGAAATTGTCTTTTTACAACCCATTGTTATCCCCACCGGCTTCTTCAAGGCAGAATAGGCAAATGAACTACTTCAGGATTAGATCTGGTAGTATGGTGTAAGTAAAATTATTCCTCTGGTAACTGGAAAGTTTTTCTCAGAGGCCTGTTCAAGAATTACAAGGAAGAAAAGCGAAATGCATTCAGCTTAAGCAACCAGTTTTAAACAGTCGCACAGCTGACACCATGCTATGCTCAAGGGAAAAATGGATCAGACAGAAGGCTCTCCACCACCCAGTGACTGTAATTAAAACTATTGTTAAATTACTGTACAAACTGTGATCTTATCCTTATGACTGTATGAGTAAAAGGTCTATAGTCATTTTAAAAGTCACTCTACACCAGAAATGTTTCTCTTTCTTATACAGTTTTTACAGATATAGCACCACTTGCATATTCAATTTGAGAACTTTAAAATAAGAAAAAACTGCATTAAATCAGTAATATGCAAAACATCTCCATGTCATACTGACTATTTCAAGTTCAATAAGTATGATATTTCCAGACTTTCCAGTGTTCATTATAAGTACTTTTGCTTCAAAAGGCATTATCTTCCTCTCCTTTATCAACTTACTGAGTTCAATAAAATCAGACTTTATTAGATATGTACTATTAATTAAAAGGCCTCAGAATCTGCTCATCTGTGAGGTATTTTTGGAAAATAAGAAGCTTCATCAGAGCCTGGGAAAACTGTAGTCCAGGAAGCTACTCCTTTTGTACGTCTGGTTTAGTTCCATTCATTGAATAGGGAATAAAGAAAATGTATCAAGATAGCAGTGGCTGAGCAGAACACGTGAAACCATCTGCCTTTGTAATTGAATTATATTTTTAGAAAATGTGTCTTCAGCATTGTTTTCTGTAACCATAACAGACTGGGCTGAAAGAGGGAGAAGGAGATAAGCTGATCGCCTGTAGGCACCACGGTGGATAGCCTAGCCAACAAACCACGTGGGGCCCTGGCTGTAATTTGTAAGTAGAAGGCCATTAGTAACCATGTGACATGCTCTTCCTTTACTCCTGCTCCTCCTCCTTGTCTTCTAAGAATGACAGTAAGGAAGCTTATTTTAAACACTCAGTTCCACAGAAGTCAAAGACAAAGAAAATACTTGATTTTCTTTCTCTGCCATATTTTGTTTTCATGTGTAACACTGTGTTTATTCCCTGACTATTGGAGAGTGTCTGCGGGTTTTAAGCTGTAGAAATTTTAAGCTGTACTATCTTCTCCTGTCAAGTGAGGGTGAAATCTCAGCTCTGTTCAAGTTTTAATTGAGAACAGAGCATTGTGTGTGCACAACAGAGATTGTATTTTGCATTTATGCTCATGAGTAGCTGCAGCTCCAGGTATTTGAGAACTCCTATTAGATCAACGCCCCTAACCAAGTGTATGCCTCTGTTAGTTTTTCTCACTGTTCACATTTCTCCCCAGAAGTGAAGATTTTATTCTTTTTATTTCTGTGAAAGAGGATCACTCTTCCATAGATGCTTCCATCTCAAAACATATGCAGCTTATGGGATGCATTGTCACTTTGGCAAACGTGTTGAGTATCTGATCACCTGTCTGCAGTATCTGTAATCAAAAATGTCTTGAAACGCTTAGATCTTAGGCCAAATCTAAGGGTTTATCAAAAATGTAAGCGAAATTTACGTATGTTTTTGTGATTATCTATGGTGTAATCTTTAGCCTTTACTAGCCAAGAGCAATTTAGTGAAAAAATTCTCCCCAAATCTAAACTACTCTATATTTCTCTTCCTAAAGACTCTAAAATATAACTTTAATTGGGTTGGTCTAGGATACAGCTGCTGGCCACCTTATGCCAGGACTTCATGCTGTAATATGGGCAAGAGGAAAGAATGTGCGCTTCTATTTTCGGCTTACTACGAAGTTTCCGAGATGAACAAGTAAAAAAATTGTCCTCTTCACCTCTTGTCTAGCTGAAAGATATATGTGACTATCACATCACAGCTGGTGATTCATAGCAGAGTTTTTCTTCTTTTCTTGAGGAAAGGTAGGTTAACAGCCTTAAAGCAATAGCTTCATTTCCAGGATCAGATTAAGAAGGAGTAGCCTATGAGAGGGAGATTTTCTATTCCTATTACCAGTCACTCAGTCTGCGAAGCTATGAAAGTTGTACACAGGTGATCGTGCTGCTCTGCGCTTTGCAGTAAGTTTACAGAGGTTAAAAATTAAAAAAAATGTTAAAAGTTAAGAAGTTAAAACTGAGAGGTATGTTATGGTAACAGCCGTTGGTTCAGTCTGCTGCCTCTTCAGAGGATACACTGAATAGACAGAATCACTTTAAAACATATTATTCCTTTAAAGTGTTGTTTTCTGTGTATGTAGCATATTGCTATCAAATCAAGCCACTTTGGTGTTTATTGGATTAGCTATAATGATAGTGCTAGCAAAATGCAACTCATCATTATACATTAGCAGTTCACACCCAGTATTGGTTATCTCAAACAGAGAAAGATGTGTCTGGAGTCTGCATGAAAGAAAACAAACATCTCTAATACAAGTTTTGGCAACAAATAGAACATGAAAATGCATTTTAAATTGCTATTAAAATGTTGGAAATTCCTGCTGACAAAGACACATATTGTGCAGAGAAGCACATATTCTGTCTGCCTGGGCAACGTTGGGAACCTTTATGCTGAGTAAAGTGGAACGTCTAGTTCCAGCTCCTTTCTGTGGTCAGGCTGTGCACCAACTTTGATGAAAAAAAAGAACAGAGCAATTTTATTTTTGTGTTTTATTTAAGAAAAATAAATGCTAAGTAGGTCTGTGTGGCTCCCATCGTACATTAATTTCCTGTATAAAAGCTTCTTCTGTTGTGAGAGTGAGCCACTGAGGAGTGAGCTCAAGACTGGTTTTGGCATCTGCTGAGAGGACAGGGCTTTTTACAGCAACCTGTAGGCAGGTAGACCTAGCAGCTAAGCGTGGACTGGATTCTAGGTAACTCAAGAGTCGGGCACTGTACTCACAGAAATCCGAGGTGGAGTGCCAGAGTGAGAAGGTAAGACAAGGGTACTGTCAGAGGTTAAGGGATGAAGTCCATGTGCCCCAGAGGAGCAAGCCAAGAGCATGATCCCCACAGCGGGCAAGGGGGAAAATCGGCACAGAAGCGGGAATCGCTGAGAAAGCATGCATGGGCCTGAGGCAAAGCCGGCCTAGGTGGTCCACAACAGGAGCTGGATGGAAATAATGCACCCTAAAAGTGGAGCTACAGATGAAGGATCAGGAGCTAGAACAAGTGGCTGAGCCCAAGGCATATTGCAAGACAACTGCTGCTGTCTGCCTGTTGATGCTGTGGCTTCAGGCAGTAGCCTTCGTTAACTGGTTTATTGGCAGGCTCGGTAACTATCAGCTTTTGCCCAGTTTTTTTCTTCCTCACTGGCATATGGACTTGTCGTGAAGTGCCTGTTACAACAGTGTTGCAGAAAGCATGCAGAAGTAGGAGATTGTTCACTGAATGCAACTCGCTGAAATTTTATGTGCCATGGTATATAAACCCATGGTCACCAATCCTCATGCTTAAGGGCTGATAATATCTGTTGAAAATGTCATCACAAACAAAAAAATAGTCCCCTATAAGCAAAAATTGGGATCATATAGCAGTGCCCTTGGAATTGCATAGACATATGACATATATTCAGCTAGTATAGACATATTTTCCTATATTTATATATTACAGCTCTTTGTATTGTGTTTCTATGATTAAAATTTCTTTTATAGCAATATTGTTTCCAGCTATCTTGCTATCTGCTAATGCAAAATAACAGCTATTTTTAAACTAATTTTCAGTAAACTGTAACATTTCCAAAGGCTAGAACTTGAATATTTTATGACGGTTACATGATAGTGTCATACACAGTTCACTGAAGAGATTTCATAGATATCACAACTATAAAATTCATACCCCTCGCTTATTAGTGGGTCAACATATTCTTTGACACCCTGCTGAGCTTGTCAGGGTACATGTTTATTTATAGATCTTCCTTTTGTATCCAACTCATTCTCCTGTATATTGCAAAGCGTACAGAAAAAGATAGTGTATCTTGCAGAATAACAATGAAAATAGCACTAAACAGAAGTGGGTTTCTGTGTTCATCCAGGAAAGCTCAAATCAAAAAATTCCATTTTTAGTAATTCCCACCCAATCTATGCAGCTGCATGAAATCTATGTGTATTGTCTAAAGCAGCAAAAGCCATTCAACCTCTGTTTCTGATTTTGATTCTTCTAACCCTGAATTTCTGGACTGTAGCGCTATCTTCATTTCAGCAAGTCTCATATCTTACCACCATGGAGTCTCAAGTCATATGGCTTGTAACAACACAGTTCCATTTCCAGATTAATTAAAGAAAAATAAAAGACAACCAGGTCATAATAGAATACCTCTCAAGATTTGTGGAAGAGATTTGCAAATCTTCATCACAGTTCAGGTTCCATAAGCTAAGCTCTTCCTTAAAATCCTTTGATATCAGTGCAGTTGCACCAGCAGAATAAATTAATTAACTGGAAAGCCATACTCTGTTCAGAATTCATGATTCCCTCAGGACTAAACAGAATATTTAGACACATGTTTATAAGGGGGAAAGCTGGTGTCCTCGATGGAGGGACAGAACTTTACTGTGCTTGTCATTATCACAACAAATGCAATTATTAATCGTGCAAATGCTTTTGTCTGAAAGTACCTGTAAAGACAGACACATGTTGTATAACTACAGGCTTTCCCACAGTAAAGAGCAGTCTTGTCTTCCACTGAGAAAAGCTTTTCCATGCACACATTTTTATCTAGTTTTGTTAGCACTGTAATATTGCAAAATTAATTGGTTACTCATTTCTATAATGAAATTAAGAGAAAGCCGATGTTAATATCAGAATTTGAAACTAGCATTATTTTGGGGAGTTAACTTTCAGTTACTTAAACATGCTTCAAACTGAAAAGCATGATTTTCTCAATTTTGAGATCTGAATTTTTAAACACAGCAAAAACTACTACCTACTTTTTATCTTTGAAATAGCTTTGTCATTTCTGCTGAGGTGTTCAATATATAACTGCTGTATTATAGAGCGACACTGTGAGGGCAACTGTAGATACATAAAGTCTTTTCTTCTTTCTGTGAAGATGGGAAGAGGAATCCAAAATACAAAGGAGAAAAGAGTTAGGAAAAAAGTCTGACTGTAAAGAAGAAAAACTTCTGTTTTTCAAAGGATATCCCTTATGCTGACAGTCTGCTGTAGTTTGATCTTGCTAGTGTCATGTCAAGTGAACTAAGCTGGCCAAAGAAAACTCAGCTGATACGGTATTTTAGCAGGTCATTGAGCTTTTGGGGGTGAAAAGGAGAGAGGCTGTGAAGCTAATCCAGATGAGATACCTAATCTCTTGTTTATGTTCCACTGTGATAAAGTCATTTCAGACTAACAGTAATAATAAAAAGCAAGGAAGTTGAAAAAAAAGTGGAAGGACAGAAAAAAAAGAGGAGGGGGAGAATTATTTGATTGTCATTTTGTTTTGGCAGATAACAATACAAAGTTCAAAGGCTATGAATCTTAATAAAATTTTTCTAAAACTATGAGCTTTTTACATCAATAGCGCATGTGTTGAAGGACACACTAAGTAGTGTTAAAAGGCTGTTTAAATAAGCATGTCCCAGGCCATGAGTAGAGTAACAAAAACTGGTAAGAATGTGAAAGAGAAACTGTTGTTTTATTCTTCTCTCAACACAAGGTGTAAATCGTTTTCTCCATGTCACCCTGATGCTTTTAATTTTCACTTTTTCCAACTCAATGTAAATTTTAAGGAGAGATTCAGAAAATTCATCTATGGCCAGTATATTACTGCAGCTGAAAGAATGCCATATTATGTCAGCTTCTGAAAAATTCAACAACTGACTTTTTCTAAGAATAATAATTTCTGTGCATAGCATCCTTAATCTCCCATAATGCTATGGAATTCCCAATTTTGTACATCGGGTCAAATTTTTTCTACAAACTTTAACTTGCTGTGCTCTCACAACAAGGGTTTATAAAGAACCTTATGAACTTTTTGTTTATTAATGATACAGGAGCTACAGGCATTCTGCACCACCGTAAACCAAGTCAGTTCTTTTGAATAATTGCTACATTTTATTTTTTCTTTGAAAAAGAGAAAAAAGAAGACTCAGAAGTCATTATATGATGATACATAAATGTATTAACAGCTTCTTCTGAAATGTAAGTTGATTATGAAAACTAAAGAGTTTCTAAAATTCCCATTTAATTTAATTTCTAGAAGCAGCTCAGCAGTCTGCACAATATATCCTGCAGGCTGAAGAAAAACTGGATGTTCAATCAATGATGTCCAGGAAGGCCCCAGAGCTCCTATTTGTCTGCTCTGCTTACAGCACTGTGATGAATCATTTAAAATACAAGTAGGAACTTGTCAGCAGCAACAATTCCATTAAACTTAATGTTTTTGAAGATAATTTTCTAAGATCACATACATCAGCATCATCAGGTGTAGAATCCCTCTCTAATGATTTTCCTTGCAGGGTCGAGACTTCTGCTGCATACAAATGATAGCTGTACTATAGCATACTTTTCAAAGATCAGTTATATTTTAGTTACTATAGTGTATTTATCCCTAGAAGAATATTTGCATGGCCTAGTATCGCAAATCAACAGCTGCAGCTGCAGCACATCCAGTCCCTCAGTAGCATTTAGCAGTATATACAGTGTTTTTTGCGCAGTTTAGATGTGATTTACTTTTAATGTTGTTTTACTTCAACCTTTCCCAGGCACAGTGAAATTGTACTTCAGTGGTTTTACTGTCTTCTGTGTTTTTGCATACGTGGCAGATTCAGATCTAGAGGCCCTTCTACGACAGATATATTTTGTTGCTAGTTTTCCTGCTGGTAAAGAACATTTGAATTCCAAGAGCTCCCTTGTTACTCTTCAGACATGGGTGAATACTGCAAAGCAAGTACTCAGAGATACGTATTACACTAAAAAACATGAATTCACCTCAGTGGTATTTATGACCTTTCATATTTATTTTCAGAAAACATGTGAATATTTTTTTAGCCAAAATGCTTGTGGAAAACAAGAAGTCTCATGAGTACTTGTACAAAGGCTCACGCCTACGAATGTTCATTAGGGCTTTCTCAAACCTCTGATTTCCCTTCTTCAGTCATCTGGTCACCGACCACAAATATTAGGCAGTGAACAGTTAGCTGAAATGGGTTGATAGAAATTTTAAATCTTAGCTGAAATGAACTGCTCAAACACATCCTTTGCTCAGTAGTTCATGGCCTATAATCTGTAACTGGTCCAGAGATTACTTTTTGTCTCCACAGAGAGTCAGGTAGTCACCCAGTACACTCTTACTTCGTCTGCTACATTGCACTCAGACAAAGTAGGAATACAGAAGTCCCTGTCCTACTATTTTCCATTTAAACAATTGTGCAAACGTGTTTCTGGGAGGGAACAGGATGACCCTTAAGTCACGCTACTTAAATGAAAAACTTGCCACTACAGCAAGTAATATGTTTTCTTCTCTGTTGAAAGCTCCCAAATATGTCTTACTTTACAGATAACTCACAAAAGAAAAGCAGCAACTATTATTGACAATTTAGGCAAAATTTGCCCAGTGCATTTCTTAATAAAAACCTTTTAATCTTAGCAAAGATTTTTGAAATGTCAAGATGACAGGAACTGATTCAAGGGACTTGCATAAACTAGGCAATTTAAATCATCCTTTTTACACATCAAACTCACAATTCACACTTTTCAAAAGATAAATTTGCCATCAGTTTTCCAGTTCACTAGCAAGTCCAGACATTCAGTGTATTTACCCCAATAGGTCTGCATATGTCAAGACAGAATTACTAACAATTTCAATGAAATTAGATATTTAGGGAGAAGACTGAACCATGTAATTAAACTACAAAAGGAGAATAAAAGAGCCTGTGTTTGAGTATGGAGAATGCTCCAGCTCAAATTCATGAAAAGCAAGATGTCCAGGACTGAAACTCCTTCCCCAGAACGTAAGAGTAACACAACATGCATAGCTCGGAAATATATACTGATCTGAGGTGCTACCAATGCTTAAGCGCTGAATTGCCACATGCAATTGTTAAATATAAGAATTCAAAGTACAAGGATATAAGTGCAAAATACAGTATAAGATGTCTTTGGATCAGTAGCATTTTGGGTAATGAGGTTCAATTCATAAAATGCACTTGTGAATAATTTGTGCAGCACAAGGTATGCTTTTGCATACAGATAGACCTATTCATATGTAAATATCCTTGCAAGCATAGTCACCACATGGAGACATCTATAATACTTTACATTCTTTGTTCATTGATTTATTTTATTATGCTATGATCAATCCATATTTAAAGTCTACATAATTGGCAAATGTTAATAAGCTTTAAAACCTGCAATATGGAATTTATTTGAAAGAGAGAACACAATTATGAAATGTGAACTTCTACTCTTTACTTTTTCACTACTGTAAATTTTACAGTTAAAAATAATAAAATAACAAATAAGTTCCCAGCAGAGTTTTCATATTCATGCCATGTTTAACATTCATTCAGCCCAACCTAATAGACATAGTCAAGTTATAATAAAGGTCGCAGCTTGGAAATTAGGCCAATTACCACTTAACACTGGTGGCATAGTTTGTTACATTTTTTGGTTTTCATTGATTTCTAGCATGCTGCATTTGATTGACAAAGGAAATCTTTCTTGCTTTTAATAATGAAACTTAGCTTTTCCCCAGAAAAGCGCCTCAGATTTGAAACTGGATGACCAAGATTCCAAAGAAAGTTTGTTTTGCTCTCTAAAAACCCTGAACTTCAGAGAAAAAGCCTTAAAATTTGATATTTATATTTATGGACTCCTAGCAGATCAAGCTATGTTTTTGGCACATAAAAAGAACAAGTGGTAACAGATACTTAACTGGCTATGTTTGGATAATGATGAGTATCCATCCAATGAGTATCCATCTAATTGCGATACTGGATCACAGTAGAAATTGGAAACCTACCATGACTAAAATGAAAATCAACAGGAACATTTATGCAGCCTTTGGAGGGTAAATACTCAGTAATTCCAACCTGAATACCTTCCATTTCCTTGTGCTCACAGTTTCTCAGACTGTAGTTATTTCAGTGGTGGTTATGGTACACCACTGTTCCCTATGCTGTGTGATCCGCCCTTCCAAATAATGCATGAAAAACAGAAGAAAAGGGAAACAGTACTGTGACAATCCAGTACTGGCAGGGTTTTCTTCACAACACGGCTTGTAAGACTCATTCTGTGGTCCAGACATTCTGCTATTACTAGGAAACATAAAACTCCTCCCTTTGAGGGAAGAGTATATTAAGAATTAGTTATCCTTCAACAGACAAAAGATGACTTTGGACACTCCTTTCTCTGATTAAGTAAAAATCTTTTACTAAATAGATCTTCAAAACCAGACAAACTTCTACTTACTACATAACAAAAAAAAAATTTAATTTTCATTTTTACATAAAAGACACTGAGTTTAACATATATACACACACATAAGATGAACTTACCTCTCCCACCTCTGTCCACATACACTGATTTTCTCTTTCCCCTGGACTGTTTTCCAACGCCCTGGGATACTTCACAGTATAATAGGTTTATTAGTATATGAATGGTACTAACAGAAGAGCAGAAAAAATTACTTTGCGTTATTAATTTAGAAATCAAGAACAAAACCATCCAATTACAGTTCTAATCAGTCATACTGATTTTAAGTGAGTGCAATCCTGTGGATTCCTGTGAACTAATACATACATATACCCACTGAGGCAAGAAGACAGTTACTTGTTTTATGTGACGTACTCCTTTTTCCCTGGTTTCCATTGAAATAAGCTTCTCTAAAATTAAAAAAAAATTTGTAAACTTTTTTGAGAGTAACACAGGTAGTGTAGACTGAATGATTCTATCTCAGCTTCTCAGTGTCATACAAGTGAAAACTCATTTACAATTTCTTGTCTGATACATACTTATTAGAAACTTTGTCCCTCCTTGGTTTCCCCAGGAAGGTCCAAGATATTCAAATATTGTTGCACAGGCGTCTGAATGGCATGTGCTTTATATACATCTCTGATTTTCTCCATTACTATTTAGAACAGGCCGAGGGTACCTAGACAGGACAGAAGATTAGAGATGGAAGCTGTCATTCACTTCATATATTAGCAAAAAACTGTAGAATATGTTATTACAAAACTGTAGAATTATGTTGAGAACCTTATCACAGAATCATAGAATCACAGAATGGTTTGAGTTGGAAGCGAGCCTTAAAGGTCCTCTAGTCCAACTCCCTGCCATGGGCAGGGACACCTTCCACTAGACCAGGT
>Ga0181612_112096_pt1 | contig 11009 bp, 6 predicted proteins | sample HoacroProtozoa21_FD_119630 | JGI IMG/M metagenome (GOLD analysis project Ga0181612, IMG submission 119630) | Hoatzin crop microbial communities from Cojedes, Venezuel. Combined Assembly of Gp0051906, Gp0051904, Gp0051908 | reverse complement strand
TCTTCCAGAGTATTACTGTCAACCTTCATGTCCTCAGATCTCTCTCTACCTCCCCCTCGCCTCGCCAAGGAGAACTTCCTGCTCATACTCTGCCTTTATCAGTTGACCACAGGCTCTTCAATGCTGTATTTGTCATTTCTCAGAGCTGTAATGTAATTGGTGCTTCCACATTATTTCATTTCGTTGCAGATATGAAAACACACATTGTTTTTTCTCCTGCACTTTGAATTTGCTTAATTTCATTACCTTTCTTGATGCCAAAGTCCTCTAATATCCTGCCTGTACTGCATTTTATAAAGAGATGACCTGACCCCGCGTTCTTTTTGCATCCCAATGAAACGCGCTTGAGTTAGCCAAGCTAGATGTGACCATCAGAATTGGATTCTCCAGATGAAGCTCCTGTTTGTGGACATTAACTTTTACTTCTGTGAAACTGCAAGTTTGTGAGGCTGCTTGGTCAAGGATTTCCTTCATAGTTTTCCTTGGTTGGCAGCATGCTCTGCTGAGGTCGTTTTTCCCTAGAGCATCTGTGTTTTAGAGTGATATTTAGGGAGCCTCGTAGGAGAACGCACAGTTGTTAAGTTGTTAACTGTTTATTTATGGGGAATATTTTCTTTAAATTGCAGACTGCCCGTGAGGAGCCCATTCACATTCTTAATGTTGCTATTAAAACAGACGGTGACGTTGATGACGATGGGCTGGCAGCCATGTTCAGAGAGTTCACGCAAAGCAAGGTGAGTCCTTGACTCTCTCTCTGGAACTGTGTGATGGTGCAGGACAGTTCTGTCTGCTTTGGGAAAAATCTATATGTTCCTCAGGTTTCTGTTTGTTGGTTGGAGATTTTTCAAAACAAATAAACGCAACAGTTACATCCTTAATTTATCCCATCCAAACACCTTACCACTTCTTTGACTGGATGTAGCTGCACCTTTCTGAAGCCTCCAGGTCATTGTTTCCCTTTGCCGTGCATTCTAATCCATCAGGTCAGGACTTCTTCCCTTTAGTATTTGATAGGATAGAAGACCTTTAACATTTTAAACGGATCGGGTCAATCTTCAGGACCTGTCTCCAGATGCTGTGAAAATTTCCCTCTCCCTGGTGGTAAGGTTGTTGTACGAGTAGCAGAGGCATGGAGAGTGACATTAAAATGGCCGATATTTTCTGTATCATCGTAGTCCTGATGTAATTCCAATTTTTTCTCCTTCTTGTTGGCATGCTTGAGCATCCACCTAGTACGATATTTCTGGCACAAGGTGGAATTGGTTTGGGATGTTTTGTTGCTCCTTCGTATGTATGGGATACACTTCAAGTACCAACTGTTAGTCCTGTGGTCAGCTGTGAGACAGCATGGGTTGGGGACAGCCTCCTCGCATCCGCTGCCCTCTGGTATCTGCCTGCACTTGCTTTTCTGGTTGGTGTGAAGAACTCCTCGACTGACTTGTGGATGTGAGCAGCCCACCCTGCCCTGGGATCCCGCTGCACCCGTGGTACCTGCAGTGACTATGGGAGGACTGAGCGAGGAGTTTCTAACGTCGCTTCCCAGTGTGGGAGGTGGTAATGCATCCTGCAGAAATGAGGGGTTCCAAAGTGGGGCTGGTATCCATGTGGCTTCGGGAGCTTCCTGTCTCTTTAAACAAAGAAAATAATCAAATATAAAAATTAAAACTAGTTCTGCTTTTCATCCACTTGATCATGCTCCAGGCGTTTTATGGGAGGGGATAAAAGGGAAGAGATAAAAAAAAAATTTCCAAAACACATTAAACTATCAAATAGGTTGATCCAAATTGTCCAAATAATCTTCTAGTCCCAGCGTGTTGTGTGTGGTTTTTTTAATAGAAATTAGGATCATATACTTGTAAATGACTTGCGGAGGAGATTGAGGCAGTCAGTGTAAATGGAGTTTCTCCAGGTGCTGATGGCTAATCGCTCTGTAATAGCTGTGGACTTGCTGTGAGACCCACATTATTACGATGTAATCAGAATCCTGTTGCTATGCTGTTATTGTCTGCCACTTGTGGAACTTTAAAAGCAATAACAATTTTTGCTTTTTAAATCATGGCATTATTAAAGTTATTTTCTTCCTCTTGCCATGAATATAGACACTGATGCTCATTTTCAAAGGGCGTAACCTTAGTAAAACATTTCAGTCTGTGCCGAAAGGGGCTGTTTTGTTCCTGGTCTAGCTGAGTTCTTACTTCTTTTGTGTTCCTCTATTTTTTTTCCCTTTGCTTTTAAATTGCAAAAAGGAGGAGAAAGGAAAAAGTTTTGGAAAGAGGAGTAGAATTAGGAGATCTTAACACTTCAAAAGATCAGTGGTGTGGCAAACACTGATGGCAGCACTCATTTGAAATGTGGCATAGTGGAATTTGATAGAGAAGCAACCATATTCTCTTATGTCTTTGAAAAAACTAAGTAAAACCTATTTATCACCTTTGCAATATTGTCAGACCTGTCCTTTGGTCTGAGTTGTCCGTGTGCAAATTTTGCCAAAACCAAGTATGTGCAACATGCTTGCTTGGGTTAGTTCCTTTAAAACTCATTTTCCGTGGCCTTAGCGTGGCTACGCTGGGCTCCCTTCAAAGAGTAATCTTTGCAAAAGAGACCAGCGTGCTTTGGCAAGTGAACAAGAATATTTCCTGCAAGATTTGTGTATGACTGCTGCTTTCCTTGTTAGCAAGGCTCCGCTGGAGTGCTGCGTTCTGGTGATTCGGTTACTTACCTCTTCAGATTTAATGTATTTGCTTATGCCTGCTACTAGACGAGCATCAGATGAGAAATCTTAGCTATGAGTAGACTGACGTGGACGAGGAACTTACAGGCTAGCTGCAGGAGGATCTGTAGAGCTTTTTCAGTTCAGAGAAGACTTTGACACGTTTTTGATGTGCTCTCTTTCTGTTAATCCAGTCACCTGATTCCATCCTTGCCTTTTTACAGAAATCAGTCCTGATTGAGCATGGCATTCGGAGGCTGACGTTCCTTGTAGCGCAAAAGGTACTTTGATATCTCTCACGCTGCTCAGAACTCTTTGGTTTCTAGCTTATAATAGCGTGGATATTTGATGTGTTTTTTCCCCAAGTTAAACGCTGTATTAACTATATTTAGTTCTCTCTTCACTGTTTTTGTTCTCTGAAATTTGAGATGGTTTTGATGAATTTGCTTAAGAAAATTAATTTACAATTGTAAACAATCTTGGCACCTCTTGTATTCTTGAATTAATTAATTTTTGATTTTCATCCTAATTGCTAGCTTTCTTCTGCCTTTTTTTTTTCCTTGCCTTCCTGTGCCTGTATGTTTCGTTTGCAAGGACTTCAGGAAACAGGTCAACTATGAGGTGGACCAGAGATTTCATGTAAGTAAAAAAGGCGTAGAACACGGTGGTATTCTTGACCTGAGGCCAGGAGACATGTGACTCTAGGCTTCTCATTTGGTTCTTAGACAGGCGCTTAGTGCCAACGCTGGAGTCAAGATTTAAGTGAAATATTTAAAGAAACGTCTAACTTCAAATACAGCAGAGGGCCTTTTGCATTCAGTGGGGCCATTCACATGCTAAAGTCTCTCTTGGTACCTGGCTGAACTCATGACTGTCACGTTAATAAAGATATTTTTAGTTTCAGTATTGTTTTGTATTCTAAAATGTAATGATATAATTGCATTTTTGTATTTCTTACATAGGGCAGTGAGTTCTTTCAGCTTCTTACTGATTTTAAAATAACTTAGAGGAGTAATGGAAGTGACTTTCTAAGTTTCCATAATGACTTAGTGATGTGGAACATCTTTGCTCTTACTGCTAAGAATTACTTCTTTCCCCAGGGCCTGGGCATCAGTGAGGGCCAGTTTAGCCCTGTTTTCAAGGTGGCAATGTAAGGCATAAACCAGAGTTGTATCCCTTGAGTATCCGCTTTACAACTCTGGAAGTTATTAGGAGTCTTGAAAGTGCAAGAAATTCATCCTGCGTTCAACACACCTGGTTTAGCAAGCTTTATGAAAGGAAAACTAGTTTACAAATCAGCAAAAACAGAGTTGGAACAAATGTGGGTACGACCACAAGGGAGCTGCTGCCTGCAGTACAGGTACAGGTGTGTATCGGTCAATGGCTTGCGTAGGAAACCGGGCGCTTTGGAGAGCTGTTGGCACCTGAAGCAAGAAGGTCCAGGCTTTCGAGTTTAAAAAAGGAAGTTTTAGAGAACTGAATTGATATTTGGGGAATGAAAAAGAAGAGCCTCCGAATAAGCAGTGTAGCGTGTGTCAGTGGTCAGAAAGGAGGCAAAGAATAAAAGGAGCCATCGCTAGAAGTTTTCCCTGAGCTGCCGGTTAGAGCGATGGACTGCTAGGATGCTCCTGGTTCCGGAGCCGGAGGAGGCAGCGTGGTACGTCATCTGTTTGCAAAGTTTGTAGAGTACCTCTGGGACCTTTAGTGAGTGTCAGTCCTTATTACTATCTCCTATTCTATTCCGTTTATTACTGGACTAACTATTAACTTAGCCAGGGCCTGGGCTTGGGTTTGTTTTTGTTTTAATTACAGTCTATATAATTAGTTCCCAGCATGTTGAGGTAATAGAGAGTTGCTCCAGCAAGCTTCCAATTTCCTCATCTCATTAGGTTTTTAACGTGATTATTAGTATAATAATCAGCTAAGATGATTTCTGTTGTAGCTTTTCACATTCTGCGGTTTGCAGGGTGTCTTGATTGGCTAATTTAGGCAAATTATTTTGATTGTCTTGATGATGGTTGGTTGATTAGAACACAGCAGGGGTATAATTCTTCTGCCTAGGAAATGGAGCACTCTTTTGGATTTTGGTACCAGAGCACTAAGAATTTTTGTGTGTGTGCACATCTAATTATTATATTTGCCCACACCACCAGTCAAATGCCTTGAAAGCAATTACATTAGTGATAGAATGAGCATGGACGATGTTAGGAGAAATTGGCAGCATGCAGAGGAGGACAGGTAGGAGGGATTTAGAAGAGGAGTGAGGAAACATGGAAGTGGTCATTTTCCTTGAGTATAGTTGATGCTCACGGGGTCACCTACTGTGCCTGTTGCCTGAACTTTAAGGCAGGATTTCCTCTGCCCCTGGCTAGTCTGGAAGACACGCTGCAGGCAAATACAAGTTTCTTCGTTCAACGGAGAGTCATCAGGTGAAGTCTACAGACTGTTTTTTGTAGGAGGTAAAGATGATGACTACCTGGAAGATGACTTTAGCCTTAAAAGCTGTGTTGCTCAGTGGAGCCTCATGCTCTGTCACCATGTGCTGGTGCGCTGAATCGAGCTAGGGTTGCACATCTTTCGTTGATAGCGAAATATGGTTCAGAAATTCAGTGACTCCAGGTCAGATAACTTCTTGTTTGTTTTTTTTTTCTTAGACAGTTCTGTCAAGTTGTGCCTGCTCTCTCAGGTCGCCTTTAGCATAGATGGCTGGTATTCTCATGCTGGTGCAAAGCATTCACAGAAGTTCCTCCGCCTAGTAGAAGTGTAATTCCACAGAAATGGATGGCTTTGCTCGGGTGGAACTGGAGGGCTGGGTGGAAGGATGCTGTCTAGTATTTCTCTCCCCTTTAGACACATGCAAGATGCCACAAAAATGTAAAGCACTTACAATTTGCTAGGATTTTATCTATGCAATAGAATAACAGAGAAACCTAATCATATTTGGGGGACTTTTGTACACTACTATTTAATACATGAGGATAAAGTTATTTGATTACAATTCATAATTTTCATTGGGAAGAGAGTATTTCTAGCAGTAATAGTATGAAGGGAGCTACAGAATACAGGTCATTGTTCTGTGTGCATCTCCTGACATAATGGAGTATTAATATCATTGCACGGCTCCCAAACACTTTCACAGTAACCATAATCATAATAGAACTAGAAATTGTTTCCCACTGCTGTCTGGACAGTGCCATGTTATTGTCTGTTAATAATTGACAATAATAATCAAAAGCCAATCAAGTAGCCACGCTTGCATGAGCAGTGAAGGCAGGTTTAAACTACCTCTGCTGCCTGGCTGAGGGTAACTTGATTTTCCACCACCCTTTCTGATGTTGGAAAAGTAGCTCGTAACAGCTTCGGTCACTTCCTCTGCTGTGGTGCTGCTCTGGGTCTGGCCTGTGAGCACCCTCTGGGAGATTAAAAGGCTTCCTTCTGGAGGGCTAACGGCAGTGTTTTTGTTCTCTAACAGAGGGAATTTCCAAAGTTCTTCACCTTCCGTGCCCGGGATAAGGTAAGTTGCGTATCCGTAATACTTCTCCCGAAGCGTTGGCTTTCTCCTTCTTTCATGTAGCTGTTCCCTGGCAGTCTGAGGGCAGCGGCTACTTCAGCCCAGCTTCGCTGCCTGGGGTGGCATTTCCTCCCCCCTTGCTAGGCCAGTTGTCCGCACACGCAGGAATTGATGTCAGGAACAGTGATGAGTCTCTGATAGCTGGGGACAGTAATTCCTACATCTGGAAGCCTGACCTGAAGCTTCTGTTGATGCAGATTTTAGTGGCAGTGTGACAAGGCAGCCTTGGAAGCAGTACAGCAATTCCACACCAAACTTGCTGGCTTCTGTGAAGAAGAAGGGTTGTGGGGGGGGATGACCATGAGAGCTTGCTGTCTTGCAATTTGTCCTCTGCTCTCATTATTTCAACAGTTTCATCGCAGCTCGTAGTGCTGATGACTCTGCATGAGGTGGAAAGTTCTATCTTAGATTCATTTGAATTTTTAGTTTTTTAATTAAATATGAAATTTCGTAAGAGGTGTTGTCTAGTTCTTCCCATCCTCGGTGTTTCAGCTTCTTAACCCACCCTCCTCTTTTACACCCTTTTCTTCCCCCGTGGTGCCTCCAGTTTGAGGAAGACAGGATTTACCGCCATCTGGAGCCAGCTCTGGCTTTTCAGCTAGAGCTGAACCGTATGCGGAACTTTGATCTCACTGCCATCCCGTGTGCCAACCACAAAATGCACCTCTACCTGGGAGCAGCCAAAGTTGAAGTGGGAACAGAAGTGACAGACTACCGGTTCTTCGTGAGGGCTATCATCAGGCATTCGGATCTGGTTACCAAGGTGAGTTTTGTCACCCATGCAAGGTCTCTTTCCAAGACAGTGTATGAAACGCCGTAAGCTGTTCTAGAAGCCTGCACGCAAGCGTGTTGCCTGTGTAGAGTACTGCGGCTGTGGGCCCTCTCCTTGCTGGTGTTGGCTCTGCAGAAGCGTGTCTTCGAAGACCTAACGTTCCTGTGCTTCGCGGAGATTTTTCTGTGGCCCAAGTGGATGGTCAGAAATCCTTGCAATTTCAGGCAGCAGTTGTTTCTCTGTGTTTCTCCTGCGCTGCTGCAGTAACGGTTTTCCCTGTCTGGTTTTGGATTTTTTACTGCCCTAAAGGAGGGTGCAAGTCAGCTATATGCGAGTGCTGGCTCTGGGATTGCGATGGATCTATGTCAGGGTTGCACATCCTGCTGAAACTAATGCAACCTATTTTCTCAGTCAAGTCCTGCTGCAGTTTTTCAAACACTGTATTCTTCCGTTGTGATTTTTGCATGGAAAGTAAATTACTTGTTGACAATATCTGGCAGGAAGCCTCCTTTGAGTATCTGCAAAATGAGGGAGAGCGATTGCTTTTGGAAGCCATGGACGAGTTGGAGGTGGCATTTAATAACACCAACGTGCGCACTGACTGCAATCACATCTTCTTAAATTTTGTGCCTACTGTCATCATGGACCCATCTAAGGTATGGTCTCTTCCCTAGCTCTGCACTGTTTTTCTTGGGCTCGACTCACCAGAATTAAATGATCTTTTGTTGCCTTTTTATGCTATCTGTTGCATGGGTAAGTGCGCCTATTGACTGAACACGTTTTAATACCGTTTGGTGAATGACATGCAGTTTCTACTGGCCATTTTAGAACAGAAAGCACAAGAAATTGGGGACGAGTATGAGAAGTGGCAGCATGAGGGTCAGTTTAGTCACTCTACAAATACTGGAGTTTTGCTTTTCAGTAAGGAACGTGGAGTCACATAACTGATGGACGTCTCTAACTAAAGATTGCTTGTTGAGCTCCTAAACCAACTTGCTTTCAAAAGCAGAGAGAATACTTTTTATTTTAGCTAGTTACAGCAAGCAATTAGTTTGTTTCATGTTAGGAACCTGTTTGGCAGTGAGGAAGGAAGAAAGTTTCAGTTTTTCTTCCAATCTGTGGATAAATACTAAACGTAAGATTTCAGAACTAGCAGACCTCGTATTTTTAGTGGAGTAACTCTGTCCTTCAGGCGATGCAGCTCACTTCCTCTGTGTAAACTAAGGAACAGTTTATTAAAAATATGTTTTGTATTTGAAACTGAGCTTATTTTTTCATTGTCTGTTTGAGATAAACAATTTTAATAAGGGAATACCTTTAAATGCTTTTCTTTTTGTCACAAAAGTCCAGATTCTATCGAAATAAAATGAGATAAATCATGAACTTAGAATTTGTAAATTCAGCTACGTATAGAAGTGCCTCATTTTCATTCTCTGATACAAAACCACAGAGATCAACATTATAAATAGATGAACATTAAGCTTTGTAGAGGCATAAATGAAAGTGTTTAGGCATAAAGCATGTTTCTGGTTAGCAGAACCACCACAAAGAAAGTCCCAGATAAACTGCAAATGCTGCATTTAGTTGGAAATAAGCATTCTGTTCATGGTTGCTGAAAGATGAGAGCTGACCTTTCCTTATGAGAATAACTGAAAGTTTAAAAAGATGAATTGGTTATCCAAATAAGTATCTCTTGCTTGCTGACACTCAAATCACGATTAACAATTGGTGGCTTAAATTACTTTTGAATAAATCCTTTCTTGGTGCATCCAAAATCTTTCATTCCAAGGAAGTTCAGAAGAAGCTGGGATATTTGGTTTGGCTGCCCTCAGTTGTGTATCGTGACTTTTCCCTGAGCTGCTGTGGAAAGGAGACTTTTTATTTTTTGAGAGAAGGTTAAAAACAGCCTATAAATTGCCTTATTTTAATATGCGCTATTTGCCAACAGTAGTTTGTTATAAAGTTTAATAGAACACCGGAAGGCCACACTCCAAGTAGTAATTGCTTTGTTGATTTAAAGCACCGTGCCGCATGTGCGGTGAAACACGGGTATTGTGCATACAAGTGCTACGTAACTGTTTGTCAGGGATTTCACTTTCCTGCATTTTGTCCTTCTTAGCTGTGAGCTGTGCTTGCAGGAAGAAAGGGAAACGACGGGGAAGCAGTGGGCGCGCTGTGCTTGGCTGGGGTGGGACGTTCCGGGAGGAAGATGGATGTGGATCCAGCACTGTCGCTCTAGCTCGGTAGTCCCCAGGTGGAGTTCAGCTCCTGCCTACCTCGAAGCTCGTTAGGATGAGAACGGCCAGGCCGCTGAGGTCCCATAACACTGCTGGGGCCATGTTGCTGCTTGGTGGTCCCGTCTCTCCTCTGGTGTGCCGTTCCCCCTGCACCCTGGGGTGCCCCTCTGAGCAGGGCCTTACCGCAGCGCGATGGAGGGGTGACAAAGTGGTGGATGTGTCCCAGAAAGGTGAGGGAAATTCTTCTCGTGTGTTTTAAGATCGAAGAATCCGTGCGGAGCATGGTGATGCGCTATGGGAGTCGCCTGTGGAAGCTCCGCGTCCTCCAAGCCGAGCTGAAGATCAACATTCGCTTGACCCCGACTGGGAAGGCAATTCCCATTCGCCTCTTCTTGACCAATGAGTCGGGCTACTACTTGGACATCAGCCTGTACAAAGAAGTGACAGACTCCAGGACAGGACAGGTAAAGCTCCATCTGGCTTCAGGGTTTGATGAGCAAATTATCTGAGGGGGACACATTATACCTGGTGGAGCTTCTCTGTGTTTTGCGGTGTTGTCAGGTAATACAAAACAGCCATTCAACCTTGGCAAAGGAAGAAGAACGTAAAGATGATCTTGCAAGAGGCATGTAGGTGTGCAAAATGCAATCAATTCTGGAAAAGTGCTTATCTTCTAATTGTTTCGTACGTCCTTCAGTCATTTGTACATCTGTTTTCCTCAGTGGCAGAGCATTCAAAAAGCGATAGAAAGGTAATCACTGTTGGTGCTCCTCCTGTAGGTCATAATAAAAAAATATTATTACGTAGATGTTTCCCTGAGTAGATAGAGAAAATCTGTGAACTTGTCTTTAAATTCTAAAGATATAGGGAATGACCTGGTTAGGATGATATAAAATTATAGAAAGTGCTTTTATATCATTTTTATGAAGCATAATGGGCTCTTTTGTAATGGTTGTGGCTATTCTGGTATTTCTGCTTTTCATGGCGTAGGAATAGTGTGGTTAACTGAAATACCTACATATGCTAAAATGCATGCAGCGTGGGATGCATGAAAAATATTTAAATACAGAAATGTTTACGTCTCCCTCTGTAATAATCTCTCTGCCATGCAGTAGTAGCAGCAGAATAAATCACTTGGGCACCGTTAATGCTGAATGCAAAGTGCTGTGTCACCTTTTCTCCCCCTCTGCTCTATTTAAATTTTTCCAGCACGCTGCCTGGCCATACAGTCCGTCCAGTTCCAGAGATCCTAGGACAGATAGTGTCCGTATGCTTTACTTCGTTTCTGCCTTTGAGTGGAGATGAGGAAAGAAAAGAACATTTTAATAATCTCCAGTAGCTGAGCTTGGCACTGGAGTTTTGTTAGTCATTTGTGAAGGTCACCTTTGCTCTTAAACTCTGTCTCTGATGAGCTGTATTTTTTTAAAGCTAGAGGAATGCGCTTGTGTGCGTATGGCTTTTAGCAACTTTTCCAATATATGTGGTTTTTTCATTTGATTTTTTTTCCGGGGTATTAAACCAGGTTCTGTTAAAAAGATTATACTGATAGGAATTATTTCAATTAATGCTTGGAGTAGTTGGGAGGAAGGTTTGACTTACAAAACTTGAAGGTGTTAGGTTTTTAAGACATTTCGGTAGATCTTCCCACTCATGATAGAGGTTTGTAGGATGGGTTCAAATCTCCAGTATTTTTTCTTGTGTTTTCAGAGGTTTATTTTG
>Ga0181612_102914_pt1 | contig 11010 bp, 5 predicted proteins | sample HoacroProtozoa21_FD_119630 | JGI IMG/M metagenome (GOLD analysis project Ga0181612, IMG submission 119630) | Hoatzin crop microbial communities from Cojedes, Venezuel. Combined Assembly of Gp0051906, Gp0051904, Gp0051908 | reverse complement strand
TTTACCAGTTTTTATTTGCAGTATTTTGAAGGCTTTTTGTTTACTTAGGGTGATTATTCATTATTTAAATTCTTTGGGGAAGTTTTTTCCCCACAGCTGTAATAATATATGTTAGCTCTTCTATTTCCACTAAATCTTTTCTGATACAGGTTGATCAGAATCAAGTAAAGCAATTCAGGCAATGCTGTGCATAGAATCGATATAAGACATTATAATAGTTCAGTTTTACTTTTATGCATTTCTGAAAACAGCCTTCTATTTAGCTATGGAAAGGTTATCCATTAATCTTCTTACAGGGACTTCTGCGTCTTTTTCCTGAGGGTCTGGAATGAATTTAGAAACTACCTGTGTTCTATGCCTATGGTTAGTTATAATGATTCTTTTACATATGATTTAATGCAACTTTAACACCTAATTTTATTTCTTTTATGACATCTAAACACCAATGTGTATCGGTTCCCTCAAAGTTTCAGCTCCTCTAGTCTTCAGTGAGCAGCTACTTTGTTTCATCTGTAGATATTAGCATTATTTATTATTTTGTTCACACCATATCCTGAAGGTTAAGAGATTGAATAAGACATGATACGAATCTTCGGGATACATCTCTGCTAATTTTTTGTCACAGTAGAAGTTGACTGTTGTCCTGATGTTTGGGGTTTCTTTCCAGGTTAAAAAGTAGTTGCAAAAAAGGAAAAAAAAAATTGCTCTCTCCCTGACAATATAGTTATTCTACCAGCTTATCATAGACATTTGAAAGTCCAAATTTATAAGCTAAACTAGTTAACCATAACAAAAAAATTCTACTAGACTAGAAAGGGATTATTTTCAGAGCAGCTATATTTTTCCCAAATGTCTTACAGCACAGTTATCAGCTGGTTGGAAACAGGAGTTTTCCCCAAGAAGTTCTTTAAATTTTAAGATAGAAATATGAACTTTTCATCCACACCCCAAACATTTAATTTTCAATGAAGAGGACCTTGATGGTGCTATTGGGAAGGCTGACAAAAGTTGAAATTTTCCAGTGGAAAACAAACTGCTTCTGCACCGATACAGACAAGATTTTGTCAAGAAAAGAAAAAGAGGGAATTCTTCACTAACAGAACATTTTACATCATTCCTACTCATCATTTCAAGTGATATCCCTGTACCAACAACAGGCTTATTTAAACACTTGGGTGTTTACTTAAAGGTACGCACAAGTTTTACTGAGTGCCCACAACGTGGCATTGTACCCAGCAGGTAGGAAAGAAGGTATTTTATTTAACAGTTCAAACATTTAAATGTTGAAGTCCATCTAGTTTAGCTTATCTGTTGTTTTTCAATATTTTTTATTTCAGCTCTGTCATTTTTTGACTTTTCAATAACCAGCACTGCCTCTGTGCCTTACTCTCTGCCACTCTTGCTTTTGATACATTTGAAATTATTTCTTGTTTATCTTTCTGTCTTCAGTCATTTGCTCTTCAATTTCCTTCTTAGTCTTGCTTGACTTTTTCCTGTAATAGTTTGTTCTTTCTATTGGATCCATTTGGGCAGGGTTTCCATTTTCTCTATTTGGCTTGAATAACCTCTTAAACTTTACCAGCAGAAGAAAAATCTGCTATTCTGACGGAGCAATTAAAATTCTTTAGGCACGTTAATGAAAGGACACTGACAAGTGACTGAGCTATATATAATCATGGCCTTTTAGAAAGCATCACCAGAAAACCAGTAAGATAAATTCACTAATACTAGGTCTTTTAAATCCCATTAGAGAGCAAAGTCTATGAGATAGCCTGAACATCGCATCAGGTCATCCAGGTTCTTTTCTGGTCTCATCTTCATGATGAGCTTCTCATTGCCACACGTGAACTTTCCAGATGAGATTCACTCAGCTGATTATTTCCCTGGGGGAGGGGAAGAGCACTGCCATAATTAGCAATCTACTTTGATATGAAATAAATATTAATTGCCTTTTTCAATATGAAGGTGTGTGCACCCTTGCCTTATACTATCAACAAGAGCCACATTTCCCCCCCCTCTTTTTTTTTTTAATCTGAGTTGTTTGTTTTCCTTTTGTTATTAAACAGGCCTTAAACTTGCCCAGGCAACATCTCATAGTTAAAGGTTTGTATTGTGCTATTATTGAGAAAGACCTGGGTTTTTAAATTCCTTTCAAAGCAGTTTCAATGTGGCTGTGCAATAGAATGTCTCAACGTAAACAACCGGGCATTATATCGTATTTTTATGTCTTCCTTACCCATTATGCTTGCTCTGTTTCCATGAAAGAGGGAGTTTATCTAGCAATGATAAATGTTCTGGTCAGAAACAGATGCAAAGCTAGGAAGTGCTCAGACTCGAGACATCACTCAGCCTACTATTCTGATCAGCAATTCCGGATCCAAAAATTCATCATACGCTTCATGATCTACTTTCAGTACACAGGATGTAGTTTATTTGCCTGGTGAGCACATGTCAGGGGAGCACAAAGTACCTAATCAAGACTGTACCAAAGTATAAAGCGCATAAACTGATCTCTGTAAGAAGAGACATGAAAATTACGATAGCTGTCAGTTATGTCACTTAAAGAATGACTCAAAAACACTCAAGCACTGTGGTGATGAGGATGATATAAAATTCACCAATGAACAGAAAATCAAGTCATATCCTCTATCATATACAATTAATATTTTAAACTAACACTTTGCGGTGAATATCTGTTACTTACTATTGAAAAGGAAAACAAACCTAGCATCTCTCTAACAGATTAAGCCTTTTTCTCTTCTGCTTTCTGGTTCGCAACAACCATAATAGGGAACGATATTTATCCCATATTTTTCAATTTTCTCATTTCTAGAAAAATCCATAGGATTATATTTCTAAAATAACAACTAAATGTAAAGATTCACTTGATTTCCTTAAAAGTAGACCAAGAGTGGATAACTATATACAATATCTATTCATCATAGTATTTTAAATTACTTACTAAAATGTTTGAGAAACATGGACTTACTCCGATAAAACACGTATCTGGAATTAATCTAACAAGTGGCTGTCAGTACTGCTCAGCACTTAAGGGATAAGGCACCACTTCTCAGGAAGTCAGAGAGATGGCTTTCTGAGAAAGCAATTAGAAGGTATCAGTGTAAGGGAATGATTAATATTAAGGATGGGAAAAGGGGCATGGGACTTCGCCTTGGTGTGAGAAGCAGGGATGGAAGAAGAAAAACATACTGCAGGGAGAAAATGAAACTTGTCATTTCCAGTCCAGTGCTGTTTTTCCTCAAGTGGACCTATTTTTTTTTTTTCTCCTGTATCATGTTTTCCTTTTAAAAACAGTAAAGAAGTTTCCTTACACAACATCCACGGAAATCACCTTCCCGTAAGAAATCTCAGGAATACAACATTAGCTTTTCATCTTTTCCTCTTCAGTAAGAGAGTAATGGCAACCTGGCAGAAATGCGAGGCAGGCATGAAAGCCTAGGGAGGATTTTTTTCTTGTTATCATACCATCTCATCTGAAATACTTCCAGGATTCAAGCCAAGATCTTTGACACGAGTATTTGTAACATTCAGCTAAAATACCAAACCAAAATGCAGTGAAGCTCTGTTTGCTAAGTCAGAAATCCTCCTGTGGCGTTTCTAGATTCATCTGTCTTCAGAAGATGAAAGAAAAAAAGAAATCCAGAAGTTTTTCTGAACTGATACAGCTTCAGGATTGAGTGTAATCTGTAGACAGAACGTTTTTGCAAGGCTTTTTATCCCTGACATGGCAGCCATTTCACTTCAATGTTCTATTTCTGTAGCCACGGGGGATATTTAAGTTTGCTAAAACAACCAAACACATTCTTCAAAACAATACAGTGGGTTTTTCTTTTGAAAGCAAAGCTAATCAAATGCAGCATCCTGTGCTATTGATGTCAGCCAGCAAGCCACTCATGGCATTACTAGATTCTCTGCTTTTAGGCCAACAGGCGTATTATGGACTGTTTTCTCCATCTGTTCTCAAAGCGAATGCCAAGATGGTCAAGGTGTCAGAACATCCCACTGAAAACCGGATAAAAGCAGTGACCTGAGCTGCCGTGCCAGGACTGGAGTCTTTGCAGAGACAAAATCTGTAGAAAAAAAATATGACAACAAGTCTAGAACACATTTATTAGACAATTCAATAGGAAAAATCCTGGATGGACTTTGAGGCTTTCAAGCAGAGTTTGCAACTCAAATGAATCAATGAAATTTAAAACTAACAGTGAAAAGCACCGATTCTTTTACAAAGCAAAGTTAAAAGAAGAAATTGTGTGCTTATCAGTGCCAATGAGTAAACCTGAGTTCTTCAAATGCATTTTTAGAGCTGGTGTTGGTCTACCACAGAGGCATCCCATTGCCCCAGTGAAGAGAGAAGCTGAATACTGTATTGAAAACAGCACAGGACCACTGCCTGTGACACAGCACCCTCCACAAACCTATGCAGACCCAAAAGCACTATCCCCCCAAAAGTAAAAGGTGCGGTCAAGAAACAGGTAACATGACCAAACAGCACTGGTAATTTCTTTGAAGAAATGTTAGCCTCCCACACGGCTACAGTCACCTCTTTCTAACCTGACATTAAATATTTTCTCATGAAGGAACAAAAGAAGAAAGTGGAAGGAGAGGTATAAACAGGATGGGTAAACGAGGTGACTTCGACCTTGAGAGGATGCAAGAAGGGAAAAGGAGAAATGGCAAAGGAGGGGGTGACTGATGTGGACATAGTACAAGAAACTGCTGGCAACAAACACCCTTTGACGGAAGTAAAAATCACTTCCCACAAAACCAAGCACAGGTTTGGGAAAAAATCTCTCTTGAGAGCAGGCTGAAGGAAATTCTACTTAAATAAGAACAAGTACCTGGAAAATGGAAGCCAGGAAAGAATGATGAGATGTACACCTATGTGGATGTGCATGCATATCCTTGCTCTCTATTCGTACTCACTTTGTAGAGGCTCCTTCTCAGCTTTGGAATGTGCCACCCTCTTTGCCTGCCCTGGAGAACACCACAGATCGAGCACAGAGGGTAGTGCAGACAGAGCACAGCTCAGCATTCAGTGCTCACCCTTCCATCTGACGTGTCACCTCTAAGAAGTCAGGAACTGAGCATGACCTGGCTAAGTTTTCCCTTCCTGGGGAGCCCGGCCAGCCCAGCTGAAGCTATCAGACCAAGTCCCACCTTCCTTTGAATCCAGTTGTCTAGTGCAGTAGCTTCCTAGAAACGTCCCTGGCTAAGCCAGCCTTACTGACCACGATTTCATGTCTGTGGAAAGAGGCACCTGCACAGGAGAGGTGGTTGCTACAAAAGCAGACACCACCACATCCCACTCCACTGAAGACGGCAAGCACCGCACAGCCAGACTTGCAGGGCTGTCCATCTCTCCCTCCCTCCCTTCACTGTAGCAGGTAGGGCCAGTTTCTGGCACCTCATCACAGGTGGCAAAACTCAGTTTTACCAGTGCTGCCAGAAGACCTGGATGAGTTCTGGACTACAGTATCCAGAAAAACGTTTTAACTGGTTGCAAAGACTAGATCTTCCAGGCAAGCACTGGCGTTTTCAGTGAGTTGTCTTCTATAGCGACAGTTAGAAAACGCCTGTGGACTCAAAGCTTCCATTTAAATGTAAAGCACTGCATTTCCCTCACTGACCAGAACAGGCTATTGTGATTTGTGTATTAAAGCCTTGTGTTTTCCACCTATCGAGTGCATAAACAACAGTTTAACCTTTATCCCAAGCCATGTACACTCTCCGACTCCTAGAAAAATGAATTCATGTTTAGCAGTCAAATCAGTATCAACCTGACCTTTAAACACATCAGTGTTTCTTGGAAAAATATTATTGCTGAGATGCCTACTGCGGTAAACAATATTAGCTGCTCCAACCCATTGTTGAGCCATGCTGTGCAGAGCCTTATCAAAATAAGAGGGTGGAAATCAGCAGGGACCGCAGATCTTCTGACAAACTCCACAGGATATGAAGAACAATGTAAATGTAACAGTACTGGCAGATATATTTCTATATTACTGTTCCAGAGATAACAGCTAAGGTGAATCATTTCCCACCACCTACAGTACTGAATTATTTCAAATTCTGAAGGGACCATATTTATTTCATTGGTAGGTAGCAATTTACTTAGCTGAAGATCATTATATTTATGTGTCTGTGAAATCCTCACAATAATTATATATTTGAGCTGTCTCAGAAGTGCTATATATATTCTCATTAGTCATGTACTTCCAAGGATATTATCATTTTTTTTTCCTTCAACAACCTTTGCAATCTGAGCGTGAAGTACTGCACTGCATATGAACCTCGATTCTTATAGTTTTCTTAAACTCCAGTTTAATCAAACAGCAGGGTGGCCTTTATTCAAATGCAAATGCTAAGTGTGCTATGAAATATCTTCATTTCCTTAAATGACTGCACTGTAGAGCTTATTTAAAACAGACCGCACTGTGCAACAAAACAGAGGAGGACATGGGAAAAAAGTCCTCCGTTTGATATTACTTCTGCAAAACTTTTCCAAAAAAGGTCATGAAAACGTTTGGAGCAGGGTAAGGAGATAAAGGCAAGGGGATTCCTTGGTTCCATTCCTATCTTTGCCAAGTAGTTAATTATACCTCTCCAGGGTGGAGAGAGGTCCATTTATTCTCTTCACTGCACTTCAGAAGTCTCATGTGAAAAATATTTGCAAAACACAAAACGTTGTATGAGTCTAAATGCAAGCGGTAGTCTATGTAGCTAGAGGCTAATAAACCCAATGACTATCATTCCTTGGAGTTGCAGTACACACTGATGTTAAAACTTACAGCCCTCAGACCTGGTTGAGAAGATCACACTTTCCTTTACCCTGGAGCTTGTTACCCTCTGCAATGTTTCTGCAAGATCACCAGGTAATTTTTTTTTATTCTCTCCTTTTTAAATGCAACAACAAGCAGAGGTGCCAGGCTGACGGTCCTGGAGACTGAAGGTCCCTGTCTGTGATTAATGTTAACACTCCACCGTTTTGCAGGAAGCTTGAGCCAAAGAAACCCAAGAGCTTTAAAAATATTAATCACTCGCATCACTACTCTTATTCTGCCTAGCTTATTTATTTGAATACCTCCCACAAGCTGTAAGAAAGTGGCCTCACTTGTATTTTCCTCTGCTATCCTCGCCAAGACCAGATAGGCTTTATAGTTTCTTTCTCCTGCTTTGGCTGATGGGTTTTTCTTTTTCCTGTTTGAAAATAACTGGGTATAAAAAGTTGTAACATAGAACAATTACTCACTAGCCTTAGACCTACCAAAATGACAAATTACAGTTAAAATAAACAACAAGACTCCACATCGTATCTCATGCGTGCAATGTAGTAAGTGACAGTGGAGAAAGCAGGCACGGCCACTGTGAGCTTGTCATAGCCCAGCAGCAACGGACTACAATTACCAGAACCAGGAAGGAAAAGGTTAGAGGCTAAGTTCTGCCTCAGACTGTATAAGCAAAGGTTCAAGCAAAGACGAACAGTTCTCACTGCTCTTGCTGGCTCGGGAAATTGCGTGGCGAGGGAGATGCTGAGGAATAATTTGCCACGCTCTCCGGGGCGTTGCTAGCACCCACAGTTACGCTGGCAGAGCACACTGCAGCCAGAGACCACTGTCCTCCGAGAAGCAGCGTGGTTAAGGCACAGGCAGGCAGGCAAACGCAGACCAAGCACTACGCGGCCGGCAGTGCAGTAAATTAAAATGAAAGCAATTTCAGTGAACAAGAACATCAAGAGACGTTCTGGCTTGAAACATCAGCTCTTCTTGCTCATCAACCCATCGCTGCAGTAACACTCATTCTTCCCTTTGCCAAATACCCTCCTTAGTGCAGGCATTTGTCATGAAAATTAAAACTCTTCCTGTTTTTCAAAGAAGAGTTTCAGATCGGATCACTGAACAATCAATTAAAAAAGCATAACTACAAAGTTTCCTGTAAAAAAAAAACAAAAACAAATGTCAAGAAGTAACCGACTTTGAGGAGCTCATTGCACCCCTCACCTTATACATCTATATGTATGAGTATATAGATTCAGACACACGTGATCCCATTGACTTCCGTGGGGCTGCTTCCACAAATAAGCAAGGAGTGCAGCTACTCACAGGATCTACCATTTCTCTTCAGGTGAGGACCTGTTCCCACCAAAGGCACAGGACTTGGGTTTTGTGGATTCTGGTGGTTTGTTTGTTTGTTTTACACTCCACCATTGTGAAAACAAGCATTGAGCAAATGTAAATAAGCATGACTTGGCAAACAGACATACCCATTGTGCAACTCCTCCACAGCAAATTAATAAGCCTAAAAGACTTTCACAGTTTGAAACCGTGCTTCCTAATCTATGATTGCTGCCACGTTTCTTTTATTATGATATAAAATAAACATCACACCTCTAAACTTTTCACTTTGCTAATAAATCAGCTCAGAGGGGATGACTCTCATGAGAGGATCGTGCCTGTGGTTAGCAGAGTCCCATAGATGCACAAGAGATGCAATTACGTTAGAATAGCCAATTCTACAGCTCTGACACGGCTTATTATTTGACTAGCAAACAAGGAACTTTTTCAACTTAATTGCAGCCTGGCTTTTCCACCACTGATCTTTTCCATCCTTCTTTCCTTTAACTTTGGCCTTCATAGAATTCTGTTTTATTTTAATCCTTCAGCTGTTGTTGTGCCCGTTTTTTGGGTCTCTGTTTTGTACTTGCTATGGATATGCATACCTTCAGAATGAGGTAAGCAGCAGTTGCCAAGATTTACCCCATCACAGCTCACTTGATAGAAATCTGTGATTCAGATTAAAATAATTTGCAGCATTAATTTGAGCCATGCACTGATAAAGGTTCTTAACTGTAGCGGTGCAATGCCCCTGACACCTATGAAATCATTGAGCCTCTCGCTGCAATGTTTATTTCTGGATGCATCTTCAGATGGTAACGTTTTTTGTCTCATACTGTACATGTGTTTGATAAGGAATTTAGAACTACAGAGGGCAGCACTAGATACGTATCAGTAACGATCTGCATGACCTGCTAGCGTGTGAGAAGAGCTGGGGTTCCACCGGCGTCAGCAGCAGAGCTCGTACCCCTGAAGAGCGCCCGTGCTCCGGGCAGCTGTGGGTACCGATTGCTGTCCTGGCCACCCGTCAAGGACACAAGCGTGTCCTGGCTGAACATCGTCTCTGTCCCCGTGTAACGTAACACTCTGATCACCCTACACAGAAGGAACAACTGATTTTCACTAATTAACAAACAGCCCTGGCACAGGGCCCGGGGACGCGGCTGCCGACGCTCTGGTACCGGCAGGGAAGCGCACAGCAGAGCAACTGCTTTTGCAGGATTGGGCCTTTAAAGGTCAAGTAATTACCGGCCTTTCAGAAACATCAACTGCCTTTAAAGCCAACAAAGTAAACAAAAGCTATTAGGAGATTCATCCAACATTTATCTTTTAACTTGTTATCTCCGACACATGAACTCACTCTTATACTGTTTGCATTGCAATGCATAAAATATTAAAATTAAAAGGCTCAGGGACTTCTGAGAGGGAAAAAAAAAAAAAGTAAAACTATTTTAGATTCAGAAAGATATGTAGTGTATTTGCATACTGGAATCAGAGAGTCCTGATTATGCATGTTTATTGATTTTGGCTTTGTTTTGATTAATGACAAAATTATGATATGTCTTGTGCGGTAGCAAGGCTTGAGGGAGCTTAACACAGTACAAATGGTTTGTATTTTAAGAAATCCCAGTTATGCAAATAAGAGGACATTCACATGCATTTTGCTCAACCATGGCTGTAACAAAGCTCTAAAAACATTCTCTTTTATACTCCGGATAATTTGGGGATGCATGTTTAATACAAAAACGCTGCATAACAATTACTTTTTTCTTCATTATGAATTACTTCCATTATATCACCTTGGACAAAAGAACAAGCTTAAATTCCCACTGCGTCTAATTTATTATTACTGCTGAAGATATGGTTTTGTGTCAGAGTGCACACAATATTTCCAGGAATGTATTGCAAAAATCCTGCTGGGGGGAGTTAAAGTGAAGGGAGGAGGGAAAGGGTAGGGAGAAGTAGGGAAAACATAGCAGAACACAGCTGGCTATAAAAGTTTTTGCATCTTTGTAAAAGCGCAGTGTTGGCATGCCAGCCTACAGCCACGCCACCCAGGAAAACGGGAGAGAGGTTTTCATTATACAGAGCAAGCTGTAGATACTCATTATCAGAGTGCAAAGAAAATGTGAAGACAGACTTCCTACGTGTAGTGTCCTAAGGACATCAGCAGTTGTGACAGGTTATATTCCTGTCCTAGGTACCAGCCTTTAGACCATACACTGGGCAGCGGACTGAGATTATTCTGCACTTATGCAACATGACACTTGCACATCAAGATAACATATCAGGTGGCCTGGGTTCTGACACATGAATTATTCTTACAGATCTCAGCAGGATCTTTGCCTGTGTGACCCCTGCCATATTGGCTTCCGATACCTACTCTGGCAGTAAGATCAAGATCTAGATAGTTTTAAATATAAAAGCATCCAGAGAATATGAGAGAGAATGGAGGTGAGAAGCATCTTCCTCCTTAAGGCAAACATACTTTTGTGACAACTTCACAGTCCGATGCTGTGTTGTAGAAGGAGGATATGGAACAGAAGTGTCCACTTCCACAAGCAAGGGCTGACCCATCTGCTAACAGACCCCATCACAACCTATTTTTAGAGCACAGTAGGGTTTGCCTTCTGTGAGCTGTTGGGGCTGGGGACAACAGAGTACCACTCTTCCACATCATGCTCTTACAACCTAAGAATATTTGCTTCCACAGCAGTTTAAAGCTGCTCCGTGCTTCAGGAAATCTGTTTGAATCCCGTCTGCAGGCGCTACTGTGTATTTGGAGAGAGACTTGGCCAGTCTCAGAGGGAAGAAGCGGGGTCAGCTGACAAGGAAGAAAGGGCCCGGCTGGCGCACAGGCATTGCTGCACATGTC
>Ga0181612_170721_pt1 | contig 11011 bp, 2 predicted proteins | sample HoacroProtozoa21_FD_119630 | JGI IMG/M metagenome (GOLD analysis project Ga0181612, IMG submission 119630) | Hoatzin crop microbial communities from Cojedes, Venezuel. Combined Assembly of Gp0051906, Gp0051904, Gp0051908 | reverse complement strand
TTTAACTGCGGTCTATCTGAGTCTGTTCATCCATGGCCTGGCAACACATTCTAGCAATGAGTTATATAGAATTATGGCTCATCCACTTAACAACAAAATGTGGTCTGCTGTCTTTGGAGGAGGAGCTCATACATCCAGCAGAGGACAACTGCAATTGAAGACAAAAGCTGGTTGGTTCTATTGTTTTACTTATGTTTGTCTTCTGAGATTTTTAAGAAAATGATGTGACTGCTGAAATTCTAAGATTAATTGCTTGAAATAGTTCATATCCAGTAAGAACTCTCGAAGTTTTTAGATATGCAAAGAAAAAAAAGGATCTAAAATTACTAGCTTAAATATTGTATAGAAAAGAGTAGGAAGCAGAAGGGAATGTTATTGAAATAAGGTTTCCAAGTAGCACACCTTCTGTAATGTGAGGTCATTAAGTTAATATTAACAAGAGAATTTTTGGTACTATTACGTCCTAGTTTTAATGTTCATTTTAAAACTTTCCAATTCTCTGATAATAGGAATGTATTCCCATGTTACAAATACAGTATGTTTTCTCTCTTTGGCAGGTAGGCACTTCCCAATGCCTAGCCCACATCAGGTAGTAGTGTTCTCCATGGAATGTGTGGGGTTTTCCAAATCGCTTACCGCCTTCAGTACTCATAGTCCTACCAAATCTTCAGGCAAGATCCTAGATTTAGTACTAGGCCTTGACATACAGTTTGCTATGTGTGATATTTAAATTTTTTTTGCATATGTAGAAAGACAGAAAAACTTCTGTTTGAAAGCCATGACATCAAAATTTAAAGCAAAGTTTTGTAACTAAAGCAGCAGTTGAATTGGGCTTTTTTAAAAAAGAAAATTGGCGTTGTTGTTGTATTCATATTACACTTCATTTGAAATCAGTGTTAATTATAAACCATCTTCGACCATGGTTTGAAAGGATCAGAAGTGTTTCGTATCTTTGTTGGAGAGCTGCTTGTTTTGCTTTTTGAATATAAGCATTATTATGCATGTGGATTTCTAAGTGTTCATTCTAGACGACACAAAGAAAAGATGTCTTGTTGATACCCAATTTAGCCTGAGAATTGTTTAGAAAAGCAAACAACCTTCAAGTTTTAAATTCAGATGATTATAAATTATTCTGAGGTCCAGAATGAATTCTGTAATGCTTTTCTTTTTGGTACAGATTTATGCTTTTGTAATTTAGACTTCCGTAAAACCAAGAACAACAGTCCTACAGATTATCTAATCTTTTAAAAGGGAGATTTTGTAAAGATAAATTTACTTGAACTATGGTGACTTTGTACATCACATCTGAAAATACATATAAATGTAACTTAAGCTATGTAATTTTTGTAAGATCATTATTATGATATTAGATATGTTGATAGAAAAATATTTTAACCTTGCATTTGAGGAAAACTGGAGATGTAGTCTGTTTGGATACAGACTTTGTCAGACATTTAGAAAAGTATTTTCAGAGTAGAGATCTTTAATCAAAAATTCTTATTCTAGATCTGATCCATTTTCTCTGAATAAAGTATTATTTATGTTATATTTATTGACTAAGTATTTCTCATTATGATATTGTTAAGGTAAATATATTTGCCATATCAGAATTGTTGGAAGGCATAACTGGCTATTGTTGGCAATTCTAAGTTTCCTAGGTGTTGGTAACTGTACAGTGAGATGTGTTAATGCTGCTGCTACTACTGCTTTAAAATGATAGCTGTTTTTGCATAGAAATGTTTTCTGAAATGTGTACTAAATACTTGTGTACTGCATGTTTTTTAAAAAAATGAATGTTGGCTGTCTGATTGCAGAATTAGTAAAATTGTTGCTGGAAGAATCATAAAGCTGAAATGGAAAATTTAAGGAAGAAGGACCTATTTAGATACTATTTTGTAGGCATAATCAGCTGCTGGATAAGGGGCCTAGAGGGGTTGTGGAGTCTTCATCTTTGGAGTTACACAAAACTTGAACAAACTTGGCTATCACCTAAGTCAGCCCTGTTCTGAGCAAGGGGTTAGATCGGGTCCCTGCTAACCTAAGTAATTCTAGGATACTGTAGGTCTATTTTTTTAAATGCTTGTTTATCTAGAGTAAATTTTGGGGAAAGAATTTTGAAGAAACGTCTTTCTCTGTCACTTTAAAATAAAAAAAAAAGAGGGGGGGAATAGCAGAGGAGTTGGAATAAAATCAGCTGTGTTTTTGTGCCTTTACTGTCATCTCTTATTTTTTCTTCTGACACGGAGAAACGAACACAGAGAAGTAACGTTATGCTTGTTCCTGTCAGCTGTGGCACGTTCTTCCACGATCCAAGTCTAGTATGATTTAGACTTTGTATAGCTTCCTATTTTGTTACGCATGACTAGACTTTTTTTCTAAAGTTTATTTTTATTTTTTTGCGAAATATTTTCCCTCTAAAATGGAGAATAAAAGCCTAGAATTTTTAGTGTTAAGAATTTTAATATACCACTATGTGTCCTGCATGTTGTCTTCTCCTTGTTCCCCCCTCCCCAATCCTTTAGCACTTTATATGAATATGGATGTTGATCTCCAAGTTTAAAACTTGTTTTAAGAGATTATAGTACTACATACAGTGCTGGACAGTAAAATTATGTGATTTCTCTTTCTGCTCGTTGCTTTGGTTGACTTGAGCATATAATAACTTTGGATATAAAATTTATCTTAAATACAGTTTTTCTTCTAGACACAAACTGAAAAACAGGAACCAAAAATAGTTCCTGGTAGTGTTGTAAAAATCCTGACTTCTACTAGGAATTAGTTTGTATGAATAACTATTGGTTTATTGCCTCTTTCACAGTAAAGATCAGACAAAGCATAATGATTTAAGTGCTTTCTAGAGCTGCCTGACATTTTATGCTTTCTGGACATGTTTCTTTTTTTTACAGTTGCAGCAAATGATTTTGATAAACTGGGTTAGCATTTGAGAATTTACACTGTCTTAAAATTGTGCATGTGCTTTGTTTTCGAAGGCAATTAGCATATGAAAAATAACTCTATTGTTGATTATAGTAGATCTTTTCAGAATCAGATTTACCATATAGTTTCTCTTCAAAACTGTCTCAGAAAACTGGTTTGTAACTTAAGTCTATATAGACATTGTCAGTTCTCTGTAATCTAGAGGGTTCTTAAGGAAAAATTTGAGTTTTGCTTTAACACTTAGATATCCATCATTTCATTTGATGTATTCCATTATTGCATGCTACGAGAGTAAATTAAATGCACAACTACTTCCAAAATTTGAGTCTCTTACAAGTGCACTTTGTAGACTTAAAGTTGTCAGTTTGGGTTTCAGATGCAGAAAATCAGAAATATAATAATGCTTGACTGTAGAGGCAAGTTATTTTTCTCTGCTAATTGTCCTAACTTTCCAAGCAATTAAAAAGTTTTAACACGAATATTATTTCTCAGTCTCGTCTGTTGTAGTTGTACTTTGGTAGGGAGAAATGATAAACTGTCAGCTCTTACTGTAATAAGCTTTCCCGAACACGCCAGAGGTTTTGAGAAACATATGCCTTCATAATGAGGATGTGTACCTAAAATTTATCCATAGGATGTGCAGTCCTACTGTTAGTCTTACCCATGTATTTCTGTTCTTAGATCATCAGAATTAATTTTTAGTATTCGCTTGTTCTCTACAAACCATTGTTCATGACCTCATAGAAAACATACTGTTCGACAATTACAGATTTTATAAGTGTCTGACTTAAAGTAACAGAGCATCTAAGCAGAAGAGTATTTTAGTGTTTGTCCAAGTTTTGCTTAGGCAATTGTAAAGATAAAACAAACCCTTAGAACTCTTGCATTATCTCCTTGCAAAAACTGAACTTGCATTAGTAGTGCTTCAGACTAGAAACTTTCCGCTTCAGACCAGATGCAACAGTGCTATGTATCTGCTAGTCAGTTTCACCATCAAATCAGGAACAAGAGTGAAAAGTCTTCATTTTTAGACTTTATCTCCAGAAATGGTTTGACCTCAGAATAGATAAAAGGATACGGTTTCCTCCTTCCAGCTTGTGTAAGGACCCACCACAGCTGTGCCAAACTTCTCCTTTTTGATACAGAATTGCCTGTGATACTGTTACTAGTAGAAACTTTGGTATCAGTCTGAGAATATTTGCCTTGAATTCCAGCTTAGAATTAGAGACTGCAGGGTTGGGCTTGTTTTCTTATGGTAGTTTGGAATACTGAGTACCCCATTATGTGTATGTATGGCCTTTCTATTCTACATTAAATCTTTGTCTTTTCACTGTTACTGTCTTATTCTTGGTCAACTGTTAAAACAGATTAGAAGTTTGACTTGAAGTGTTTGAACTGGGAATGATGGAGTTATTTTGGCTTGGTTGAAGAAGGCTTAGATGGTCAGAACAGGAAATGTCAACAAAGTTTGTGGGTGCCACTGAGTATTTCTTTGTGCTTGTCTAACTTTTTAAGAGATTTCCATTCACTGTTTCTTGACATGCCCACAATGTATGTAATGTCTTCAGAAGTCTGAGAGTTTAGTGTATGCTTGCTTTGAGCTTTTCAGTGAATCGCTACTCATTAAATGGTGCGTAAATACAACAAGGAATTTACAGTCTTGTGTACGTATAGTAGTCAAATTGCAGCTTATGAAACCTAATTGCAGTTGCTGCTGTTGAGTGCGGATTCATTACATTTGTCATCTTGGCCACAAAGGCTGTCGCCTGTGAGGAAGCAGAATATAATGTTGAAAACTTCAGGATTTGTAACCTTGCAAAATGCAATTTCTTTTATATTTGAAGTCAAAATGTCCAGCAGTGTAGACTTTCAGCAGACTGCTGTTCTAGTTGGCTTTCATAATTTCCCAAAGGATTACAGAAATCTGTGCAGGGCTTTACACTTACTAAAATGATTTGAGGAGTGATTCAAAATCAGTGTTTCTTTGTCATATCTCTGTCATTCTAGTCTGTTCTGGGCTTCAGCAGTGCTAATATTTGTTGATGCCTGCAGTCAAGGATAATGCTTTTGTAAGACGAGAACTTCATAATTTTGCATCTCTTAATGAAGACTTGCATTTTTTGTAGGGTGTTTGGGTATCGATGCTTCATGCGTGCACACAACCTTCAATAAAACACAGTAACTCTGACTTGCATTTTAGTTTTCTGGGAAATTGAAAGAGATCTACCTTTTAGCTCCTCCTGGGAAGATGGAATGGAGGTGACATGGGCAACAGGTCTTTGGAATATCATTGCATGTGTTAGATCTTGGCAAAAAAAGAAGCATTTTCCTTGTCTGAAATATTCCAGTATTCTTGGGAAATACCATAAATGTTCCTTTTGCCTTACAAGTAAAATGAGACTGAAGATAAATATTTTCCATGCAAAAACCATGTAAAAGAGTGTTAACTAGAAATTTATGAGAAATTTGAAACTGAATATAGTCGGTGATCTGAAATACCAAATGACAGTTAGATTTTTAATGAATTTGTTAATTTATTTAAGAATTTTTAGAATGCAAAAAGGAAATTTGCATTAGTGGTATGTGTTTCAGACCACTTAGATGGTTGTACTTTTGTTTGTCTTAAATACTGAATTTTTTTCCAGTGGCTAGCCTGCAGTGTTCTTAGAAATACAAAGAATGATCCAACAGAATGAGTAAAAACTACTTTTTTTAAAGTAAAGCATTTGCTTTCTGAATTCCGCTTAGAAAAACAACCTGCAAGCATATACTTGCTTATTTCTGTATCATGCAACACTTGCTCCTTATTTTATGCACAGTGAATTTCTTTTTTTTTTTAAGCAATTGCTAAAAATTCATACTGTGATGTATGCATGCTCTTTCTTAGCTGATGAGCTTTAAATAATGAAATGAAAATGTGCTGTACTGCAGCTATTACATTGCGACTTTTGGTACAGGTAAATGGATTTCAAATAATATCCCTAAAAGGAAAAAAAAATTATGATACTGTATAGTAGTGTAACACACTCTTAAAATACCCCAGTTTCAAGATGAAAGATGAGATGTTGCCTTCAGCTTTTACTTCATTCTGTATAAAAATTATTTTATAGTTCAGTTGGTTGTAGTGGTAATGAACATCTTCATAAGTGGTCAAAAATGTTTTTGAAAATCCTTGGAAAAGTGTGGGATTTTCTGGTCCAAAAATGACCAGAAATTATGAACAAATTCTATCAATCACAAAGAATACCAAGAATTTGTCCATCTGGAGAAAAAAAAAATTCATAGCTGTGAGGTATTAAAAAACCAAAAGGTGGTGGTTTTTTTTAAATCAGCTTAAATCTTACCTCCCTCAGGATTTACAGTTGGCTCCATTTGTGTTAATGAGCATGTAAGTCTAATGTGTGGAATACAACTGTTCTTAAATGAGTGCTGTTTTTCTTTTGTCCAGAGTGCTAGACCTTCGGTTTTCAAGTGATTGGAGTACCCATAAGAGTTTTGAAGGAAATAGTCTTTCACTCAAAAGTCTCCTGTAGATAAAACATGTAAACAACAACAACAACAAAAGGGTATAGGAAATACTTCTTTCCAATAGTTCATACTTCACAGGGGTGGGTGCTGTCTCTTTTTGTGCCATCCAAAGCATTATTAACAGGAGAAAGTAATACCAGAAGCTTCAGTGGAAGTTAGTTTTGTGGGCCCTTGGTAGCAGAAGATAAGGAAAGTTTAAATCAGTAAGGCATCCGTTTATGTTTGTGGTGTTCATATTAGTTCATCCAGTCTGGCCCAACGTGTTGATGCTTGAGCTCAGTGATAGGGATATCTAATCTTAGTGTTGGCTCTTTCAGCCTGCAGATTTGCGTTCTTGCAGCCTATTTATTATTGCTGTTACAACAGCCAAAGACTCAAATCATAAGGCAAGCCATATTCCTCTTACTTAAGAGGTATTTAGATGAGGTTTTTTTATGACTAGATGCCTGGTCTCATTGCTCTATACAAAAAAACCCCAAACAAAACCTCACTTAATTAAACAAGAAACGACTAAGAAGCTTTCCTATGCTCTTCTTCCCCAACTGCTTTTTTTTTTTTTTGTACTTAAAAGCAGTGAGGTAGAACATAAGTGTGTTCTGTGATGGTTTTGGGTGCTATCATATTTTTCAAACCTTAACTGGAAAAGGGAGATTTTTGAAGTGCTTAAGAAAAAGTAAATGTTCAGTACTCAGTTAAATAGCTGTTGAAATTTTTGGGGACTTCAAAAGGCAGTTCAAAAAATTGACTCCCTTTTTAATCTTAATGCGTTACCTAAGTCTTGAACCCGTTCTCTTGTTGCACTGTAGAAACTAATCTCCATACATTATGTGTATCTACTTGAAAATAAAAAAGAAGTTTTACAATCAACTAGAAAATGGATTCAAGTCCATTTTGTCCCTAATGAAAGATGAACGAAGGCCACCATGTTTTATCAAATCTCTAAATACAATTCCTGTTCTCCCTTATCCCTTCCACTTCAGAAGTGTTCTGGCTCTCCAGGACACTGACTTACTGCTCGGAGACAGTGACAATTGGTATCATTCCTCCTTTACTAACAGGAAGGCTGTCTTGGGATATAATTCACCTACCAAGAAATGGAATGATTTCAGGTTATCAGATGCTTATGTGAGCCTCTTTTTAAGTAAGTCGTTACTTTTTCCGTATTTGTGAAGTCTACACTTCTCAATTATCAAGAAAATAAGGGATCTGAAATGAGGCTTGCTTGTTCATTCATTTGTGATGTAACTGCATCAGTGTTAGAAGACACGAAGATGTTTCTGATAGCTTGGATAAGCTGTTTGCTTGAGTAATCATGAAGAACATAATTCAAATAAATCTCTTGTAGGCACTTTTTACTCTGAAAAAAGTCTGTGCTGTGGGAAATGAGGGGACCCTTTAACTCCTAGGAGTCAGAGTATTATTACAAATAATTAATCCTTCCCTGTTCAATAAGCTATATACTGGGTTGTATTAGTTCAAATGGGATCTTTTATGCTGGAGAAATACATGGTCAGGACATCTGGATTTATCTGAATTGTACTGTTTAGAAGAAGATACGGACCTCTGCAAGGAGACACTGAATTAAAATTAGCAGTAGGAATGGCAAACTTACATGTTCACACTGTATATTCTGATAAACAAGACTCTTTGATTGTCTTAAAAAAGAAAATATGATGAGTATTCTGTAGTGCTTACTAAAAAACTTCAGTTTTGCAGTGCTGTTGCTTGAGCAACAATATTTGTCATCTTTGTTGCAGGAAGAAAGCTTTTTATGCAGTTTTGAGTGTAGTCTACTATTTTGTATTATTTGTGCTGAGTGTTTTCCCCTTCTGGAGTTCTGGTTATGTATAGTTTTGCATATTTGAGGATTAACATTATCTGTGTTTACTTGCTAAGGTAAAATTCTGAAAATTTGTAATGAAGATTTTTACTTTCTATTATAAATCCCTTTATTAAGAGCAGTACGGAGGTGGAGCGGACAATTTAAAGCAACATACTATATTTTCTTCCTCTGTAGATGATGGAGAGAAACAGCAAAAACGTTACAGGCTTTCATCAAAAACCTCTCCAAAAGAGAGTTCTCAGTCCCCTGCATTGCCATTGGTAGACCAAGAATCTCCATCTTACAAAGAAAGATTTATTCCTCCTGAGCTTAGCATCTGGGATTATTTTATTGCAAAGGTAAATATTTGCTGTTATGACAGTTAAATATCTTCTGTCGTTTCTGTGGTGGTAATTTTTTTTCTTCTTAGTCTTTATTCTGTGTATTGATGTGTGATAGAAGCTGCCTGGTTTTATTTCTCATATTTAGCTTTTTCTAAAATAGTGCTTATAGATATTTTTGAAACAGCTTTCTTAAAAACTGTTGTTATGAAATTAATTTATTTTCAGATAATGGTATGAACAAAACGTTGCTTTTTACAGTTGCAGAGTACAAACATATAGGTAATTATGGATCAGCTATTTAGATAACAAGGAAATGCAGGAAGCTTTTTATCAGCTGTTTCAAATGGGAGAAATGAATGTGTATACTTAAGAGAAATCAGATTACGTTGCTTTCTGTCAGTTCTGCTGTGGCAGGCCTTTCTTTGTAGACAGTTACACAATTGTATGGAGTTGTATGGCATGTTTCTCTATCAAATATTAGCCATATCAGCAAAATAAATACGAAAGCAGTATTTTAGGAGCAAGGACAAAAAAGAAATTGCAAATACTAAATAGCACAGTGTGGCACTAGTGGTGGACTTACCATAAACATTGAACTCTGTAGGCAGAGGGTAGGATTTTCTTGTTCTTTAGTCCTCTGAGCCCTTTGAAGAACTACACAGAAAATACACTGGTGGTTTTGTCTTCTCTCTGACAGATAAGATTGTGTGTTCTACATGTTTGATACATCTGATGCGAAAGTAAAGCAAAACAAGAATTCGCAGACTCAGTATTTTCATTTTCAGCATTAGAATTTTGAGTAAAGTAAAAAATACAGTATGCAGTGCTTATGGACAGTTATACTTTTCATGAGATACAAATTCAAAATGTTACTAAAGTAAGATTATATGTCTACTCTTATAAAAAGCATTAAATATTATAATAATGTATTTTAAAAAACATAATTTCAAACTATATGTTGGCTAGAAGGTATTCAAGGAATATTATTTAAATTTTTAGCCTTTTCCTCCTTCACAAAGTAGAGTGGAATATGATTCAGAAGAGAGTCAGGAAAGTGGTGAAGATGATGAAGATATTGATGGAGATGTGTTTGCATCAAATTCACATAATCAAGAGCATTCTAATTCAAATTCATACAGGTAAGTAACTGCTTAGAATGCAAGATGTTCTGCAGTGGCTAGACTTGCATTTCTGGCCTTTGACTTTTGACATAGTGCACCAGTTACTTGGTATTTCATGGCAGCGCATTATCTAGACTTAATTAATTTTTCAAAATGGTTATTTTACTCATTTTATTAATACATGATATAGTGACTTAAATTAAAAGTATCTGTAATATTCTAAAATACTGTTTGTAGTTATCAGCTATTTATAATGCAGATTTAAAGCTCCAAATCCTAATTGTGAATAAGTGAGGAAAAACTTATTTTCATATTAGTAAATGACTTACTAGTGCTTTCTTGTTAGTTGGTCACTGATGAGATTGGCAATGGTTCAGCTGGTACTTCACAATTTGAAGACTTTCTACCCTTTGGCTGGACATGATCTTTCAGGTAATAAGCAGCTGAGTTGTCTTTTCATGCTTAATAACCACATTTAAAATCAGTAATGTCTTGAATAATATATATATTGTAGCTTTATTTTTAGTTCAAAAGTTCTTAGTTTTTCCATGATCTGGGAATAATTGTTCTGACACTGTTTATCACACAGATATGTTTATGAAATAACATGGCGGATGAGTAAGATGACTAGGTGAGCAGGAATGCTCATTAGTTAGCAGAAATCTCTGCATACTTAGTTTTTCTTTGCCTCTTAGTTGTACAAGAACGTTTACAATATTTATTTCTTGGTGGAAGACCTGTATTTTTTTTGTAATTAAAGTCACATCATTCTTACTCATTCTTACTCATTGTTTCATAGAATCATGGAGTCATAGAGTCATGATAGTTTGGGTTGGAAGGGACCTTTAAAGATGATCTAGTCCAAAGACCCCTGTCATGAGCAGGGACATCTTTCACTAGATTGTGTTGCTCAAAACCCCATCTGACCCGGTCTTGAACACTTCCAGGGATGAGGCATCCACAATCTCTCTGGCAACCTGTTCCAGTATCTCACCATCCGTGTTGTAAAAATTTCTTCTTATATCTAATCTGGTCCAAATCTACTCTCTTTTAGCTTAAAACCATTACTCCTTGTCCTGTTGCTACAGTCTTTCTCCATCTTTCTTGTAAGTCCTCTTGAAGTATTGAAAGGCTGCAATAAGGTCTCCCTGGAGCTCCCCTTCTTAGGCTGAACATCCCCAGCTCTCTCACTCTTTCCTTCACAGCAGAGGTGTTCCTCTGATCATTTCTGTGGCCCTCGTCTGGACCCACTCCAACAG
>Ga0181612_138281_pt1 | contig 11011 bp, 14 predicted proteins | sample HoacroProtozoa21_FD_119630 | JGI IMG/M metagenome (GOLD analysis project Ga0181612, IMG submission 119630) | Hoatzin crop microbial communities from Cojedes, Venezuel. Combined Assembly of Gp0051906, Gp0051904, Gp0051908 | reverse complement strand
CGGAGCACTGGCCCAGGCTGCCCAGGGAGGTTGTGGAGTCTCCTTCTCTGGAGATATTCAAGACCTGCCTGGACAAGGTCCTGTGCAGCCTGCTGTAGGTGACCCTGCTTCAGCAGGGGGTTGGACTATATGACCCACAGAGGTCCCTTCCATCCCCGACCATTCTGTGATTCTGTGATTCCTGTAGGGCAGCCCAGTAAAGAAGCGTGTCCTTGTTTACTGCGGCGGGTGGGTGAGCCGGGCCTGGGTCCCAGCCCGGCCACGCTCCCTGTGTGGCCGTGGGCAGAGGCTCCCTTGCCTCAGTTTCCCCTGCATGGCATGAGGACGCTGCAGGTAGGAATACCGAGGGTTTCAGGGGCTCTCAGAGCATCCCTGCCTGCGCAGGCCCCCCGGGAGAGGGGACTGGGAGGTGTTTGCACAGCCTTTCGCTTCCACCTTCGCATCGATTTATGTGCGGAGACGTCTGCCTGTTTATTTGAAGGGCCGCAGCGAGGATTAATGACCGCTTAACGAGGCGCGGGGCTGTCTGCCAGGGAAGGAAGGCTTGGCCCCGGTGGGAGCAGAAACTCGCTGGAGGTCTGGAGCACGAGCCCACAGACGCGTCCGGGGCCGAGGAGGAGCTGCAGCTGGGATGGGTCATTTCTAGCTGGCTTCTGCCAAACAGAAAGGAGCTGAAACTGTAGAAAGTGACACGCTGTGGTGGCGTGAAGGCCACCGCGCTTTTGTGTTCCCCGCAGGGGCTGGGGCCAAAACGTCTCCTCTCCGAGGGCACTGTGAGCGAATGGGAATGCACGGTGCCAGCCCACTCCCAAAGCATGGGTGCTGCAGGCTGTGAAGCCCCCCAGCAGTGCCCCAGCAGCATCCTGGGACCCGTTAGGGGTGCAGAAGCTTTGCAAGCTCCCCAAGCACCTTTTCACTCCATATCTTGCAGGGTTCGCCTTGCTCTCTGTGCCTCCGTGGGCCTGCTAACCTCTCCGGGAGCCCGGCCGGGTCGGCAGCTCCGGAGGGGATTTTGGGAGCGGGGAGCAGTTATCACTCGTGACAGGGTGGGGAGTTCCCGGTCACGCTTCTCCAGCTTCCCATCCCGGCGCAGCCGGCAAAGGGAGGGGTGGGAAGATTAATAGGAATCTCGTTTCCTGCTTACGATTGCTGGAGCGGGCGTGGAGAGATTAAAAGCAGCAGTGTGGCAGCAGTTCATTTCCCTGGGCTGATTTTGATTTCCTGACCTTTGTTTCTCTGGTTGCACCCTTCTTCCTGGCGCGGCAAAGCTGCCGTGAGTACCTGGGACCACGGGGGAAAGGGGCGGGATGAGGGATGCTCAGCTCTGCCAGCCGGCGCGTCGCCTCTTCCCATTTGGTCGAGACACAGGAATCGAGGAAATTAATCTGCATGTCTGCTTGCTGCAAACAAATAAATAAAACCTGGAGGATTTTTCCCATCTGTTTCTATATGTTGTTGCTCTCACTATTATTCTTGTTGTGTTTTGTTGTCGGGCTGGCTTTTTTCTTTTTTTTAAGAATACTTACAGCATTTAAATACTCCCCACCAAATCCTCCCATCAAAAGACCCCCGGCAGAGGAACACCGTTCCAACAATGTGATTTTTATTCGCGTATTGGAAATCACTCTGACAAAGAATAATGGTGCACAGTGACAGCTCAGGGCACCAGGCAGATGTAGTGCATAAAATGGGCCGTCTCGCGTTGCGGAGCAAAGCAAGTGGCGGTGAGCGAGACGGACGGGACCCACCAAAAAGCCTGCACGGAGGTGCTGGGTGAGAGGGTGGGCTCTGCCCGCAGTGGGAGACTTTCCCCCAGGCTCTTGCTGCTTACGGGGAGTTAATGCGAACTCGCTGCTCGGGTTTAGTACGGGCATGTAATGACTTCACAAAATGCAGCATCCTTAATTATTTTAATTTTTTTTTTTTTTTTTTTTTTCAGTTGATAATGCTATTTCCCTTTTCCAGGCTTGAGAGGGTCAGAGATGGCGGCGTGGGCTGGGCTCACGACATAACTCTTTGCAAAGAATCTTGTCCTGTGCTCTTTGCTCCGGAGTGAAGCTGCCCTGCGTTCATTAGCTGTGTGAGGGCACCTGCGGCTTTATTTCTGAGCAGCTCCAAGGGCCAGGTGCACGCTCCGTGAAAGCAACTGAACACGTTTCTGTGGGTCTGTGCTCATAACATCGTCGAAAACTTTGGGAGTAACTGGTTTGCTTTCCTTTTCTTGTATTTACTCAGAAACTTTGATGGATACGCGGACGGCGACGGCCGAGCTGGGCTGGACCGCCAACCCTCCTTCGGGGGTAAGTGCCACTTGTCCAGCTGATCCTTATGCGATCTCGTGGGGTTCACACTATTTATCTTAAAACGCTGGTGGGCAGCCGGGGAAGTCGCCGTGACAGCGGCGGTGTCCTGTGGGGCTGGCGTGGGACGCCCAGGGCATCGCTGTGCCGAGCTGCGCGGCTGGTCCAGGGCTGAGCGTCACTTCCCTGAGCTGGTCCCAGGGTCTCGGCGAAGATGGAGCTTTTCTCCATCCCCGCGGTCTTTCCTCCTCTGCCTGTCCTCCTCCCAGGTGAAGGGTCCAGCCCTGTCACCACTCTCCATCCCCCTGCTCGTGCCTTCCCTCTCCCTGTGCCAAAAGACTTGTAATTAGGAAACATTAGCCGGCTCAAAACAGCTTTCATACCTGGAACATCATCCATAATTGCACTCAGCAGTGCTCTTCCCTGGCTATTAATGTCACTTTTATGAAGTAATGAGGAACAAAACACCCTGAGGCACTTAAAACATCTTTTTTATATGATACAAGCCTTTGAGGAATGGAGGCATAAAATAACCTGACTCGCATTCCCCTGGCAGAGAAAGTGAGAGACGTAGTCAGGGGAGAGAGGAGCTGCGGTGGGAGGGGATGAGAGTTGATGGATGGACATGGTGGTGGGACAGGCAGCCGGTCGGGCAGGGCTGGGTACAGCGGCGGGGTCTGTCCCCAGCGCCTCCGGGACGTGCCACCGAAGGAGAAAGGATGCCAGCCCGTGGCTTTGTTACTGTGTGACTGCCTTGGCCAGGTCTTCAAAAGAAACGAGGTTGCACACCGTCCCAAAGCTGAACCACACATGCAGTGGGTGCAAACTCCTCTCCAGGCACATCAGAGGCCCTGGAGTTGTGTTGGAAAAAATCTGGGCCCAAACATAGTGCTGGCAAAACACAGGGGGGGCCGCGTGCAGGGGAAGGAGATGGGATATAAACAGCTGCCTGCAGCTATCGCTGAAAGCCTGTGCGAGGCAGGTGGGGAGCTCGCGTTGTGAGGCACCGCGGTCTCGCCCTCTGCGGAGCGAAGCCTCTCCCCAGCCCGCATCCCTGCATCCCACTGCGCATCCCGGCTCCTGGTCCCCGGCCCTGCGTCACGCTGCAGGGTGCCCTCAGCCTGTCCGCGTGGTGATCTGGCATTAATACTCTGTCTCTTGCTCCTCTCAGAGTTACTGGGGAGTCTTCTCCTTTACAGGAGCGTGTATTAGATCTTCCACAAAGTATTTTAAAATACAAAGTTTTTTATTTAAAGACACAGTAAGTCCATAGCACGTACTGGGGAGTGTGACTTCCCTTGTGAAGTCCTCTCCCTCATGGACTGGGCTTTTTTCATAGTGCCAGGCACTTTGCTGGGTGGATATGGAGCATCTTAAACAGTATTTGGGACTCCTGGAGCGGACCCCACTGTAGGCGTCGTGTCCCTGCCGAGGCACATTTTGGAGCAGGTTGGATGCCAGTTGAAAATAAGCAATGTCTTCCTCTCACTCCAGGCGTGCAGTAGCCTTCATGAGCTTCCCGGTTACAGCACTGAGTTTTAGGGTTTGTCCCATTTAATAGCTCACAACAAATATTTGAGGGCAGATTTGTGCTGCTTCTTGGCTTGTCTGGTGGTAATGGCCAATATTTGGGTGAGGACTGTCCAAAGTGTGGATGCCAGGGAGGGTTTGGAGACCATGACCCATCCAAGCAGCCTGGAGCAGAGATGCTCAGATAAACATGGGGATTTCTGCTTGTGTTGGCGTCAATGAAGACCCCAGATTTAGTTGGTCTATTCTTTTTTTTAGTCTTCAGTTCCCAAAAACAGCCACCTAAGGCTGAGCTTACTTCTTTTTCAGCCCAGACTGCTCAAAGATGGGGTAAGGAATCAAAAGCTTCCATTCTGCCCGGCCTTTCTCCATTCAAAAAATGATAGTGTGTCAGCAGCCTTGCTTTGGGGCTTAGTAACAAGCTGTAGCATTGCAGGAGCAAGTGAAGAAGAGAGGAACCAGAGAGAGAAGCAAAGAAACAAGAGGGAGAAGAGCAGCAGCCATCTATGAACAGGACCTTCCTGCTCCGTTGGGCAGGAGGGAGGAGATGGGAGGAGGGGATGGGGGCTCCTGGGTGCTGCTGGGGCTTCAACTCCTTATCATTTCTCTTGAGGCTGGAGGTACGGGGATTTGATGAGCCACCTCTCCTGATGCCGGGGTCACTGTCGGCGTGGGCTCTGCTGCAGGCCATGGGTCCCTATGGGTGGTGGCATCCCACCGTGGCATGCTCGGCTCCGAGGGTGACCAGTCACCCTGGCTCACAGAGGCCTCCCAGGGCTTGGGGGGGCTGTCGACCTTCATGCCGGGGCACGGGTGCCAGCTGGGCATCAGGGCTGTGGTCCCCGGGAACTGGCTGCGGCAGGACATGGGCTGTCCTCCCGCTCTCCCTGATGGAGGTGCTTTAAATCTCAGTGGGGACAGAGAAGAGTGTTGTCTTAATCCCCAGTGGGATCTCGTCAAAATGATGCATTTGTTGCTGTCAGAGCGTTGGTGGCAGCAGCTGCTGGCACCGTGGGTCTTTCCAGCCACGGGGACCTGCTGCTCTTCAGTGCTCAACCCAAGGGACGCCCAAGGGAGCATCGGGATGCAGCCCGACATCCTCACCAGAGCTTTCCAGGTGGCATTTCATGTTGTTCTCAGCCGCGGGCAGCCCTGTGCGCTGGGTGCATGAGGCACGGCAGAGTCCGCTGCTTTTGGCTCTGAGTTTTGAGGCTCTGCTTGGAAGCCCCTCCCTAAAAAAGCAGCAAAGCCCAGGGAATGCTTGGTGGAAGGAGCTGTTGAGAGAACCGGCTCCATGATGGGCACCATGAATAAAAGGATAGCGGGTCAGGTCCCCTCCTGAGCACCCGGCTGGGGCGCAGGAGCTGGCAGGCGGGATGAAGAGGAAGATTCCTGCAGCCAAGACAGTGGAGCAGTGGGGCCGGTCTTACGCTGGCGGGCGAGTGCTGGAAGAGAGCTTGTTGTCTGGCATTAATGGCTGCAAAGCAAAGCCCAGGTGGGAACGGGAAGCAATGCCAGCCCCTCGGTCGGGGAGGACTTGCATCTTTCTCATGTGAAAAGGTGTCTGGTAATGAAAGGGCGTTGAGTCCACGCATCTTGTCCGGGGTGGAGAGGGGTTTTTGCAGCGCTTTCACAGTGTGGGATGAGAAGGGAGAGCGCTTGGTTGGATGGGTGAGGTTCTGTTGCTGGTTTGGTAAACATTGCTTGTCAACGATGCGCAGCCTTGAGCTGTGATCTTTGCTTAAGCTTAGCGGAGCCGAGTAGGTAGACCTGGGCGCAAACATTCTGCTGCGCTTGTGGGCAGCGTGTAGAGGACCCTGCTTTGAAAACAAAATAAAAACCTGTGTTTTTTTTTTTTTACATCATGGCTGTGGTTTAAAAGGGGGAGGCTTGAGGAGGAGGCGAGGAAAGTGGTTGTTCAATGGAAGAGGGCAAAATCTGTAAGGTTGGCGGCTTGGTGGCGGTGCGTCCGCTCTTCGGGAAGGCTCAACGCTGCGGGGCAGGTCGGTGTCCCCCGGCTGCCGTTGTGCCTCCACGTAAGCACAAACATGCGCGAGTGCTGCTGTAGCATTGCTCCTGGAAATTATGCATGATATTCAGAGTGCTGCTTAAAGATTGCCGTATGAATAATGCTGTTATGAGGAGACTGTAAACATGGATTAGTTAAAATGAATGGATTATGAGGTTGTAAATCTGTCTGTAGGACTCTAATGCCATCATAGACTATTCACAGTTTGCCGCTGTCCCTTAATTGAAATTGTAGCCTGGATTATATTAATGCCCTTCTATAAATCGAATTGCAAATCTATATTCTCTCTCTCCACGGCGGTAATGTTTTATTTAGTTAGTTTTCCTTGCCAGGGGAAATGATCCTGTTGTGCCGGGAGCCTGGGGTCAGGCTTACTCTCCAGCCCACGTGCTGGCTTGGGCTTTAATGAAGCCGTAGCCTCGTGTGCTGCTTTTCCTCCTGCCCCTGGGTGCCTGGACCATCTTTCTTCCTGTTTTTACATCCTTTGAGGGTAGCCAAGGTTGGAAAAGATGTTTTAGCCTGGGGAGAGGGAGCAGGCATGCGTGGGCAGGGGCAAGAGGGTGAGGATTTGTTCTGGTGCTGGCTGGGGTGGTGGTTCTGCACGTGCATCACATCATCTGTCCACAACCATGTTCCTGGTCCCCTCTGGGGCTTTGGGGTCCTCGTTTCAGCCTAACCCTGCCCTGTGCAGGGTGAGTGGCACCTCCCTGGCTCATGGGCCACCGCGGGTCCCTCTCCCTCCCTCTCATGGCCTTTCTCCTTTCTGCAGTGGGAAGAAGTCAGTGGCTACGACGAAAACCTCAACACCATCCGTACGTACCAGGTGTGCAATGTCTTCGAGCCCAACCAGAACAATTGGCTCCTCACCACGTTCATCAACCGGCGTGGAGCTCACCGCATCTACACCGAGATGCGCTTCACTGTGCGGGACTGCAGCAGCCTCCCCAATGTCCCAGGCTCCTGCAAGGAGACCTTCAACCTCTATTACTACGAGACAGACTCTGTCATTGCCACCAAGAAGTCCGCCTTCTGGACGGAGGCACCCTACCTCAAAGTGGACACCATTGCTGCTGACGAGAGCTTCTCCCAGGTGGACTTTGGTGGCAGGTTGATGAAGGTGAACACAGAAGTGAGAAGTTTTGGGCCCCTTACTCGCAATGGCTTTTACCTGGCTTTCCAGGACTACGGGGCTTGCATGTCTCTGCTGTCCGTCAGGGTCTTCTTCAAGAAGTGCCCCAGTGTGGTGCAGAACTTCGCCATCTTCCCGGAGACGATGACGGGAGCGGAGAGCACCTCTCTAGTGACTGCCCGCGGCACCTGCATCCCCAACGCTGAGGAGGTGGACGTGCCCATCAAACTGTACTGCAACGGGGACGGGGAGTGGATGGTCCCCATCGGCCGCTGTACGTGCAAGGCTGGTTACGAGCCGGAGAACAATGTGGCTTGCAAAGGTAAGGTTGGCCTTGCATAACAAGGCTTTTTTATTGTTTTTAGGCTTTGCTTAACAAAATATTTGTCCTCAAACAAGCTGTTTTGGGAAATACCTGGTTTGAAGTTGGCTTTGCACCATTTACGTGCCCTGAAGCTGTTTTGCTCATGGGACCAGGCAGGAATTGGGGAGCAGTGGTCAACCCGTGGCTTCTCGGTGCACTCCGGCAAGTGGCCAAAGTCAGTGAGCGGCGTGGCGAAGACGTGGGTGCCGGTGCAGCCCTGCCACGAGCCCGCTGGAAGCTGCCTCTGTGATCTGATGCCTTCAAAGTACCGCGCGGGCTGGCGCTGGTCGGCTGGGTCGCTTTCATCTGCCTCATTATTTCTTCAGCAAAGTTGTGGGAGCCAGGCAGCCGCTGTCGGGCCCGGCTGCGGCGAAGCTGCTCTGATTCTTGGCATTAATTGGATTTTTTTTGCTGTTTTTTTGGGTTCCCCCAGCCACGCTGCCAGTGTGCCGCTGCCTACTAGAGTCCTCTGGGGCATGGGGCTGTAGATACGGAAATGGTGCTCACCACGTTTCATCTCCAGTTGCTATTCTGGTGAATATTTCCCAAATAACATTGGAGGATTATTTTTTTTTTTCTATGATCTTTACTTGCTGCCCTTTCCTTCTCCTCTCACAAATTAAGGTACTGTTTTTGTACACTGCTTAGGAGGGAAGAGGAGAGGGCTTTTTGCATGAGAAGCTAACCGTGTTTTATCAGCCCTTTCCATATAGCTTCTAGAAGGTGGGCACCACCAGGTCAAGGAAGGGTAGGGAAGAAGGAGAAGGTCAAAGGCACGTGTCAAAGTGCTTTAGGTCTGGTTCTGGGGAAGTGGGTGACGGGAGGAGGTCTGATTTGGACCACTTTTGGTGCAAGCGGCAGCATGTGTAGCACCAGGCTTGGCTGTGATGCTCCTGGGGGTGGCCACCACAGTGTTTCTTCTCCACCTGTAACTGCAGATATATGAAAATGGCGAAGCTGGGATTCAAGCTGAGGAGAAACTTGTTTGTTCGTTTGCTTTAAACATGGGAACTTGTGTAGGTTTTCACTGTGAAAAAACACATTCCCACCTGGCCAGGGTGGGGATGATGATGCCTTCCCATGCCAGGGCTCCGAAAACGGGGAAACCACCAGAGTCCGTGTGCTCGCGCCGTGCTTTCACATTGAGCAGCATTGCCAGTGGATTCCTTCAAGTTTTGTGGCTGACCCCGAGCGTGGTTCTGTTCCCACCAGGAGACGGTCTGTGCTCGTGAGGGGCTGGAGCGCTCCGTCGGAGGGAGGGCTCTTTGCAAACTGGAGCATTTCTGGCGAGACGTTCCACTGCTATTGGATAAACAAACAGAAAGCGCACATGGTTTTATGGCAAAATGACATTTTTATGTTGTGGAAAAGTAAATACTAATTTTAGCTAAAGACTGGAATTGGGAAATAATGTGATTTTGCTAGAAATGTAGGAGAACGATGATAATGTAAAACTGCTGCAGGTTTTGGTGGTGTTGACCTTTCTGTCCTTTCTGTCCGCCGCTGGTGCAGTGGAGGGGCTTGAGGTCTTGAGAACCTCTAACCCCCTGGTAAGAGCGTGCTCCACCTACCCAGTGTTTGTAGTTTGGGGCAGGGCAGAGGTTGGAGGACAGCAGGACGTGAGAGGCGTGGGAGCAAGCCGGCTCAGGGTGGGCATTGGACCCATCTCCATGGGTTGTTTTGTTTCCTTTTCTCATGCAAACTCCCAAATGGTCATGATGTTTTCATGCGACCGAAGCTGTGCCGAGCAGACCCCTGTGCACTGGGAAATTGCTGAGTTTTCTGTGCTGCAGTGCCCATCTCCCACCGTGCTCCCACTGCTTGGTGGCACTGATGCTGAAGGAGAAGCCTCTTGTGCCACCTGAGCATGGGCGCTGTGTAGCTCCTAATGAGCATTTTGCCTTTGCGTGGGGAGCATGCCTGGCATTCATGCTCCTTGAGGGGAGAATTTAGGATCCCAACAGGTCGAAGGGGGTAGAAATGTTCTTTATGGATCAGCTGGTAGCATTTGGGACTCTGAAAGGCACTAAAGCACACTATGGCTGCAGACCGAGCGGGTGGGTAAATGGCACCAAGCACTTGTGTGATGACAGGACCATGCTGTTTTGATGACCCTGTGAGTGTGGATCAGGCACTGGTACAATGCTGTCTCCGGAGCAGAGCTCTGATTACTCCCCTCTCCCAGTCCTGTGAGAGTATTTCCCGGTTCCTGCATCAGGAAGACGGATGAAAGCTGGGACAGCAAGCGGGACCTGCGCATTTGGAGGTCCTGCTCAATGCTGGTGAGGAGCACCAAACCAATCAACCTGCCAGCTTGTCCTGGAAGTTCACTAAAATCAATCCTAAAAGCCTGAGCCAGGGCTAACATTAGGACCGTCGGAAAACTAACTGTGTTGGAGTAAAAATCTGACCTTGGGTTGGACTCCGGCTTCTTGGTGTGCACCCTTTGGCTGTCAAGCTCCTCCTTGTATCCCCATGGACCCTGGAGACCTCGAGGGAAGACCTAAGCCCCCTGCTGCCCTTCCCATCGGTCGGCGGGCAGGAGGTAGCACATTGCGAGGTTTAGAAATAATAATTTGTTGGTTTTCTATTTGCCTTCATGCTCTCGAAGGGGTCGTATTCCCCTGCCTTGTTCGCACCCTGGCTCCCGGGAGGTACGCGTTCCTGACATCTGCTCAAAGCCTTCGTCGACTTGAGATGAGCCACTTAAAGAGCCTGGGGGAACTGTCACCAAGGAAGAAAAAAAAAAAAATCCCTCGGTATTTTAAGGCTGAAAAAATGAGCTTAATTCCTCAGCAGTGGGGAAAAAAACAGGGTTGAACTGGTCTGCTCCCCCAGCCCTCTCTCATCCCTCCCCCCGGCCCCGGGATGGAGCCGGTGCCTGTCATGGGGCTATTAGACCGGAGCGGTTTCGTGCTGACGGCGGCGCTCGGGGCCGCTGAGGGATTCATTAATACCAGCTTTTATCGGCACTTAGCCGCTCGCGAAAGGCACAGGCAGAGCGCAATCTTCATCGGGGGTATTTCGAGTCCCGAAGAGATTAGCGTCGTGTTTTAGGGTCAGGGTGATGGTGGGTCGTTACCACTACGACGCTAAGATGGAGACAGGAGAGAGGGAGGTTTTCCTTATCGATCTGCCCCGTTATTTGTTTCCGTCCCGGGCTGGTTGGGCTTTGGCACCACAGACCTCCTGGCTGGTGCGAAGCCGCGTTGCTCTCAGCTGGGTGATGGCACACCGTACCCGAAAACCCGGTGGGACTGCCTACCCCATCCTCTTCAGCACCTCGTGCCCGTGAGAGCTGTGGGTCAATGCGAAATGGAGGCTGTTATTGAATCCAAAATGAATAATTCATTTGGTGCGATAGCCCACGCTCCGTTCAGGTTGATATTAAATCCATTCGTCTTGCTCTGCCCCGTCCCTCAGCATTGCTTTATGGCTTCCTTCGGTGGTCGTGGTGCAATGCATCATCGTGCTGGGGAGGAGGTGGGAGGAAAAGCAGGAGCGGGGATCGCTGGGAGGCCAGGGAAATCATTGGAGACCCTTGGGTGAGCATGCTGGGTGGATTTTGCTTGCTCTCCTTGAGGAAAATTTTTAAACCCTTTCTCCGCTGGTCTTTGACTCTGAAACCTAATGATGGCAAGGTATGGTAACCCCTCACT
>Ga0181612_126006_pt1 | contig 11011 bp, 4 predicted proteins | sample HoacroProtozoa21_FD_119630 | JGI IMG/M metagenome (GOLD analysis project Ga0181612, IMG submission 119630) | Hoatzin crop microbial communities from Cojedes, Venezuel. Combined Assembly of Gp0051906, Gp0051904, Gp0051908 | reverse complement strand
ATATTGGGACTGTTTAACACCTTCATCAATGACATAGACAGTAGGATCAAGTGCACCCCCAGCAAGTTTGCAGATGACACCAAACTGAGTGGTGCAGTCGGCATGCCTGAGGAAGCCATCCAGAGAGACCTGGACAAGCTTCAGAAGTGGGCCTATGTGAACCTCATGAGTTTCAACAAGGCCAAGTCCAGGGTCCTGTACCTGGGTCGGGGCAACACCTGGTCTCAGTACAGGCTGGAGAATGAAGGGATTGAGAGCAGCCCTGCCAAGATGGACTTGGGGGTTCTGGTGGATGAAAGGCCAGACATGAGCCAACAGTGTGCGCTCACAGCCCAGAAAGCCAACCGCATCTTGGGCTGCATCAAAAGCAGTGTGGCCAGCAGGTCAAGGGAGGTGATTCTGCCCCTCTGCTCCGCTCTGGTGAGAACCCACCTGGAGTCCCATGTCCAGCTCTGGAGCCCTCAGCGCATGGAAGACATGGACTTGTTGGAGCAGGTCCAGAGGAGAGCCACAAAAATGGTCAGAGGGATGGAACACCTCTCCTGTGAGGAAAGACTGAGAGAGTTGGGGCTGTTCATCCTGGAGAAGAGTAGGCTCCAGGCAGACCTTAGAGCAGCCTTTCAATACTTAAAAGGCGAAGACGGGGACAGACTTTTTAGAAGGGCTCATGAGCTTCTGCAAACTGGTCATTTCACGTTACGCTTATGCCTTCTCTGAATAACCTCCTCCTGGGATTTCTTCAGGCAAAAGGTAGTAGACCTTGGAATATGGTGGTTAACAAATGAACAACATCACACTCAGAATATGTTATGCACTGAAAATGACAGCGGCCTGGAACAGAACCTAGAGATTGTAACAGACATTGCTCACTTTTCTCCCTTTTCTCAGCAATGATGGCCACTGTTGGAAGTCCATCTAATCTGGGATACTTGACTCTATAGACTCTCAAACCATTGTGTCTGTTCTGTGTTTCTGGTCAGGACAGGTTGCCTATAGCAGCAGAAATATCTTGTACATGACACCTGTACATTGTCCTGCAGTACATCTGCTAAGACATTGAACTATGAATCAGTGTATTAGAGAGGCAGCATTCTTGTGCATTTGTTTATCTTTATATTGAGATATGCATTATCACTGCTAAATAAACAAACACAATGAAGTTACTATACTTACCTCCAAGTTTCAGGACTATAATTTTGATTTGGCAGTTTTCCCTGTGGCTTTGTAGTTTACAAAATCAGTGGTAAGAGGCTATAAAATCACAGCTGCATTCTGAGCCAGAGATGAATCTAAAGATGAAGACTAGGATAATCAAGTGTTGTTCGAGGAATACAGCTTGGGGAAGTGGGCAACAGGGAGAGGGATTGAACCTGGAAGCAGCGCAGTTAATCGCCTGTTCTAAGGATTGCACTCATACACTCCAGATAATAGGGAGAGGGTGGAAGGAGGAATTTAGAGTAGCTTAAAGTCATTAAGTGAGAAAGACTATACAATTTCTTCTCTGTAGCAATATAAAGTACCTTATTTCAGGTCAAGAAGGGCTTTGCTTACTGTAAATCTCACAAAGTTTATGCCACCCCAGGTACAAACTTCACACTAACTTGTTCACTCTGGGGAAGGTTCACAGTTTGGTTTTGTTTTTTCGGGGGTTTTTTTGAGCAATAATAGTCTTTGTAAGATGGCTGCAGTGTCAGCATTTATCTTGAAACTCTTGGATATTAGTTTTGACTGCAGTCACCTTTCTGACAAGTGTTATTGCGACTATGTTTTATATCCCTGTTCAGGATGATTTCTAATGATAATGCTCTGTCTACCTCACTGCTTCACACTAAATTATAGATGCCACTATGACAGGACAAACTATATCCAAGTGCTAAACTCTACTCCCTTTGTGTGATGTCAGTGCCTTCACTACTTTGTGCCTGGAATTAAAAACAGAATAGGAAGATATGCAAAACATTTCTGCTTAAAAATAATGTTCTGTCAGTTATTAAACAAGTGATATTTCATTTAATCAGCTCAAGGGGATTATTTTAAATGAAAAGGCAGAGAGTATGATTTTATTAACACATTCCTGCCCTAGAGTCCTACTATAATAATTCTTTACTTGACTAAATTAAAAAGTTATAATTCAGTCCATCCACAACAAAGACTTATGGATAGTTAAATTTCATTAGTTTTTCTATGTTGAGTTGTGCATGGAATAAAGGGAAGGAAGGCATCATGTCTCCAGAAAATATGTCCTGAAGTAAACATTAGTTTATGAATACAAACAAACCAGACTTTTAGTGAAGAATGTTATATTAACCAGTTCCCACTTGTTAATCTGATACCTTCAGCATTAAAACGATGTTATTTGTGCTATCTCTGTGCATATGTGTTTGCTAAAACAAAGGCTTTTATCAAGTAGTGAATTTTTTCAGCCTAGAGAATGTGAACTAGGGCAGACTAAACCTACTACTCTTATCAGCCTGAGGGTAATTACACTTGTTGTGTTGACTATAATACAAGAATTCTCTATAAAACATTTTGACTGACAATTTTTAATTAATTAGGCATTGGAAACACTACTGAAACTTAGCAGGAGGATACGCAAAAGCCATTTGAATACACACATGTGTACCTGCACTAGCATGCACATACACACATTCATGCAAATCTATCTGCAGAAGCAAAGAAATAATAAGGGTGTCACTAGTCACTCCATAATTAAGACTGCGCTGAGATTGCCAAGTGTACTTAAAATCTTGTTTTAGGTGCAATAAGTAAATATTTCTATGTATATGACAATATACATAAGACTTTTTTCCTCTTTCTTGTTACGAAGTTTTAAGAAAATAGGGTCTATAGCTGTCCTTAAAATTTTGGAGGATGGCGTTGACTATTAAACCCAGAACAAGCAATTTTTAATATTATTTTAGGCTAAAAGTATACCAAATTCTCAAAGTGGATCCTAGATCTTTGTAATTTTAATACTCTGTAGGTCCGTGTTTTGAAATGAGAGTGTAAATATGTTCACTTTCATCTTGTATGTCTCAAACTTAAGACAGCTGACTAAATTCTGGTCTTGTTTATGGATATAAATCTTAAGTAACTATACTGAAATATTTGGTGATATTCTGCATTTGGTCCCATGAAAACTGAGAGTAGAATTTAATCCCATTGCTATAAAAAGAAATTGGATATTACTCTGGGAAGGTTAAAAACATTCTATCTGATATCATGTCAGACTGAAAACTGTATAATAAATAAGAAAACAAGTGGTAGCTCAGACAACTGAAAGCAAAGAGTAGGTAGCTAAATATTGCAAATAGATGGACAGACCAAGTTATTTTTTTATAAATTCCATCTCAGAGGATTACTTCATTTATCTTTTGAGAGAGACTTTCTCATTACAAGAGGTATTTCACTAAAAAATTAATTGTTTATTAAGAATTAATTAAATAGGTTAGCATGGGACTATCTGATCAGGGAATACCAGTCTCAGTACTTTGAACTTGCTGGTGCTGCAGTGGTTGTAGTTAAGACGTTATATTGGAGCTTTCCTTCATTGGAAAGGTTTGTGTCAAGAAAATCTTTAATATAAAAATAAAAAAACAGTTCATGCATAAAGCATGACGCCCTGAAGCATATTAGGTCTGTTTATCTCTCTGTTTAAAACGAACGGTACCTGGTATAGTTTACATAACAAGGCAAGGATCAGTTCAATAAAGCATTTATATCACCTGGGGAACACGCTGGCTCATTTCCTCAACACCTTTCCGCATGACTCATTCACCAGCAAGTATAATAGCAAACAGAGTTTTAATAGGTCAAGAGCAGAGGACTTGCTTGTGTTAAAGTGAAAGACATTTCAGTCTGCCCTTTGACAAATAGCTCATATTTCAAGCCCAGGTCTCTGCAGCTGATCCTTGAATGATAATTATTGATTAAATCTTTCATGGACAAATCCTTAATTGCATTTGATCAGTTGCAGCCTTAAAGAAGTTTTTTTTAAATAGACAAGTTAAAGCTTACTCCTTATGTGGTATACATAAAATGTGTAGATTGTCCAGGGGGGACCAAATAAGGGACCAAGATGGACAGTTGCCCCCCAGATGCAGTGGCAAAGCTCTAGTGACCTCATTAGAAACAGGATTTTACCTCAGAACATTAACATTTTTGGTAAATACTACAGTATAAATCTGCGAGTTAACATTTGAAAACACTTTTTTAAACAAATGAATTTCAATTTAGTTTGCAATTAAAATCTGTTGTTAGACTAACAGATTTTTTTTGTCACTCTTCCATTTTGTTTAATGTAATCCAGGATATGAGTCACATTTGCTTGTTGTTTCTATATGTGAAGCAAATACTGTAGCTGCTGTTTCTGTCATAGCACATCTGCTCTGCTGAAAACTGCAAAATGATAGATAAACACATGGACAGGAAAAGAAATAGATGAATAACATTTTGTAATTATTTTTTCAGTGAACAGTAATCGTCACCAAATGTCTTTGCAGTTCAAAGGCTATTTTTGTTAAGCGGACATACATGGAGCTTCCATGCAAGCTATTGTATCTTTTTGGTATTTTTATTTTAAGTACTGAAAAATATGTTTTCCCCCAACTGGCACTTTCAGGACTGCATAGTAAAAGCAATATTGTGTTCATCAGCTGTCCCAAAACCAAGGGAAAAATTGTTCAGTGAAGAGAAGAATTATTATACTTTGCCTTTTCTGGAAAGTTCAGCCGTGGAATACATCTTCCTTAGAGCATAATTAATAACAATTTGTGATGCTTTTATGCACAGATACAATTCAGAGTATCTGTTCACTATATATAATGTAACAAAAATAAGCTGATATCACTTACAGGATACATATCTAGCATCCCAGTTGACATAAATCAACAATTGAGCCATAGATAAATAGATTAGATGTGGCAATAGGAAGAGAAAAGAAGCTGAGAAGAAAATCCACAAAAATAATTTTGCAAAGCTTGTCTTACTTTTTCATCAAAAACTAAGCAAAATAATCTGACAAGAGCAGAAATCAAGTCATGTGGCAAATTCTTGTACTTTACTATTATCAGACAATGTAATACAGCACATGACACTAAAAGTAATAATGTATTGTCAAAGGACAGGGTGGTAATACTATGCCTTTTGTTCAGAAGTGTCCAACCCCAGCAGCCTTTATGGTAGCTTCTTCATATGCTTGGTGCTCTTCTAACCACACACGCCCATGCATTGTGCTTTCCTTCCTCCACCCAGACTGTGCTTCCCTTCCAGAGACAAAGAACCCAGGAGAGCTGCTCCAATGGCAGCTCTGTTGTCTGCACAGAAGCAAGGTCTATGTCTCTATGTGCTGCTGGGCAGCTGTTAGATATAAACCCTTGGGAATATATGCCTTACACAAGCTCAGAGGGGAGGAGTTGGGGCAACTCTCGGCACCCCAAGGTGCTCTAGCATACCCAAGGAATCTGTATATAGATTGTGGTTAGCGAGATGCTTTTTCTATAGACTTTTTGTTTGCATGAGCTCTTTGTCAGCACATTTGTGACTGCTGACTTCTAGTGTCTGGCCTGCAGATGACATCAGTCCTGGTACTACTGCCCCTGGCAGAGATTCTCCAGTGGCTCAAGTGTGAGGCAACATGTGGCACAGGAGCAGAAGGAACTGAGCACATATCTCCTCTACACAGTCCTCTACTAATCCATGGAGATGCATGGGGGTTGTCACTTGGGACAGGGAAATTACACAGACAGGCTAAACTTTGACTGAAAATGGGAGAGTAGTATTGTGCGCCCTGCATTCAGCAGCTATGTGGTACAAAGTACACAGGGGACAAAATATCAGCAAATTACTTTGTTTCTCTTGCTTCCCGCGTTACTTGCCCCTCTCTCTCTTCGTGCTTTAGAAGAATAAAATATATTCCTCAAACACCTGTCCCTGTTGCCATGCTGCATGTCATCACGGTTTCTGCCGTGGTTTTGGCTTTTGTTGCTTCAAGGTGCTATCCCTGTATGACCTAAATTTTCTCGATCCATAGATCTTTGGCATTATGGAAGCTTTGTGAAAAAAGGCCCATCATCATTCATACAGTTCAACATAAACATAAAGAGCTGTATAATTAAATATGTCTGTAAAGGAACCTTTTAAGACAGATTGGCTTATTAGAATTACATTATTATGAATCTATTTCTATGTATTAGGTAAGGGGACTACACTGGCAAAAAAATGTGCCGTGTGCCTCTAATCATAACTCCTAAGTTCTTTTTAATGTCCTAAATAAGTGACCTAATTTTCAGAAATGGTGAGAACCAATTCGTCTCTCACGTGATTTCCATGACAGCTTTCAAGTGCAATTTTAAAGCTGACTTGCAGGATCAGGTCCTGCTACTGTCAAATGAGGTGAATTAAGGAAGCTGTGTATTCCTCTGAACTGCTCTGCTGTGAGCTATCGGAGTCAAATAAAACTGGGCAAGGCAGAATAGGATTCGTGCATTAAAAAAAAAAGAAAAGAAAACTCTGCCAGTGAAATTTAGATCAGCAGAATAGTTTGCCATATTAGAATTCAGTCACAAATCAGCTCCAGAAATACTGCTCTAGCAAAGAAAAAGAGCTGCATGCTGTTCATAACAATAAGTGGTTAGGGCTTCACTCATACACTTCCCCTGAAAGAAGTGGTCTTCTAATTAAACAATGGTTGACAGAAATCACATCCAAAGAACAGAAGGAAAAGAAATGGAAAACTCATGATTGTTCCTTTTTATATTACAGTGCTATGAACTGAACTACAGTTTATCACAAAACTAGAAGTTTTTTCAGTTCAGCCTGCTGTTTATATTAAAAGAAAATTACATATTAACATAAAGCTATGAATCCAGTTTTAAATTCTTCTGATGTCAAAAGGCCCTTCATACTTTTCAGATGAACCTTGTTAAATACCTAGCTCCCTCTTCAGCCCCATCCTTTACTTACAGACCTGATGATGGTACCTGCAGTTGTGCCACTGTATCTAGGACTTCCAGATCAGACGATTCTTCTGTGCTAATTCTAATTTTGAACTCTGTTGACCACAAAACTGATTCACTGGCCATAAAAGTAAATCAAGCACAAAGCAAATCAAAACTTGGAACATATCTTATTTATGGGCACAGCGCTCAAGTTTACTTGCTGGATTGCCAGTTTACTCAGCAGCTTTGTTCCACAGGAATTCTGCTTGCTTTTACCTGTGCTGAGGTTATTCATCAAAAGCCTCTCTACTGTCTTACTAATACCATGGTTTTCCACCCCAGACTGTAGACAAGCAGCTGTTCTTTCTCCTCAGAATATTTTAGTGGTTTTTAATTACTTGCTACTGTAAATAGTGGTTGTGTTGACTAACTGCTGCATTTCACTTTCACTTTTGTCAAACTGGAATTGCATTCAGATACCTGCATGTTGTAGTATGTTAAATCCCAAGACTGGGTGCATGCACGCTTCATGAAGGAGTACTTTTGTACTGTAGGTTGTTCTGAGACAGGACATAAGCAGGGTAATACCTCCCAGACTGTAGGATTTGGTATGTGACTTGACCTAAAAGACTCAAAATGGAAGGTGAGAGCAAGCTCCACTTCTAAAGCTCTCCTGTACTAACAGTCTATCACAACTCTTCTTTAACTTAGCATGTGACTCAGCTGCTCATTCAGGTCAGACCTTTTTGCCAAGGTTAGGCTTCATCTGAGAAGAGGGACCTATACTTGCATGCTTACATAGTGATGCAGCTTCTCTTTGGCTTCTCACATTTGAAGTGTGGGACAGGGAGCTGAAAGCGAGTAGAAGTATTACCCCAGGAATATGAACGGTGCCAGTGGTGCAGCAGGAGCCAGGGAGCTTCAACATGGCTAAAGCCTCTTAATCTTCCTTGATATATGCATGTCTAAGCATATCTTAATTCCCAAGTCACTTGTGCAGGTGCGGATTGAGCTGTGTAGCCATTTTGACATTGCAGTACAGAAGAACAGACAAAGATGATCATTATATTCAGGCTGAGTTCTGCTGTTTGTCATTTATTAATGTTGTGGCATTTATGCCGTAAACTCTTTCTAACTTCTGAAATCTCTTTTGGGAGACCCCCATGAGAAATGTAGTCCAAGGGTGTTTGCTGGATCTGTTTAACATTTATGTAAACAACAGCATGGTCGTCATGGAAGGTCCTATACAAATTAATCATCAATATTACTCATCAGTTTTTATGAACACACATCTCTATGTTGTATAAATATCAGCTGATCCATTTTCATGAGTCACTTATCTTCTAACAACAAAACTTTATGGTTCACGATTTTGCATCAAAAGCTAATCATTGTCTCATGGCTCCGTTAGTGTTTGACAAAATGGACCTTCCTGGAGAACATTCAGTTCTTGTAGATGGATGTGACACTTCAGGCACTCAAAATACACTTAACAAAGGAAAAAGAAATGAGCACTTCTTACATGTTCAGCTTTACCTTTAGGAGGTCTACAGAGATTTTGGTTTCTGTTTGCACTAATCTTATGTTAGTGTCTGTCATATTACATTAGCAAATTTAATCTTTGTTAATGTGATAGAAAGTTGCTAATACAATGAGACTCATTATATTAACAACTTTTGCATCATGTTCGCAAAAGCAAAATTTGCTAACAGAATGCAAAAATTACCAAAATGATGATTCAATCATTATCGTTATCCTAACATCTGATTATATTACGCAGCTACTAAAATTTTTTATATGAAATCACTATTTGCACTCTACGGGAATTTTCTAGGAGAATTTGGGGTTCCTATATAGGAAAATACAAATACTTTTTAACAAAAGCTTTTTAAAGATATGGATTTTCTTTTGCATTGTGATATAAATATCACTTAATCAAAGTCATTCTCAAATTAAATTTCTGAACATAGGAAACTTTTTCTATAGAGCAGTGAATCACATAATGAGCTATGTCATGACTAAGCCAGTAAGAAAGTGTAAAGAGAATGTGGATCACTGTTGGTCTTGTACAACCTTTTGGCTTTGAAAAGTAATGTCATATTACAAGTCACTTTTTGCAGTATATGAGAACTTACTTATGCAATATTTCATTAAAACATGTTCATTTCACCTTTAGGATATGTATTTTTTGTAGCAAGGCGTGCATGTATTGTAGAATATATTTGCATGTAAGATTTATAGCCTTCCCTGATTACCTTATAACGGTCCATTAAAAATGGACCAGGATTAAATTAAAATTATGATAATATTTTTAATACACAGAATATAATCTGACAGTAAAACTTTTTAATTGCAGTATATAATGTGCTACATTTATAATTTCTTGTAAAACAGTCAGATTATTATTATTCTCTATAAAGCCTTCATTCTTATACAAGCTATGTAATAACAATCTTTTAACTTTAAAGATTAACTGTAAAGATTGGGGAAATGGACTTCAGCATAGAGTCTGCATGAACAATCCCATAAAGGTAATGTGCAAGCTTTGCAAGCTGCTTTCTGCCATGTAAGTAGTAGAGTGGGGAAAACATAGGTAGCCATTTGAATACATAATGTGTACACAGAAAAGGCAGACATCTTAGGCCAGCTGGAAGATGGAGCTTCTCAGTTATGAAAAGATGTTGCACTTCGTGTGTTAAGTCCGTTCAAGGATCTGTAATGACTTCAGCTGAGAGTATTTCAATTTTTCAATACTCAAAGAAGAGAACCACAGGCAAGAAGTTCACCATGGATCTCCTTGGCTTCAGAATTTACTCCTACCTTAATATAACTCAGCTTTATGTTGCTGCTTTTGACTTCTAGAGAAAGTACATCAGAATGTCCCAATTCAAAGCCAGCAAATGAAGAAAACAGAAGGTCAAGGAGTTGTGTATCCCTTCTGGAGAGACTCGATTTTTTTTCTATGCTACTGGTTACTTAGAAACCACTGGAGAATTTTAAACATGGTGGTGGATGTGTAAAGAAGAGAAGCATCTCCTGCCACAGATCTTCATATGGAAGAGGAATTTCCTAGGAACACAGAAATTCATAGAATATATGAGTGAACATTGTCTATCTAGCCTGCTAACTTGTCTTTTAGAGTAGCTGGTACCAAATATTTTCAAACCACATATGAAATCTACAGAGTGGTATCTGTACCTTATAAGTTGAAGCATGACACTTGACATCTTGTGTAAACTTTATTATACATAGTGTAGCATGGTTATTTGTGTTAGCCTCATAGATATTTAGTCCTTCTTTTGAAGTGCTTTTGTATACGTATTGACTGTGAATTGCATAGATTGCATGTTGTGGGGTAAAATATTTCTTTTTATCATTTTGCCTTTATCAGCTCAAAATGTGTTTTCTCTTCAATTTATTGGAAATCTTGTTCTTATATTATCTTCTATGTATCATTCATTATTTTGTGTACCTTTTGTCACATCACTTCTTATTTATTTTCTCTCAAAGCTAAATATTTGTAATCTCATTAATCTGTCTGCAGATGTCCTTCTACTAGAGTTTTCCTGTTTCCATTATTTTTCTTTTTAATAGCGAATGACCAGAACTGAAAACAATACTCAGCGTAAAGCTTAGAATATAAATTTACATAATGCCATTGTAATATTTTCTTATTAATTTTAGATTCATTTTTATTGTGTTCTAACATCTCATTTAACTTTTTAGTCATAACGGTCTCCATACGGAGCAGATGTTTTCACCGAGATATTTCCATTCCCTTTTACTGCCTAGTTATAGTTATTTAAAACTCCTCAATATACAGGAGTGGCTTCTTCCAAAGTGTGCTACATCTTGCACTTGTTAGCATGAAATGTCATCTGTTGCTCTGTTGTCTGCTCTGATTCCTATTTAGGTCCCTCACATTTTCCGCTTGATGTTCTTTTGATGTAAATAGCTGCATTTTTAGGTCATTCTACACAGACACTCACTATTCAAGTAAAACATGTAGCAGATGTGAAGTCTGCTGAATTGCTTCGTTTAGGTATGCATTTAGCATGAACAGATAAAATGTT
>Ga0181612_124402_pt1 | contig 11011 bp, 7 predicted proteins | sample HoacroProtozoa21_FD_119630 | JGI IMG/M metagenome (GOLD analysis project Ga0181612, IMG submission 119630) | Hoatzin crop microbial communities from Cojedes, Venezuel. Combined Assembly of Gp0051906, Gp0051904, Gp0051908 | reverse complement strand
GCATGAGGTTGTGCGTTTTCTGGTATCTGGCAGAATATATAGAGTTAGGATTAATTACTTTAGGGTCTTGCTTGTACCAGTAAATACCACTCTGAAATTCAGAAGATACTGTAGAACAATGTAAAGTTATCACATTGTGTTCAGTAGGAATACTAAGAAAATAATTGGGATTTAGTTCTCTTGAAAATCTTGTATACAGAAATCATCCTAATAAGAATGTTGTCACACATATCAGCAAATTATTTCAAGAAATTCACTCAATTTTTTTTCTGGGCACCCGTGCAATACTTCAATGAAAATTCAAATTCCGTTTGCCAAAGGAGCCAAAAGAATGTGTGTGGGTTTGTGAGTGGCATGTGCACATTCATGCTGTCAGTGCACAGACACATTTTAGTCATGTACACATAGTCATGACATGGGTACCTGTCATTGTCGGCCATGTAGGGATAGCAATAGTTAGATGAGAGGACAGCTGCCAGTTGGCAAAACTGAGAATCAAATATTATCTCTGTTTGACTAGACTATAAAAAGCCACACTGAATAAACCTCCACTTTACTGCTGTGTTACAGGTGCTCCCCAGCACTTCAGAGTCCAGCTAACTAAGGGGAAACTGGTCTCTTTCCTGTGACTCAGTGCTACCTGTGTGACAGGTCCTACGCTGTCAGAATATCACATACCTTCTGCTGGCTTGGAGAAACACTTCTGGAGTTGAATGGTGAGGTGGGAAGACCACGTATAAGATCCTTCTTATATTTCTCAAAGGCTTGAATTAGTCTGTCTCTTCTCTGCTGATCCTTGTCTGTACATGTAAATACGTAAACACAACCCTTTCCAGTTTAATCAATGGTCGTCATCGAGTATTACTCTTCATTCTTCTTTTTGACACTAAAGACTATTCTGTCTCATCCTCTTAATACCAAGTAGCAGACAGAGAAGACAATCACTCTCTTTTTTACAGCTGGAACTTGCTGCTTCCATGCTCAGCACACATCTGAATTTGAACTACATGCAAGCCAGGACCCCGTTACATCACTCACACAGTAAGTATGGAGCTACTGGAGGGATAAGAAAGCATGGCAACATTTTGTTTCCACCTCCTGCACACTCTTTCCCCTATCCCAGACAGGAGCTGAGGCAGGTCAAAACAGAAGAAAAGCTGAGGCAATGAAGTAAAGATTCAAGTCTATGTGCCAAGAGTTGAGTGACGGAAGTCAGACTGCCACTGTGGTCTGTGCAGACTGTAATGCCGAGAAAGTGCGCTTTCTGTATTGGTCAAACTCAGGCTGAACGGAGTAGGGAGACACTTCTGCTAGCATCTCACACACAAAAAGGACAGAAATGATGTAGTCCTTTGGATCTTCTGATCTGACTGAAACTATGCAAGCAAGGGTAGAATAAGAATACTTATTCTCATAATAAACATTATTGCTATATGATATTATATATTTATATATATAATATTATATATTAAGTATTATAAAATAAGAAGAAGAATATATAGGAATAAGAAGGTCGTAGGAGTTACCCAAGACCACAGTGGCCCAAAGGGGCATAGTCATGAATAATGCAAGGCCTCTCACAATTCACCGTATTTTTTCATAACCTTACTTATAGCAATGCAAACAAGAATGATGCATGACCAAGATTTTCAACCCTTTTTACCTGCCATGTTCCTTCCAAGCATAGCTCAGAAAAAAAGGGATATGAATTCTGATATTCAACAACACCCTTCTCTTTGTAGATAGTGTTTAAAAAATAATACCCTCAGCAGGTCTAGCTGAAACTAAGGATTCACACACACAATTTTGCTAAGATTGGGTCCACTGAGGTCCCACAAGCTGCATGTGGCTCTTTGGGTTGAAAATGCAGCTCTGTGGAGCTCTGGCACGTGGTGCCTTGTGCCAGTACTGCCGGGCAGGTCAGCAGAGAGCTGTGCCCTGCTCCTTCCCCTCTGGGTGCAGCTGCAGAGACTCCTCAAACAGGTAACTCTAGGGGGCTAGCAAGGTTTCAGGTGAGCCGGCGAAATGTGACTTCTGGCTGTGTGATGCTACTGTGAATAATGCTGATTCATTCCTGACAAAATGCACGGCTAGTTCTTGATTAGCTCAAGGGTCCCCTTGCCCTCTTACACTGCTCTTGTGGCAATGTACTAGAATTTACGCTCACAATTACCCGCAAATTTTTTTGGCTAATAAGAAGCACCTCCTCCTCCTCTGAAGTGGTGTAATTGCAGTGCGTCTCACTGTGACAGAATAATGCTTGAAATCTGGCAAAGCAGCACTTCCCGCAGATTTTCTTTCAAGGGGGAGATGCATCAACCTGAATTTAGTATTGCACATTTCTGAATTAGGAGAAGGGTTAAGGGTTTTAGTTAGTCTTAAAGAATAATATTTCTTTCAGAAAAGGAACAGCCGAGACTTCTATTTTGGTTTTTTTTTAAACACTTAGGTACTGCACTAAATGGTTGGCTCCTCTGAAGTTTGTGGTGGCTCTTGTACAGGGCACACCGCCTCTTGAGAATTCCCCTGTAAGATGGCCTCAAGGCTGCGGCCTGCTCATTGAAAAAAACAGATTTCACGAACGGCTAAAATCGGATATATAGTCTCCCGAGGCATGTAATCTGGCTTTCCAGTCTTGCACGGACATGAGTTCATAGCATCATCCTATTAAGAAAAACATGTTGACAATGCTAAATCCTACTTGGATGACTGGGAAGCAGGATTATACAACTCACTGGAACAAATAACAAAATGTACTTGCTCAATCGCATTCATGCAGAGATGAATACCCTCCCCTTTTATCTAGGCTTGTGCAGTGCCCAATCAAGGTACCCGCAATTCTGATTAAAGACTTTGTGTTCTGCAGTGCTACCACAAATGACAAGGCAGCTTGCTGTAGTGTCTGTGCTACAGTGCCGCCAGTCAGGATACCCGGCTTCTTTCACGGCAGTGCCAATGGCTTGTTCCGAGGCCTTGGGACAAAGTAACGTCTGTGCCTCTCCGCTCTCTGTCTGTGCGCAGGTGAGGCAGGACAGCAACCGCCTGCCCGAGGCGTGGCTGACTCTTCACTAAGCCTTGCCAAGGACAAGCAAATAAGATGTTCCAGGCCAAAGAGCCACAGGTTTTAAACAGACTTTGTCTAGTATTTCACTGATATTTTTACTATAAATACAAGTTATAAATATGCCCCGTGGCATTAAGCCTATTCAAACAAGTACTATTCCACTGCGTTATAGTTCTATGCTTTGAGTAGTTAGCAAAAGCTCTTGGGCCAGAATGTCTCACAGCAGCTCTCCTTCCCCTTCCCTAGCAGACGCCGGGTTTTGCTGCCCAGACTGTCCGGTTTTGTATGTGCCTCAGCCGCGTGAGGCAGACTGGGGGGTCCTGCGGCACATCCTGGTTTGCTGACACATTTGCTAAGGGATTTACGTGCCTCCCCACCTTCTAGCCCTGCTATGTCCAGTTTCTCTTTCCTCGCTACTATTTTTTTCTCGTTCCCGTTTTTCCCTGCGCCCCTTCTCATGATTCCAGGGCAGCTGAGTCTCGCTGGCTCCCAGCACCCATCAGCTGCCAGTAGTGTTGCAGGCTGCTTCCTTTCTAAGCCTCTCCCCCCCTACACTTCTCGTCCTAAAATGACCTCACCCCGTGGTGACCTGGCATGCTCCCCAGATGTATGAATGAAGGGGCTAAGAATGGAAGTCATTCTTAGGTTTTCAGGTCACATTGTTGGCTTTCACATGTTCTCCATACAGTTCTGCTTGAAAGTCAGCTGTGAGCATGTCACACTGAGCAGCCTGGCCCGGCCACACGGGCTGCTCATTGGCAAGAGCTACATAAGCAGTAAAGAATCACTTGCCCACTCTGATTTTCTCCACATACTTTTTAATAATTGCTAGCTATGACCAAGAATGAAAAATAACATCCAAACTTTGTATCCCAAATTATAGGTGCTTGTGTTTTTTTCTCTTAGAACAGCAAAAATTAGACATCCCTTGCCTTCTGATCTCACGTCCTTGCTGAAATGTTTAAGAACTGGCTGTAGTTTATAGTTAAAACCATAACTGGGAATAATTAATTGGGGGAGAGGGGAGCAAGGTTTCGCCATTAGAGGCATACCATGACTCAGAGTCACCTGAATACTTTCAGGACATGACTATTTTTTTTTCCTGCAACGGCCAGTATCTCTTGACTACATTTTGCTGCTTCCCAGGGAATAGAATCATGTGGTATGGCCAGTGCAGCAGTTATTTAAGAAAATGTATTCAACAGCCTTTCTGTTAAGCTCATTTATTTGCTAATTTATCATCCTTCCTACTGTGGCAGGTGTTAACTTATCATTGCTATTGTACAATCTCATTGGTACTTGTACTGGTATCTGGTACTTGTCAATGTGACAAAAGTACAGAAAATAAAAGGGATTTAGTTGAAATCTGGTCCTTTGAAAAACACAGGAAGACTCGGATACTATAGCCCCCACTGTTTTCCTGGCAGTTCTTGTTCACTGCCAGTTAATGAAACATCTTGTCTCTCCTTTGCCACTGTGTGAAAGGCTCGTGTACAAAATGAGTGGACACAAAATCACTTGATGTAGTAGAAACAGTTTAGCTCATAATATTGGTCAATCAGAATGAAACAAACCAAACCACTTAAAAAAAAAATAAATCTTGTGCCTTTCAGTTCTACTTATCTTTATCTTAAATAGTAAGAAGAGCTGGCAAACACCTTAGACCAATTCCACAGCTGCCTCCTAAAACAGAAGGCTATTTTCAGGTCTAAGACAGAACATTATGGCCCAAGTATGAATACGGGATATAAAGCCGGAACAGGCTTCCCCTAAGTTGTTTACCAGATGTTACAAAACTCAGTGATTACAATTAGAAATAGAATCCACACCTTGGCTCATGCCTTCATTTTTGGCTCGCAGTGGGAGTTCTGGTTTAATTCCCACCAAGTGTTTTAAAAGAGTTGGCTGATGTTTAACTCCTGATGAGTTTTGAAACAACAAAGAAGTTACAAAGGACCATGGGGGGAAAGAAGAAGAGCAAAAGTGGTAAATGAACTCCAGAGTGATATCAGTCCTGAGCATGACAACTGAATGGCTGTTACAAGACTCAGTTAAAGTAAATAATGTGAGCAACGCCAATCAAAAAGACTTAAAGAAAAATCACCATGCTAATTTCATAAGAAAAACAAGAAAGATTCTAATTTTCTTTGAGTGAGATAAAGCTGTTGGTTGGAAAGACTTCTGCAAGCTCCCTGGCTTTGTTCTGCATGACATTTTGACTAAGAAATTAGAACACTACAAAATTACATGTTTACAAAATGGCTAACTGGCAGATCTGAAAATGCAATTACAGGTGAGGACTCCTTGCAAGGCAGGTATTTCTAATGCAAGGATCATTTTTTATATTATATTATTAAATTATTTCTTTCAGTCATCTGAAGGAAAACATAAAATCACTCCTCACAAAGCTTGAACAACTACAGTTGGGGAACTTATGGATAATAAATGGGTGGTTTACTGTAACAAAGTGATCTGCAGTGCTCAGTGAGGTAGATGTAGGCAAGCAGTATACTTTTCAGCATGGAAAACAGAACATTTCCGTTCAGAAAACGCAGGCTCTTACTTAAAGTAGGTAAGTCTTATCTGGGAATCAGTGTCACTGCAAAAACATTTCCACCTTCTCCCAGACAAACAGCTGCCTGTAATTTCCCACAGCAACAGTGTAGCCAAAACTAGTGTAATATCATTGCCTGTGAAGAGTGGAAATCTCAAGTGTAAGCACAGTGAGCCTTTACTGCAGCTTCCTTTGGCAGGTGGATGCCTGCTGCTGGAATTGTATATCCTGCTCTAAAATTTTACTACTCAAGAAGCTTTTATAAGTTGGGAAAGATGCAGAGAAGATCCATAAGAATGATGAAGCCTGGAAAACACTCTTCATGGTGCTAGATTTAAGGAGCTGAATGTATTTACTTCCTCAGAAGGATGGTTAAGTAACCTTATTTCAGTTTATAAGCACCTATAGACAGAACAGAAATTAAACAATACCATTTGTCAAGCAAAGATTTACCAAGACTAGACAAATTCACCCTAAAAGAAAGGCGTATGTTCCTCATAGCAAGGTAAGTTAGCCTTTGGAACAGTTTGAAGAGAAGTGAGATGTAAATAAATAAAGTTTGGACGTATTTCAAAACCCTTCCCCCCCCAACTCTGTAAAATAGCAATGAATAGAGAGAAGACTTAGGGGGAAAAAACAGGGTATATAACTGCAGTGGTTTATTCTTGCTGTATCTCTGAAACTCTGAGATACGTGTCAGTCATCACGGATCACCTGCCAACTTCTCTGAAATTTCATTTTTTCTCAATTTTTGCTGCTATCACTAACTGATGTAATCTCAGATTTTGGGCCAGTGCAATACAAAGGGATACAAGCACAGTTACTCGTGATGTTCACATCCAAATGCTGCAGTGTGCCCCGGTAATAGTTTGCTTGGTGTGGGGACTACTTATTTTCTTACTTCAGAGAAACAAGACAATTCCTTCAGCAGAAACCAGTGCTAAGTGGGGCTCAAGTGCTTGGATGTGATTTTGGATGCTCTTTGCCATTGTAGCTATTGTTACGAAACGCCTATGTTGGCACATTAATCTACAGCGTGCGGGTGCTTTTTAAGCCCCAAGCTCTGTTCAGCATTATTGGTTTTCATCAATTTTTAAATGCTGCAATACTATCAAGTGAGTGGATAACAATGATTTTATAGGGGAACAAAAGTCTGAAATACCAGATATAGTCAGGAAACATTGCTAAGCGGCACTACCTGTTGTTGTCTGACATGATTTTTCTAATCCCATGCCAAATTCTGCACATTTTACTAATGTGAGTGCTCACGCTGACATTAACAGGAATCTCCCCAAGAGGAAGGTAAGAAGGAATTGGCTCTCCATAACTAAACACCAAATCCAGCAGTTCTGAACTGCTTGAAATCTTTGGCCATAACCCATGTCTGCTGTGGCAGCTTCTGCCTTACTAACAAATTCATGGACATCGATGGAGCTGACAGCACTTGACACAATTCTGTCATAGACTACATCAAAATAAAGAAAAAACACACTGTCTTCTCTCTGCAAGCAAAGACAAGATTTGGCATTTGTCTTACTTATGTAAGCGAAGTAATCTATTTTTCTTAATCTTTTTCGTGAGTATAAAGAAGATATATTCAAAAGGTGAGGCTCCCAACTCTGTAACTAGCACCTGCTCTTAACCTCTAAGTATTCACAACTTCCTATATAAGTGAATAACAGCAAACTCTGACACTTAGAGCATCTCCAGTTTTTGCAACCTATTTCTCATCTAAAGCAAGTTTCAGCACATTTCTCATACAAAAGGCCAGATCTCTCTCCCTCCCTCAAGTGTCAGTACAGATTCACAATGGTAATTTACACTGTGACAGTGTGGACCAACAAAAGGATACATCCAGCATCATTGCTCTTGATTGTTTAAGATTGTGGTCTCAAGTTACCAAAAATTGGTAAAACCTCTTTAGCCAAGACAGATTTTCGTCTCTTACCTGCAGCCAACAGGCAGCAGGTGGAGGGATGCTCATTTGTCAACTCTGCTTTATGCCAAGAAGCTATCAAGAACTTTTTCTAGAATTTCTAATACTTTGGCAGGCAAAATTTCCTATAGCCAAGTCACTCATTATTTGAACTGATTCTTTATTTTGTGTTGAAAAGACATTGTTGGTAAGGCCTGAAGCAGAAGTTGTAACACCTGTCTGCAGATCACTGAAAGGAAAGTACAAGCCTCTAGAGTGATACTGTACGGAGGTATTCAAGGAGGAAAGGAATTCGAGAAGTTGGAGTACAAGGGAAATGTCAAGACCCTTCATCCATGTTTACAGCACTGACTGATTGCTGACGTATGCTGCTTTCTCCTTTGGCAGTGAAGTAGGAATGCAAAGTTAAGATAGTCAGCGCACAATGGTTACGACAAGACTCCTGCTCTCTGCATCCTCCAGTAGCTCCCACTACTTTCTTCCTCTCCTATTACAAATGCTCCTTTCCACAGTGCTGACTCTGAAATTGATGGGAAGGATGGTTTTCTGATTAAAGCACTGCGGTACAACTTAGAAAACTATCATTTAATTCTCAGCTTTACAACAGGCTCCCGTGTGATCACAGGTATGTTAATTAATCTCTGGTGTCTTAATTTCCTCCCTGTAAAAGAGGATGATAGTACACATTTACTCTGTTCTAGCTGGCACATCATTTTGAGCAGATATCCCCAGAAGATTATCATTAAACTGTACAGTGGCCACTATAAAGGAACTCGGATCCCAAACGGAGCTGCTAGCATAGTGTAGGGTTCAAAGTGTGAGCAGAAGAATTTATGAACCAGACTAGTTGTTTAATCATTGATAGCTGAATGACGCAGTGTAGTCATACATTTGATATTCACTTCATTGCACCTCCCTTGTAACAGTGGTATACACATTTATTTTTTACAGAATGCAAAATTTATTATTAAAAACCATCTCACTAATGCTCCATAAACTTGGAATGAGAGAAAATTGATGTTTGCATATATAAACACATTAATTTCCACTGATTGCTAAATGAGCCATTCAATTGCCCAAGATCAGCAACAACTAATATTCTACATATGTAAGGATAAAATTATGTTTATGTAATTGACTGTATAGTTTATTCACACAAACTGTAGATAAAATGCTGCAATTTTGTATGTCTTTGAACTGTCTGGAGAAACAACTTGTCCTTTTTCACAGGTGTTATGCTCTTGAAAGTTGGAAAGCATCTTTGTTTTAAACTGGTTAAAACCTGAATGGAAATTATTATTTTGACTAATGTCTGTCTCCTGAAAAGAACTACAAAGTGAAAAACACAGGTTATAAAAAGACCACTGTGTGCCATATCTAAGCACTTAAGTACTCTGCTGGTACACAGAAAAATAACATCCCTCTTAAAGGAAGCTGCCATTCCTTTTTCCAATTACTAAAGCATGTGTTTCTGCACACACTTGTATGTATGTTTGGATTTCATATTTATAAAATTGAGTCACAGTATGTGGAGCAATTCTATGATCAACACTCCATAAAAGGTGAATGGGAAAGAGTCATGTGGCCTCATGTAATTACATATAATATTACTTGTAATTCCTTTGGGGTAAATGTATACACTGTACTCCTGAAAGTGCAAGGGAACTGTGCAGAACATACAATGGTCTGAACAGCTCATGTTGCTGTTGTAAGTAGTTGACCTTAGCTTGGTAATCAAATCGTATCTCAACAGAGAGGAGAAGGAATGGCTTTGTCTTAAGACCAAAATTGTGGACACCTAAAGGTGTGTCCAGACAGCAGAATTTATTTTAGGTCTTCCTTCAGGAGATTTTTTAACTTGGGCAGAGTGAGCCTGAAGCACTTGACCACTTCCTACCACAGCTTCACCATGCTGGTGTGCTTATTTTGCTGGACTGCTGCCCAAGACTCTGCTAATGGAAGAAGAGCAGGTACTGTGAAACTAGAAGGAAAACAATACATGAGAGCAGGCCTTGGTGGAGTCGCTCTCATTCCTGGAATGGAAGAATAGGAAGAGAATTAGGGCAGGGTGCCCTGGACCACCGCACTTCGCTGGAGTGGTGGACTGAGTCTGTGATGGAGCCAAAGAGCTGAGCTTTAGTAAGGGATTTTCAGAACTGCAGGACCAACTAATGATTTGGGTGGCTCATTTTCCTGTGTGAAGTGTGGGTTACCTTTATGCATTTCGCTATTTAGGGCTGGCTTTGGTTAATTTTTCATGAGTGTAAAGTTTTTCTTAGTTTCCTGCCAGCTCATCTGGGACAGCTTCATATGCACATCAGCCAAGGTTTCTGCTCCTCTTACTGAGCTGATCAGCCCCAGGAGATCTGACTCAAACTTGGGCTCTGTGAATCTGAGGAAGAGCATCACAGTATCATGGAAATACTTGTTGGAAGAGACTTCTAGAGCTGGCCATGGGAGCACTGTCTTATGCTTCCAAGGTTCAAGAATGTATTTCAGTTTCTTATTATTAATTAATTGTTAATTATTAATGCCTAATAACTGAGAAATTTGGAGGACCTCCTGGGTGCCACAGGTAAGTCTCAAGCTCAATGCTGTATAAATAACAAGGTATCTGATTTCAGACAAAATTATTTTGAATTTTCTCCTTTGTTGGAATAGAAACAATGCCTCACAATGGAATTTTTTTTTTTCCCCAGAACTTTCATATTTTCATTGGAACAGAAATTCTTTTTGATCACTAAGACACTCTTCTGAAACCTGGTCACTGACATGTTCAGCGGCACACCTTATGGTCTTTCCATACTCATTAGATGCTCTTTCTAGCAAACGTGGCTTCTACTGAGAGTAAGAAATATAAACATCCTCCTAGTCAGACATTTTCCACACTGGGATGGCCAAGTAAACACTTTTTTCACAGTTGTTGCATAAGTCATGCTGCTCTTGTGATTCTTAAAACACGTCTGCTTCATTTTATCTCCACAAGAGCACTTATGATGACCTATATCTCCCATATTCCTAATCTCCAATGCACCTCCATCTAATATATCTAATCTTAAGGCAGGGGACAGATACATGTTTCCATCCTTTGACAAGAGCTGAAAAATGGACCATGATTCTTAGCACGAGACCACCGGAGATGCAGTCTTACTGCTACAACAAAGCCAGCTCCATGTCAGAGAGAAAGGACTGCTCGGAAGGCTTTGTTTAGCTTAGCTGTTTCTCCCTAACTTTTGTCATAACTTTGTGCAATTTCAACAGCATTTTAAACGTTATTCTGACAGTAAAGAGACACAACTATTATTTCACCCTGGTGTTGAGTGATAGGACACGTGGGAATGGTTGAAAGCTGCACCAGGGGAGGTTTAGACTGGACATTAGGAAGCACTTCTTTACTGCGAGGGTGGTCAAACACTGGAACAGGCTTCCTAGAGAGGTGGTCAATGTCCCAAGCCTC
>Ga0181612_113496_pt1 | contig 11011 bp, 10 predicted proteins | sample HoacroProtozoa21_FD_119630 | JGI IMG/M metagenome (GOLD analysis project Ga0181612, IMG submission 119630) | Hoatzin crop microbial communities from Cojedes, Venezuel. Combined Assembly of Gp0051906, Gp0051904, Gp0051908 | reverse complement strand
TTTTATTTCATTTTTTTTTACCCCCCCCTGAAAAATTAAACAAGGCAGCCTTCTTCAAGCAAGGCCCTTTACACACACCAGGTTTAACCTGGGGAGCAGACTTGTCCCCCAAACCCCGTTTAAAAAATTTTTAACCTCAAAACCCCCTTTTTTCCCCCCCCCCCCCCCCCCCCCCGAATTCCCACCTCATTTAGTGTGGTTTAGATTCAAAAGAGGAGGTGCAGCTATTACTTAAGCCATAGTAATTTTTTAACTCCCTAAATTTTGGCGCTTGACTCAGCAACTTAAGTAACATTCTTCTATACAGTTTTGTATATAAGACCACTATGCCTTTACTCCAAACAGCAGCATTACTTCCTAATAAATACATACTTCTGGCAATTCACCAGCAATTACAAGTGACCACTGTATCTCTGGTCTATATAGTTCATAATATAATGGCATAAATATGTAAACATTTTGTTTAAGAACGCACATTTAGAGATGTATCTACACACAGTCTCCTTTTTCCCCCATCCCCATCCAGTTGTTAATCCATTTTATTTAAATTATAAGCTTTCCAAGAAAGTTTTACATAGCATTTGGCATCTACACATCCTAACTTTAATTGGCCACTGGACACAAGCAGCGTAATAAACCAGCCTTTAGCCTCGACAGCAGTCTTGGAGTCTTGCTCTGCAGCCACAGCGATGAAGAATTTCATCTACAGACTTCCCACAAGACAGGATTTACACCTCAGCATCTGCTTTTGTTAGCACAGCTTTCTATATAAAGCACATTATCATCTGAACACTGGTGCCTCTGCTATTTGAAAGTAACTGACAGCCTGATGGTTAGCTATTTCTCTGGTTAAACTATATTTACCCAAAAATGAAGTACGATCCACTTTGAACAGGGCTCGTACTTCGAGTGCCATCATGATTCATACCTTTTTCCTCATGATATTTTAAGTATATTATGGCATACTAAATATTAGAAGGATTTTTTATGTCTAACAAATTAACCATTTTTAATTACTTTTGCTTTTTTGTTGGTTGCTTTTTCAGATGAACCATTTCAGTCAATTCAACAACTGAATGACCAGATGAAGCAGATTTTAAGCAGCATTAACCACCACTTTATATAGCTTCCTAGTTCTGCACCTTACAAGCTGCCACCAGTGTGAATACCACATCACTCCAGTGAATTAGATGCAAACCATAAGGGACAGGAGCTTTTTACACTGACACCAGAGCCTGATCAAGGCATACATTTTAATGTATTTTTCATTAGAGGATTGTTTTCCAGATTTTCTTGGTGTAAAAAATATACTACAGCCAAGTTTCTCATAGTTATAAGAAAGAACAAAATAAGATCTGACTAGATATTCCTTAAATATTCCAGTTTGCAACAAATTCTTTGATACTCCAGTCTGAAAATTCAGTAGCTACAAACACCTTTCATAATTATTCCAACTGATTTTTAGAGATAATTATCTTATACTATTTTAAGTTAGCAGGCAAGTAGATACATCAAAAGGTTATAAGTATCCTCGAGGTCACAGTCTTAAATGACACCTGAGAAACCTCAACAGGAGATTTCTGTAGATGCATTCATTTTCTGTGGGAAAAGGAGCAGTACAGTTTTGAACAAATCAATGCAAGCCAAACCAAAATTAGCAAGTTGTCCGATACGACAAAACCAAGTTGAACACTCGCCTTCAGGAGAAGAAAGCTAGCAAAGCTAATAATACAATTTACTCTGCTGCTAACAATCTGTTGTGGCATAACGTAGATGGTTCGTTTAAAAAAAAAAAAAAGACCAAAATATTATGAAGACTTAGATATAATTTCAAGTATCTTTTTTTGCAGCTCACTCCCCTTACTCCTATTTGGATCACAGTGAAAAGCAAGCAAGTTCCTGAGATTTCCTGCTGCTCCATGTTGAGAGGCCATGAGAGGCCACCAGTCAGGCAGCTAGATAAAAGGTCATCAGGCAAGGCAAGAGGAAACCTCACGCAGAAAACTATGCACTGAATGATGCTGTCCATGCTTTACTACTGCAAGAGCAGAAAAATCTTACTAACCAGGCATTTCCCAGGTAACAGACTTCCCACCCAGCTCTTCCCGCAGAAGTGCAGCGACAACAGGTCTCCAGAGCAGGTACCATTGCTGAGACAGGAGCACATCACCGCTGTCAGAAGTACTAGCAGAGCACCTTGCTGGCAACCTAACAGAGGAACCATGGGGAACAGGACTCATTATTTACATCCCTGGCTGACTTTTGATAGAGCCAATTATACATTTGTACTTTGACACTACAGTAATTTCAAGAAACTTCACAGCTCTACCTGGCAAAAAGCCGGTGTCCGGAGGAGACAAGAACTCTACGGGACTCTACCACCTCACTTCCACAGCTCGTATTGTCTTTTTGAACAGGACCAAGTATGTAGGTTGTTTTGTTTGATGGTCTTCTAGTTTGGTGTAGGTTTGTGGTTTTTTTGTGGGGGTTTTTTTTTTTGGTGTGGTGTTTTTTTTTTTGTTTGTTTTTTTTTAACTGGACCAATAAGGAAGGTGTATTTTTTAAAGGTCCATTCCATCAGCTTACAGAGCAATTCACCTGCAGCTCAGTGTGACCATTGGCCTGGACCTGCAACATCAGGAAAACCACCTGTGTGACCTTGCTATTGTTTCTGCTTGAAGCAGTGTTCACAGGCATTCACATTTCCCCCCTTAAACCATTCCCTTCTGTGCAAAAACTCTCTATCATGGGAAGTTATATTCATCCTGATCTGGATTCCTAAAGCAACTGAGGCCACTGGCATACAAGCACAGCAGCCTCAGGGGAGTCCTAAAAAACAGAAAACATGATGAAGCTTTCCATGTTTCATTCTGCAACACAGCAGCTGCAAAAGCATAGGAAAGACTACTGCTACATGTCGTTCAGAAATAGTATAATCCAGACTGCTCTGTTATAAAGATATAATGCACGCGCTCCTCTTGAATGATAACAACCTATTCTTGTTTTTGAAATTTGCTGTGGATCTGAAGCAACATGTTTCGACTACCACATAACCCAACCATACTTTTCATGCACAGGCTATATATGTGATACATGCATATAATAGCTTATATTTAATAGGTCATAAGCAATGCTATTTTTGCTTAAGAGTACTGCATGCTATTCTACAACTCCATTCCTGCCTTTTTGCTTGCAGATATGAATCCTGACAGACTTATTAAGATGATACAAGTGGCAGTCACAAATATTCTATACAAATTGTTGACAGGCTAAGCTGTAGACCAGGTTATTGTTTCCCTGATTAGAAGCAAGATGAATACATGTGCCAGAATAACCTATTCATTTCATACAATTCCATATCACCAGGGCCTTTTCCTCAACTTGTCAGATGAAGTGCAGATTAAATATTAGCAGATTTAAATCTAACATGTTACAAGTTTAGCGCACTTTTTTCAGTATATTTTCCTTCAGCTCATTGCACACATCACAATAAACTATGTGAGATATATTCCTATAAACAGTGAACATATACCCCTGACAAAGAATGCTAATGTATTCTCAGGATTAAAAACTGTTAGAAAATACAATGTATAGGTACTGACTTTTTTTTTTTCTTAAGATGTGCTACAGGCTCCCGCTTTAAGCAGCTTTCAACTTGTCAAAAATCAGACAGTCTTCTCAACACCTTTTCAGGTTTTCCTTTGCCAAGTTCAGTTAAATTTTTTATTTTAATGCTTATTGGCGTTTCAGACCTCAAAAATGCAGCCAAGTAGGAAAGAGGCTTAAACTATCTACGAATAATAGTTGGGCCAAACTAGGTTACAAAGTGAAAGTTCATTTTTGAAATTATATTAAAATAGTATTGAAAGATATAATCACAAACCTAGTGGAAAGAATGAAAAGATGGGTCTGGATTCTGATTTGACATAAGCAGAGCATCTCTGTAGTAGCTTTGATCAATTCAGTAGTGTCACTACAGTGTGAAATAAATAAAATTTACTTTCCAGTTCATATATAGTGCTACAAACCTCCAGTGGGCTTAGTGCTTTGACAGACAACAGTAAGAGACCTGCAGCCCCTTGCCCCCTGCTCACCTCCACAGACAACTCCATCCCAACAGCAGGGACACTCGACCTACTCCTCCATCAGCTCTAAGACAGTAATAATTTCAGACAAGCACATTTAGGTAAACTGGCTAAAAAAATTCAATCATTCAACAACTGATTCATGATGAGATTTCATAGCCCTTCTCTAGGGATGTGGCAAAAGCCAAAGATCTAAACCAGAGTACAGTGACAGCGCTTTTAGTTTTTCTCTTTATGTGTAAGATCAGAGCCATGAGCTACAGAGCTCCAAGTAATTTTTATTACCAATGTAATATAGCATTTTGCATAGAAACAGATCGCAGCTGCAGAGTTCAAAACAGACTTAATATCTTGGGTGTTCAGCATCCAGTTACAAAGCAATCACCCCAACACATCCCAAGTCTAGACATGGTTCTGCGTGCATGTCTGCTCTTCTTGATCCGTGGGCATCAGCCATCAAATGATTCGGATCAACAGCTGTTATGCTACTACACAACAAAAATATCCCCAGTATTGAACAAAACCAAGCTGACAACCAGAACTTAAATGGCAACCTTTCTTCAGGTTCTGTTCTGCCCATACATGGGGGACCAGTACTTATCTCCTGCCATTTCTTTTCTCTCACCATAATAAAGGAAATTAGTTGCTTAAAATGAAGCCAAAGTATGAAAGCCAGAAGTACCTGATGCCAGGATCTTGAGCCAGCCAAGTATAAAGTAGCATTCTTAAATCAAGGAGGATCTAGCTATCGGTTTATGGCTCGCATCCATCCCTGCTATTCTCAGCCACGCTGCTGACACATTGCCAGATTCATAAAAGGGCTGATTTTAACACACTTGCTAGAAAAATAGATAGCAAAGCACTGCTGATGTTGCAGTAACTGGAAGAATGTTCTCTATTCTTCAGCTGCAGAATAACATTATTTTTAGAGCGAAATATATCTAGCCATCACTGAAAGTGCAATCTATAAAAAATGCTGAACCTCTGGTTTGTTTTATTAAATCTGATCCAATAGGAAGCACTGCATTGTGATGCAGATTTCCCACAAAATACCTCTGTGCAGAAGCACTGAGTAATCAATCTCTACTCTTGCACTCGATATGCCGTTCTGGCACAATATTCATGACTGCTGATTGCTTATTCATCTGATTTTTTAAGATGGAATTAGAGGATCACACTCTGGCATCCCTTCTGAGCATGAAAGAAGAGATATTTCAACAGGCTTTCAAATCTAGAGGAATTTCTCCCCTGAGAAAGGAGGCCTTACCCTTATTACATTCAAACCTTGTTTTATGGGCCAATAAGAAGCCCATCTTTCATTTATCTATATAATTCATACATGCCATTCCTATTTATTCTTAGTCTGATATTTTAACAGTCTCATCATTATTAGTTGGAATTAACTATCACAGAAGAAGGAATGATAAAATTTAAGTGTACATATAATAATTTTTACCTTTCTGGTGTTCTGCTCGCCTCCCCGCTCCGCTGGGTCCTTCAGCCAGGGGTTTCATTCCAGTGTTGCTGTGGTTACAGAGTGGTCACCATCACTCGTCTTTTGCTGGGAGAAATAAGATGTTCATGCTGATGGCAGCTTCTCACTCCAGGATGAGCTCAGGGCAATTTTTTTTTAAGTATATGTTTCCTAATGTTTTTATATCTTGTTCTTTCTACATCAGTTTGCAGCTCCACGTTACATCCAGATGTACTGGATGATACCCTTTATGGATGCGGGCACAGTCCCTGTGTTCTTAGGGCCTGTTTCACACAGCTCTGGTGGTCGGCATTTCTTTGCATGACCACAGCCAAGTCGCTTACAACCCCAGCATCACCTTCTGCCCATGCACCTCTTCCTGTATCTCCACGCTTTAAGGCCTCTTGCCACACCAGGCCTGGATTTCTCTATATTCCCTCATTTGAGAGACTCAGTACAAAACCGATAGCCTGCTATAGCCACGGCGGTACCGTACTACAGGGCTGCAGACTCAGCCCACTTGCATTGCCTCCTCTCAGCTGCATGGCACAGCTCATACCAGTACGAAGAAAGCACAGAGGGCTTGGAAGCAACCCACAGCACAGCTTTCCTGGGCCAATGCCTTCAAACTATTTCACCTAACTAGAACGTGATACACGTGAAACTGCAGAGCAGCTTTCCACACCACCAACAGCACTGGTGGAGTCAAACAGCTTAGAGCATAATTCTTGTGCTTGCATTTAATTAACGAAGCATCTGATTGCCATACTCTCATTTAGTGTACAACAAAATAACCAGTAAATGGAAGATTTTACCTAAACATGAGAAAAAACTGCTTTGATTTTTCAAATCAAAGTTATGAGCTCCATGCTTCAGCTTAATTTTGCCCACAAAGCTACCTTTGTTTCACTGCGAGTTTGACCAGTACCTACAGCCAAAATTTAGCAATCGTGAGAAAAGCTCTTTTTATAAAGAAAGATTACTTTATTATGCATTCAGTGAGATGAGTATAGTACACTTTACTACCCAAGTTTTTAGTATTTGAACAACGAGGAGTGAACAGCAACACACTCGACTGCACACAAGCCTCGCGGCTGTTCAGCGTCTCTTATCAGTGATGCTTCGATGATTTCCAGCACTGTGACACAGACCTCTGCTCTTCATGTAGGGCATCTGTATTCTAATATACTATACATATTTAAAGCATGCAATTCAGCTGAGGCACCTTTCCTACAGATAACAGACAAAAAGGTCGCTCTATAGAGAGGAACCTTCTGCACCTTCAGAAATAGTTCCTAAAAAAGCCTATTCAACAACAGCAAAACTTCTGCTTTAAACTAAGCAGAAGTACAACACAGGAGTAAACAGAATTAAAACAGAGTTGATAAAGACTAGTGGCATAGTGAAGAAAAGAGAAGATCCTTTCAATGGAGAAAAGACAGTAGTAACACGTCTGCCAAATTTTCAAGTGATGAAATACTACGCCCTTCTTTCCTGCATACTAAATGTAATCCAGAGATATAAGCCGACCTAAGTAAATCTCTTCCCTTCATAAAGTCTTTTTTCCTGAAAGTATTTTTATTATTTCTAACCAGGCTTTCCTTCTTCCTCCTGCTTTCAGTTCCAGAAAATATTTCAGGGGTCAACAACACTCTTTTTGCCCCAGTACCACAGTGGTCTGTTGAACTCGGGCCTCAGTGAGAACCAAGCAAGAGTCTAAATTAATATAATTTAGTTTCCCAGCTGAATTCTTTAAGGTGCAGTTTATAATGCAGCACAATTTGAATATCAAAAAGTTTAAACAGACATTTCTAATTCACATCCACTCAGCAACCTGGAAGTTACATGCTCCAATACTGCCATATTCCCACTGTTAGTCCAGTGTTAAGCTTTACAGACAACCCTATATTATAGTCCATTACACTACTATGTAGCATACAGCTAGGCACAATGCAATATTTCGGCCTATGATGTGGGATCTTCTGAATCAGAGGACATCTAAAAGATACCATAAGTTTGTTTAATCTTCAGACGTGCTATACTGCATCAGCTGATAAGGTAGCAATGTTTACTTAAGTCTTCTCTGCATCTTTTCTTTGTCAGAGCGCAAGATACTGCATTGGAGTACCTCTCACACATGCTGCTGCAGTTCTGCAGCTGCCTAGACCCCCACATTTGGCTTGGTCAGCTTGTTGGGAATGTTTGGTGCCTGGGGAGATCTGGCCCTTCCAGGTCAGCCTGGGAAACTGAAGTCTGAGCAAGCATGACTCAGGATTTAATCTAATGAAGAAAACTGAACTCATACAGCACTTCGCTTTCAGTGATGGGCAGCCTTCAACTTTAACCCATTTTTTTTATTCTGCATGCCTTATACACACAGAAGCCACAGGACTTGTTAAAAATTGCAGAGGAAACAAGGAGCTCAGATCTGTTCTCAAAAATGCAAGGTTGCCATGCTTTCTACTCTCTCCCCCCGCCCCCAACTCTGAGAGCTGAAGTGCCCTAACACTATCTAGACCACAGTTAAATCTCCTCATTTAAGCCTTGCCTGCTAAAAGAATTAAACCCAGCACTGCTCTAGTTACACAGCAGCTTCAGGCCTTCACATGGGGATACCCCTTTCCCAACCCCACCACCGCAATTTGTCAGCCGCCCACGGTATTCATTAGCGCAGACACCCGCAGGGGACAGCTCTAAAGATGTCTCGCAGGGTATGACACAGCAGCAGCATCGTTCCATCAGGTCTGGGATGTAATGGACCTGCGAGCCATCCATACCAGATGGCTGCTGAAGCGTGAAAAAGAACATTCCTCTGAAGCGGGGGCTGGCTGAGGATACGAGGTGCTTTTTAACACCAGTAGAAGACCCTGCTGGGTCTGTACTAAACCTATAGAACAATTACATTTAATGGTGTACAGAAAGGTTATTAGTAGCAGCTAAGGCTAAAATTAATTTCACAGAATTCATAGGATGACATCTGGACCCTCCACCATGGCCTCCAGAGTTCACCAAATTACCTAAAAGCATTCCAGTGAATTTCAATAAAGTATTTCAAAATTACAGGTTTCATTTCCATGCAAAAACAATGCTAAGTTACATTTTTGTGTGCATCTCAAGTGAAATAAGAGTGTACAGGTTTTTAAAGCTTCATAGAATGCTAGAAGCATCATACAGGTTTGCTTACATAAAAGCAAGAACATGGTGTGTAAGTATTCATTAAGTCATCTTCACCAATTAGGAATAAGACTACTCTGACGGATCTGATTTCCATTTTAAATGTATTTTGCACAATTAGTCAGTTCTTTTGAGAAAAGCTAATGAGAAAAAAATCAGACAAAGAAGAAAATCCAGCCAACGTGAATGAAATTATCTCCAACTAATTAATCAGTCACTCCCAGACAAGAAAAATACCTAAATTCATGCGCCGCTTCTACCTTAACTATTCTTTCCCATTGAGTCCTAGGACCCAGAAAACTATTAAAAGCTTTTAAGATTATTTGAATGCTATCTAGTTAAAGAGCATAAAGGCAAAGGTACGCTTTACTTGAAGAGGTAACTGATAGAGAAGTGTGATAAATCCTACTTGAAAGGCATTAAATGTGTTGGTACACCACATCATTCATGTCATTTTTAAAAATCAGCTTCAGATCTAAGGGCAAAAGAAGCCAGGAGAGCACATGACTGGTTTCAGCTGTATTCAGGACAGAAGTTCAGCACGCGCCTGTCACTCTTTCGATCCTGTCCCAGGACATCGCATAGCTGCACCATCTTGTGCTTCTGCCAGTGAGGTACCTTCTAAACCTTGAGCAAGCTTAAGAGGGCAAGACCAGCAGCAGCTGCCAGTCCCTTCTCCTGCACTGCAATTCTACTCCCCAACACCAAGCAGAACACTGAAAAAGGTTCTGGGTATGTTCAGGGTCTTCCCAGTAAGTTTCAGAAGATGATGTCCTGCTTGAGGTGCATCCTCATGCTCCACTTGATCCTCCTTTACAGATGCACATGAGCTCGTAATTACACACACATGAGCTCATAATTACACACTACATTTACACATCTTTGTATATGGAGATCAAAAGATACATAGAAAATGTGTTTGAAGAAATTTTTTCTTCAATTTCAAGCCAGTGGAAATGTCAGGTAGTTAACTAGGTTAGTTTGTAGGATTACAAGATGACCTTTATTATACAGCAATTCATAACGTACTTTGTTACCAGCCATAAAGAATCTGGGGATTTTTGTTAAGAAAGCTTTAAATCTTGTAGGCTGCACAAGTTCCAGGTGCTGCTCTGCCTTCCAGTGGAAGGGAAAAGTTTATTACTGTTGCAGACAAAGGCTATCCTGTTCTTCCTCTCTTCATAAATCAGACAGAAATAGTTACACCAGTTGTTTTTACCTCTGAAGTAACAAATCTCATCAGTTGCTTTCCAGCCTTTTATATACTCGGAGACATTTGCAGCAACAGTCTAGAACCAGACCACTACGACTCCGGCTGCCTCCCTGCATGGCCCATCTCCGTGCCAGATGTTGCTGTCCCAGGGACACCACATCTGATCTGCTTCCAAATCCACTCTCGCATCACTTTATTACGCATTTAGCCCTCTGCAGCAAGGCAAACTGAAGTAGCAGTCGGTTATCGTACCACGCCAGACTGAAAACTGCTGCTCTTCAGGACCCGATTCACGAGTTGAGCAGACATCCCTGCCCTGGGGATAGAAACATCCAAAGCGATGGAGTGAATGGCTGGGGACAGCAACAGCATCTGTTGTCACGTCTGATCCCCATCCCGCCTTGTGTGTCTCTCTGAGCCTGTATTTTCCAACAGGGATTAGGTTAAATCACAGAATATCTTTGTGTCTGCAACATCACAGCAAAGTCACCAATTCCAAAATGAGCTGTTTATTTTTGTTGAGGAAAATTAGAAAGAAACCATTGAAATTTATGTTCACATCCTTCTATTTTTTCAGTGTTACACCAAAAATAAATGGAATGTTTACAATTATTCCTAGATACTGACTACTAGAAATATGTTCAGAGCTCTACAATAAAGCTTCATTTAAATACTAATGAACACACAAAAACTACAGAATCATAGAGTCATTAAGGCTGGAAAAAACCTCCAAGATCATCAAGTCCAACTGCCTACTAAACCATGTCCCAAAGTGCCATGCGTATATGTTTTTTGAACACCTCCAGGGATGATGACTTCATCACTTCCCTGGGCAGCCTGTTCCAATGCTTCACAACTCCTCCAGTAAAGAAATTTTTCCTAAGATCCCATCTAAACCTCCCCTGGTGCAACTTGAGGCCACTTCCCCTTGTCCTGTTGCCTATTACTTGGGAGAAGTGATCAACACCCACCTCACTACAACCTCCTGTTAGGTAGCTGTAGAGAACAATGAGGTCCCCCCTCAGCCTCACCTTCTCCAGACTAAACAACCTCAGTTCCCTCAAC
>Ga0181612_152642_pt1 | contig 11012 bp, 7 predicted proteins | sample HoacroProtozoa21_FD_119630 | JGI IMG/M metagenome (GOLD analysis project Ga0181612, IMG submission 119630) | Hoatzin crop microbial communities from Cojedes, Venezuel. Combined Assembly of Gp0051906, Gp0051904, Gp0051908 | reverse complement strand
TTAAAAGTAGTATTGTGTCAATGATCAAAATAGTAATGGCACATGTGCCATTTTCAATATATATTGGAAAAATTGGATAAAGGCAATGGTGCTTCCTACAACAAAAGCTAGTGTCTGGCTCCAAAATATTGGCAAATGCTTTCACTTTCCTGAAATCTCTACATTCTGGCTGTATGATGAAATTAATGTCAAAATAATTTAAATTTTTGGTGATATTTCAAATTTGTCTGGCAATAAAGTGCTGCCAAATATTGAGACAAGAAGTGTATCTTTCTCCAAGAAGCTCCAGGATTTATCTTAGGCTGCACAAAGAAGATCAATAAGAGATCTTGTTCTCATGAAATTTCCAAAGAAACTTTAATCATTGCTGTTTATTCAAAATGAACTTTCTAAAGGTTCACCCATCATTAAAGCTGGACTAAATTAAAAAGGGAAAAGAAAATCACCTCACCTGATGTGATAGCCTAGCTTTATGATCAATAGAAAACTGCTTTGTGTCAAAAGAAAAACTCAACAAAAGCTCCATTAGAAGACAATAATGAAATGAAGTATGCATAAAAAAAATTGTAAAGGAAAAAACATTTAAAAGAAAAAAATTAGTGATCCAAGTCTTATAGGAAACACCTGGAAAGGAGAGCACAGGTAAATGGATAAAGATAATTTTCATAATAAAGCATTTGAAACAAATATATCTTCTTTGTCATTCTCCAAGCTGTGTCTGAGTCACACCAGGGAGAAGTCCAAGGCCTTGTTTCATGTGCAATATGCAAAGGGTAACCTGCACCTTAGAGAAAGTTCTGCAAAGAGAGTTCAAGCAGTTAGGCAACGCTCCAGCAAAGCACTTAAACATCTGTTACTAAAAAGTCTCAATGTAGTGCCAAAAAATGAACAGGACAACTCAAGAAGGGCAGTGCAAAAGCAACTAAAGAAAACAGAGATTAAACTTAAGCATTTTCTTAGGTACTTTGGTAGACTGTGAATTTATACATTCCCTAGCCTCAGGGAAAGAAAGTTTACTTGTAGACTAATTTGTTAAAAGTTTCCTCCCTCTAATCTCTTTCTATTTTTAAATCAGAATACCTCCAGGGAAGAGTTTATTTGACAAGACTCCAGCACCTTCTGAGGGGAAACAAAGGAAAAATTACTGCAAATGTCAGAAAGAGAGCACTAAGCCTGCTCCCGTGGTAAACACGCTGAAAGCCCTTCAGACTCCTTTCCCTCAGTCCTCTGGTTGCCATTACGATCATGTGGATTACACCGCTGCAATCCCGTATCTAGATGTTACGTCAGAGTTTGTCACTCACTCCGGAAGAGAGCCTACTTTAAGAAAAGATGAGAAACTGTCGACCAAGTCTTTTGATCAAAGATATCTGCCTAAATCAGTCCAAAAGCGACGTAGCCCCAAGGACCCATTAATACCCCTTGCACACAATGTTTCCATGAAAAAGAACAGTTCCACTAACTCTACCAAACAGACAGAAGACCTACAGAGAGCAAAAAGGCAGGAAGACTATTATGAGTACTCATCTTTCCACCCATTGCACGGCCCCAGCCAGAAAGACTCAGAGAGCTTTGCATATTTTTTCCCAGAGGATTACTTTGAAGGGATTCGGACGAAACTTCCACTGGCGTGGCCCACTCCCAATGGCCTAACCGCTGTCAAAGCTCGGGAGATCTGCCACCAAATTCTTGCGAATTCAACCATTGGCTTAGTGTGTAAAGATCTCCTCGGAAAGCAGATGGATGAGGCAATTGATATCTGCCTTTTAGATCTGCAGCTCAAAGATGACGTGGCTTGGGTAAGGGCACTGATAGCCCTTTTGGAAAATGAATGTGAAAGGAGAGTGCTAGGAAACAGAAACAGCGTGTTTCAGGTAGGAAACCAGTCACCTGCTACCCAGGAGGAAATCCTCACCGTCCTTCGGTGTCCTGCTTTCTGTAATGGCAATGGACGATGTACTGACCTGGGCTGCCAGTGCTTTGAAGACCACAGCTCTCACGATTGTAGCATTTCCAAAAGTAAGTAAAAAATTCTGTTTGTTCCTACCCTACTCATCTTTCCGTGGTATTAGAGTTATTAAGTAGAACACCTGCACAGAGTTGTTTGCTCTTCAAACAGTGCTACCAGTAAGATATTTGATGTATTAGTAATCAGTTTTTGACCTTGAAGAGCCGATCAAAATATCTGGTTGGCTGGTCCTTCACTTTCGTGCCTCAGTAACTTTTTAAAAATGGATTTTACAAGCCCCTTAGCAAATTGGTTTTGCAGAAGTGATTTTCTTTACATCTGATCTATCACCAGCATGCTGACAAGCAAGCGTCTGACAAAAAAGAGGGTCCTGCTCACCTTGTGGTCAATATTCATGTTAACGCTGTATAGATACTTCTTTTTTTTTACCTGATCAATAGAGAATAAAATTTGAATATCAATTTCAAACACTGTACTAGTAACAAAAAAAAAAATTAAAAGTGACAAAATGAACAGGTAGCATTGTCAAAGCCATAAAACAGCTATAGGATATATTCGAACTTGCAGGCCTGATTCTACAAATATTTATGAATTACATTTAAACAGGAGACTATCCCACTAGGTTTATTTCTTCTTTACAGTTCACCCCCTCAGTGGGTAAATCCAAGTCCAACGTGAATACTGACAGTGCTTGAAACTAAGCACACACATAAATGTTAGCACTAATTTCAAAATGTAAGCCTTGTTTCAGCAAACCACATAAGCTTATGCTTGGAGTTACAAAAAGGTGCTGAAGGCTCAGCCGTACAGTTCAGTTCCTGCAGATTAAGAGGTATCAGTAGTTCAGCTAAGCTGAAATGCAAACTATAATCTCTTAACCCATCCCAAACATGGGGAAAAGCATTTTTCTATGATGTTCAGGCTAATGGACATTGCTCTGTATTTATGACAGGTAAAGCTCCCATCTAAGGTCAGTCACCGTGGCTTAGCTGAGACATCTGAATCTCCATCCAGCCCTGGGAGCTCAGCGACACATCTGATACCCCAATGCGTTTACTAGGCAGGTTGGGATTACCCACGTGCTTCCCAATAGATTTATCTTCAGTGCACTGAGTTATAGAGTGGTAAAATATACCTTGATATTTGTTTTTTGTTCATGGGAGGCTAAAATTTGCAGGATCATTTCCTAAATTTGGAGGAATTCATGCTCTTTTGCACAGAGAACAACCAACACCAGTGACCGAAAAGCGAGTTGAGCAATTTTGCAGTAATTGTCCAATATACAATTCAATATTTGACTTCATTTCTCTGTGATATGGTCAGATTGGGAGGTTGCTTAGGCCAGATTTTAAAATTTTACTTTACTTTGCTGTGGCTGAAATCCCTCAGATTAAAGGAAAATAACTTCAATATGACCTTTCAAGTAAAAGCTAATGGCACCTTGTCTTCCTGCTGCGACATCAAATATAAACAAGGACAGAGTACAGAGCGCGGCCTGAGATTGCACCGGGAGGTGGGAAGTGGAAAACAAACATACAACAGCTGTGGCAAACACACCGTAAGCCACGGCTGCTCCCCAGCCTGACCGCTTTGTGCCTCGCTGCCTTTGCTTCACTTTTCTCCAGTTGAGGAAAGCGTGGTAGCTGGTCTTTTCTCCAAATCACTTCTCTTTTGGGAGCCTGGTTTATAAGAGTTCAAAGTACATCCAGTTATTCCCTCCAGTTTTCCAAAGGGTCACTAGTATGCCGACTCCCCGCGGCAGACTCCTGCTCCCGCCAGCACCACTCACCTGGAACCCTGCTCCGCTGCTTCGGGGCTCCCGGGCGGTCTCCACTGCGCGAGAGCTGCTCCACAGAGGCTGAGGTTTTCAGCACGAGCATCCTCGCACCTCGCCTGGTCCCTGGGTGAAGCGAGCTTGGCGTTGGACCTGCAAAAGAGCAGCACTGTTGCAGTTGGGAAAGTATAAATTTCCTATAGCATTTAAACTGCTTCGTTTGCTGGGGGTGAGTTTGTTAGTGTCGTGACATAATTAACATTGACAGCTTCAGCAGTTTTCCTAACACGAAGCAGAAGGTCCCTTTCCAAAATTCCCATGCAGGCTTACCAACATTTCAAGGGCAATCTTTGATTTAAAAAGTGAATGGCCCTTGTGCTCTCTATCACACTGTGTACATTATCCTAGCTGCAGCTAAGGAGTTGTATTTCTTTTTAACTAATACCTGAAAAATATTTTCTGTAAACTTTAACTACAAATATTAATTTTTATTTAAGAAAACCTACAGAACACATTAGTAATTACTACTTGAGGAGAAGAAAGCTTTCTAGCTAAGTAAAGCGAGCTCAGAAGAGAAAACCTTAAATAAAAATCTAGTAGAAATTGCCATTTTAGCCACCATTATTTATTTTTCTCTGAAGGAATAGGTAATGACATAACACTCTGATGCGCAGGGCATGTCTTCCCAAGGGTGCACCTGACCTGGGCAACAATTACCATTCATTTTTTTCTTTTTTCCACCATACCAATGAGATTACATGCTGCCCTCTCATCAACACCTATCCATTCCCAGATGTGTAAGACAACAGTCATGCATGGTATATTCCACAACATGCACATAAACTGGGAGCTTACACATTTGTACAGAAGAAAAATGAAAAAGAAAAAAAATCCAAATGTCACAACAGGCTGTTAGTAAGGATAGTGGAATTAACTTTAATCACCAAAATCTTCTCTGCAAAATATAGATTTAGTTTTTTCTGTTTGTAATCTACCTTCCAGCTTGTACAGGGTAAAACTCTGAACCTGCAGCATGGTTCACGCAGATAGAGCCCTTAGCCCATGGAAACCTCAGAGCTGTTTCACACATGAAAATTAGGGTCTTAAAGAGGAACTGCTGTTTCCCAAATATCCTTCTAGACAATAACACTACTTAGTAATTCATTGTGTGTTCCACATCCTAAAGAAAATATGTATTCAAAATATTTTACAGTCTGTTTTTCATTAAAATGGAAAAAAGCGCAGCTGCTCAAGCAAATATAACTTTAAAAAAAATTTGCCCACTGATTAATGAAAAAAAAATCCATTAACATTTTTGAGAGTTTGTTTACTAAAGAAGGGATCCTCTTTGTTTGGCTGGATTTGGTTTGGTTCATTGTTTTTTTCCCCCAAAATGAAGACACTAATAATAAAGAGAATCCATTTCCTGACCAAATTTACCTAAAACAACCTAAAACAATATTTACAAATGGGAAAAACGGTCATCAGGAGAGTTGCAAATACCCTCTGTAACACGGGTTCCACAAATGCAAAACACTCAGAAAATATACCTTTGACTCCATAAATTGCTATGGCTTGACTTTTCCCAAAGCATGCTGCCAGAAGAGTCCTCAGCTTCTCCACGTGCTGGGTGAGCTGGAGGCGGTATGAATTTCCCCCGATGTCGGTGGTAGGGGTTTGAAGATTGCCATCATATCAGTCCCTTTAAAGAGAGGGTTTCCTTTAGACTGGGAAATATAAAATTGAAAATTAGCTTCTCAGCATGATCAGTGGACGCTCGCCAAGATTTTAGTGAAGACCAGTGATTAAAGCTATCTTTTCTTTTATATTAATTTCTGAGTATTTGGCCTTATGTCTGTGCAAAAATCTTTGAATGCTACTTCTGCGTATGTAGTATGTACCTCTGACCTGGATGTCAGAAAACACCTCTTCATCTAAGTACTGACAGAGGCCCATAATCATTAAAAACAACAGACTCTAAATTTGTCCACAGCTTCTCATTTACATCAGAAGGTTTATGCTTGGCTAACAACAGTCCGAAGTCAGAGCTTTGGACCCTGGAAACCGAGCTGACTGTAGTGCTTTTGGAAAAGCAGTGGTCTGCAGGGTGGTCAAAAACACAAGGCTCTGAATCCAGTCCCCTGGAATAATCTTCTCCAGCTTTAGGATACTTTGGAGAACCGTTTGGAATGGTATTATGTTATTACGTCCTTATAGGATGATCAGTAATTTTATGTGAATAATTTGGTTTTAATTCTTGATAGTAGACATAAAAGCATACTTGATAAAGAAGAAATTAAGAACAGAATGTGTCTTCTAGTACTCATTCCTCCTCGTCTCCCAGATATCCTCTACGGACTAATGCTAGAGTGGTGGTGAAACACCAGTACGTGCTGGGAGGGGAGAGCTCAGGCAGCCGCACCAGCACCCAGCAGTGAGCAGGACCTGGCCACGGGGTTAGTCCATCCCTTGTACTACTGGTACAGAGATAATGGGATGGAGAATCATTTGAATTTCAAGCTGACTTTGAACAAAATTGAGAAAAAAAATATTCCAGAATAATTAAAACAAAACCAAGGTAAGAACTGGAATGCTTAATTTGCAGAATCTTCTCCTTTGTCTTCAGTGTAACTGTAGAGAAGCCAAGAGAAGACTTAGCACAAGAAATTGGTTTCAGCATTACCTTTTGAGGGCGAAAAGTACTGCCACAGTCTACAGTGAATCAATGTGATGCATTGCAATGAGCTCCGCATATCACAGACTATTTATGAATTTATTTATGAATGATCTAGAATATTCTCTCTATATATACAAAAAAGTACAGAGGCAGTGTATCTATAAAAATACCTGATCTAGTAAATGCAATGTTAGGCAGAGCTATACAGCCAGACAGAGGTCAGATCCCCTACAAGGAGAACTAAAATCTTAGTTCTGGCACGCCAGTCACTCTGACATTGTAATACTTAGAAAAGGTCAGCTAGCTAATTGGTACAGACAAGCAAGATAAGTATTAGTGTGAGCTTCACCTTTAGCTGTTCTTGATTTTTGAGTTTCATTCACAACATTTTTTAAAGGTATTTGCTTGTTTTTACATTTCATAGGCAGAAATGTTCTACATAGACAGCATGTGAGGTTAACACCTGTTTGCAGGGAACAATATTCCAGTATCACACAGTAATGATGTGCTTCTTAAACAGCAGCTCAAAAGACTGGAAGTCTTCAGAAGTGAAGTCCTGTTGATGTCACTAAAGCCAGGATTTCACACCAGAAAGGGCTATGAGAGATGAAGAATTAAGATCAGTCTCAGAAGTAAAGCTGCGTGTTCCAGCGGGAAGAGCTTGAGCCCCGGAACTGGCAGCTCAGGCATCCCGACCCAGCTGGCAGCGCACAGGCGGTCAGCACTGTGCGAGCAGAGGAGCGATAAGCCTCTGGGCTGTGGTACTAATAAGCAGAGGTTCTGTCAGAAGGGAAAAAAAAGGCAGAGAATTAAGAACTGAATTAGGTTTCCGCAGGACATATAAAACTGCTGCCTCTTTCACTTTCTTTTAAAAAGACAGGACCGAAGAAACAGAAGAACGTACGTTGATTTTGGAAATGCTAACTCGTAAGTGCCATTGTTAGCAAAAAGTTATTTTCCAGGAGAAGTTACATGAGTAATGAAGGAGAAGGCAACTCCTTTCACTGGCCATATATTTTCCCATTAGCTCCAAAACAAATCTCCTTCTAATTTTCTCAGGCTGGAATTATAGACATGAATTAAAACTCCCCCAAGATCACAGAGGCCATCAACATAATTCAAATATCTTTTCCAAGGTCACCCAATCTCAGCTATACTGCCAAGGCAGAACAATGTATTCTGCAACTGGTTTTGACCAGCACACACACACAAAAAGACAGCCATGTAGTATTTTTGGGGATCAGAACACAACCCATAGCATATTTGGAATCATTTTAAATGTAAACACGTAGAAAGAGAGAAGATGCGAAGTGTGGCTTGCAGACAGGCTTACTCCTCTGCTCTGGCTGACTCCAACAGGAGCAGTCCAGGTGGCCAGAGCTATAATTATCCTCACATGAAAACTGCAATTTGGAGTTGAAAGGCACCTCTGAAAGTTGGCAATGCTCCAGAAGCTTAGACTTTCTTAATGTTGCTTAACATTTCATAACCCCCCCCAACACCTGTATAAGGTGCTTAAAATGTCATTACCACCTGTAATTAAATGCAGAATCCAATTACCGCAGATAGCAAATCAGGTTGGTGCTTACCGCTTGTATATATTGACCATGTTGCTTATAAAAAAAAATCAGGACTAGTAAAGCACACGTAGAAGGATGTAATATGCAGATTGTATGAAGCTCTAAAGAGCAATTACAAGATAAAAGGTAATGAGGAATAATAAGGACAAATTAGTTTCAGGAAAGTAATGACACTTGAAGCTTAAATTTCTATGTAGAAAGTTCTGGAAAAAAAATAGCCAGCAAAGAAATCAAAGTGAGCAAAAATGATGGTAGAAGTTGAGAAGTTAACACTTACCTAATGCTCTTACTGATATCCCATTTCCATATCAATAAAATTCAGTAGAGTTATTAAGAAATTCTGTGAACCCAACTGCATTTTCAGAGCTGTGAACCATAAACACACAGGTCCCTCAGACTCATCTGTGACAGCAGTTACATGAATTACATCCTGTTATTTTTAGAATGACTATATAGACCTTTCTGAATTTATCATACTGCCTTGGGCTGAGTCTCGCTCGTGTGCTCTAATTAAATAATATTAATTAAAGCACCAACTATTAGAAACAAAAAAAAAATTATATTGATTAACAGTATGGGGTCAGCTAATACAGTTCCTCAGGTGGGGCCTTCTGAATGAAGATGTCTCTCCCCTATGGAAGAACAAGCTCAGAGCTTTAATCAGGACAGTCATGCAAATTGAGGGCGAAGTATGTATCACAGAAATCTCACTCCCTATGTAACTGTGCTTTATTTCTAAGCTTAATTTCTGTCTTCAAGGACAAAACATGAGGGAGACATTTAAAGAAAAGACTGAAATTGTTTTGAGATCCTCAGGTGAAAGGGGACAGAGTATTTCAGTTCTCTACATCAAACATCTGCTTTGGAGATTTTGTATGGGAACATGCTGACTTTGAAATAAATATGTTTCTCCCACTTCTATCAATTCAGTGGTCTTTAAATTCCAGATCGTGGTGGCATAAGGATTGTATAAGGGCTGTTAGTCTGTCAAGTAATTGGATACTTTTTGGCAGATGCAATATGTGTTTTGCCGATGCAATATATCACAACAGCGCAGACGGAGCCATTGGGGTGTATTGGGTCAACAGAAGCTCTCCATGCATAAACTAGACTATGCAAGTAAAAAATGCATGCTAGACTTTTCAAAGAAAAACAATTAATTTCTTCAGTCACCGGGATATCTACAAAGAAACATACTACTCGCTGTACGTGAAGGTGGTAGCGTCCGTCTCTGCGACCAGCCTGTGGTGCTGATGTGACCAGACCTTCAAGGGAGAATTACAATTATCTCACTGTAAGGGCCTCAGAAACAGAGTTACCTGAAATTGTGGAATTTCTGTCTGATCCTCTCCACAGGAATTGATCGGGTTTTCAAATGTGGTTAGAATAGTAAACAAAGAAAAAACTCAAGCAAGCTTTTCACTAACATGGCAAAACACTTTATATGGTAGAGAGGATGCAATACACTTTAACAAATACTTGTATCAATTTCTCAAAACTGTATTTCAAAAGAAGAGTCAAACATGCTTGCAAAACCAGCTAACACCATACTTAACACTCCTAAACTTTTCTGGCCAAAACAGAGTGCTGTTACTATAAAAAACAAGGAATTATTAAATGGCATTATTCTTTAAAAAGCTTTTTTTCTTTTCATATAGTAAGCCAATGGATTTAATTCTCCTCTTGATCATAATAATTCCACTGACTTTGGTAGATGTAGTATTAAAGAAGTCACAGTTACCATTGCTTTGATGAAATCTACATTATCAAGAAAAAATTAGGTCTCTTCAGAAACGCTCTTTTGTTTTATCCTTTTTTTCTCATATTAATTATTGCCTTTTCCATTCCACAATGCTGAGTTTTCCTATCTAGCCAGCTGACAGAGGTTTGAAAATATCCTATGCCGATGCCCCCCACATTCCATCAAGTATGTACTTGTTCACTTGACAGCTGACGGACAGTAAGTGAGGCAGTGTATTAGTATTAGAGTTCAGGAGCTAACTGACTCAACTGTTTCTATCAAATACATTTTTCTTCAGTAATAATTTCTGCAAAGCAGGGAACACTTCATGCAGATCTCTAGATACTGTTGCGGTATAAAACACACTTTAATATGCTGCTTCCATTCCACTGGGATTGCATTCTTTACATAGAGCTTAAAGATACTGAGAATATATTCTTATTTCCTCCAAGCTGACACTCAAGAAGTTTCACTAAGATATCAATACTTTGTAAAAGAAGTTCTATATAACTTGAAAGTGAAAACCTTTCTTTTGAGACCTGCTGTCTCCACTTAATATCAAATTTTTCCTCAGCTTAGTGAAAAATAAAGACTAAATATGAAAATACATATTATGCAATTTAACATATTATTGGTTTCAGTTATTCAGCTTTTTCCTAATTAAACCAATTTATGATTTAATACTGAATCCAAACTAGAAAAAACCCATCATTTAAATGTTTATTAACAAAACATGCTGTTTCTTGCTCCCAGACATCTACAGAGGACTAGTCCTCATCTGAGTGAGCTACGAATCCTAATAATAATGGCATCTTATATAAATAAAATTATTCTACAGAATCTACAGATCTGGTCCATAAAAAATTATACCAACATATTCTTTTCAGGCTAAAAACAAAGGTGGCATTAGTGGTCATTATTACAAAAGGCATAATGAGTAGGCATAATGAGTAATTCTCAAGGCTTTGAGATTACTTGTCAAAACATGAATTTTTGAACATAGGACTTACCTGCTTTTGAAAATGTCACTCTCATGCTTTTAGAATGAATGGACACCTCCAATCGAAAAAATTTAGTAAGAAATAAATACAAAATTTACAGAAGGAACATAGTTAAGAACCAAAAGAACAAAAGAAGTGTGAACCTAACCCACCATTGATGCATCCTGACCAACACCTATGTACTCTGTTTTATATTGATGGAAAACACATTTTTCCCAGTCACATAAAATGTATTTGTGGGTAATTCTCAGGGACTGACAAGCTTCATGT
>Ga0181612_160703_pt1 | contig 11013 bp, 9 predicted proteins | sample HoacroProtozoa21_FD_119630 | JGI IMG/M metagenome (GOLD analysis project Ga0181612, IMG submission 119630) | Hoatzin crop microbial communities from Cojedes, Venezuel. Combined Assembly of Gp0051906, Gp0051904, Gp0051908 | reverse complement strand
GTGAGAACCAACATGGCTGGCGTGAGGGCAATTGGGGAATATGGGCTGAAATGGTAATACAGATTTGCAGGAGATAAAACGGGGTTTCTTGGAAACACTCCTCTCGCCACTAGCATCTCTCCTGGTACCTGGCCTGGATGCTTACCCTGCTTTTCCAGGTTCATTTTCCCTCTTCTCCAAAAGGATCTTAGCATTTCCTGCATTCCTAGCATTGCATCCAAATGTATAATTCCACAGAATATCAATGAACTTTCCCAGAAGATGTTAAATTCTCACCAATGTATCAGAAGATCATTGCTAAACCTGGAAGTTGAAGATCGCCTTCCTGAGGTCCAAGTCAGTGCCCACTCCCACAGTGCCGGAGTGTGCTCCACCTGCTGCACAGGTGTCCAGATGTGTCACCTCTGGATGGAGGTTGGGCCACTGCATGAAATATTTGGTGGTCTAAGTCCTGTTCTCAGAGGAAAGATCATAAACAGCAGGATAATTGGGCTAGAAAGGCAGACTCACAGGCAGATTTATTGCACATTTATTGGTACAGCCAGTGGATAGGAAAAAAAAAAAGATTAGGTATAAAGAATGGTCTGGTCTGATACAGTGGCAGAACTAGAGGGAGTGAATTTCACAGCTTCTGCTGGGAGTTCATCTTTTCTTTGAGTACTGCTAGCCTGTACCTGCTGGGCATCACTTTTATCTTTGATTCAAAGGACACTTCTGAAGAAATTTCATTCCCTGGCAATTTTTAAACTTGAAAATATCTCATAATCTAAGGCATTTCAAAGGGGAAGAAGAGACTCTGGACCAACCTGCAAGGATTTTATCACACTACCCTCTGAAATAGCACTGTCTTTTTCCCCTCTATGTGAGACAAAAGAGCACTGAAGAAAGAAGAAACCTGATGCTTACCTAGGTGCCAAGTCAATGCACTTGGAAACCAAAGCAGCATTTGGAGACAGGTTTATTTTGCACTATGCCTGTGATCTTTTTAGTCACCTTGGGAGCTTTTAGACCTGGGGGTCCTGGAGATCTGAGATAAGGTGAGGGTCCTGCCTTTTATAAAAAGTATGTTTCTTGCCCTTGTGATTGCAGATGAAATGTGATCCGAAGGAATAATGATGGCCGAAGTCAAGAGAGCTCCTTAGTTGCTGCTATTTAAAGAAAACTGTTTGTTTGGATTTGGGGGAATCTGATTCATGGTATTTAAATATTTGAAGCTGGCATCAGTAACCCAACTCTTTGTTTCCTCACTTAAAGTTTCCACAGGCTCTTTGCAAAGCAATCATGGTGCTGACTACACACAGGGGCCTGTGTCTTCCCAATTTGTGCAAGAATTTACAGTAATGGCATACCTTTGACCTTTGGTGTTTTGAAAACAGAGCAAGAGGAAAAATAAATCCAAGCTTCAAATCCAATTGCACTGGCTTGGGGCCCTTCTCCAAGTAAAATCTTGGAAGAGCAGAGATCTGGACTTGATGATCTGAAGGTTATATTCATGTTTCAAATAGAGATCCAGCTCTTCTGGCAACAAATCTACTGTGTAGGTAGGAAATGGGAAGTTTCTCACATTGTTTTCAGTCCAAGAGAGTAGAAGGAGGGACAATCATTTGTCATCTTTCGGGTACCTGATTTTGGTGCTGGCAGAAATGTGTACCATTGAAATTATTACTGCATAAAAATTCACTAAAGTATTATATTGAGGCATGACAAGGTCCAAGATTATTGAGCAGGCTTTTGTTTCTGATATGGAAAGCCCATACGGAGAATGAGGTTGTTATGGAATTCTTTTCTTTAGGTAGAGCATGTAAGCTCTTGGACACTTGGACGTCTTGCACGGCAAATTGACTGTCACTGTTCTGGGCAAATAAGCTATTCCAGAACTGTACTCTGTGTTTTCACTGTACTCCCAAATAAAAATCACCTTTCCCATGCAGACAAGTACATGGGAGGTCAACCAACTGCCTGTCTGTTCACTATGCACCTTGTGCACATACACAGCAATTCTGCATGCGTGAGTTATCTCCAGAGGCCCTGATCATCTAGGGGACAAGTTTTTAGACTAGTAGTGCTGCTGTGAACCCAGTAGATGTCCATGCACATCCACCTCAGTTCCTGCAGTGCTTACTTGTCATCTTGTTGTGAGAGACAGCCTGCTTAAATTAAAAAGGGAGCAAGTGCATTAGCACAACCACACTTCTTCACTCGCGCAAGAAACTGTTGCCTCTCCCAGTGTTGTCAGGCTGGGGCAGAGGGGAAGGGTGTGCGTGTCTGTGGCTCAGCTGAGCGGCTGCAGAGCACGGTGCAGAGTTTGAGGTTGTGAATGAGTTTTAATTTACATTGACAATTGAGTGCATCCCTGCCTTTCCTCTAAACTGCAGAAGCAGGAGCAATTAGTCTGATTAAGAACATGACTGTCCAGCAGGCAATATGGGCTCTAATAGAGCAGGCATGCTTTTCTATTAAAACAATTTGCATAATGCAATTCTATGAAGAATTTTTTAAATTTTTTAATGTTGTTTTCATTCACTGTGCTCCATATTAATTGCTGATAAAAAACAGAGCAAGAGTTTTCATTTTAAAGGCTTCCTCTGCCTTATTGAACAAGAAGCTCAAAGCAAAACACAATTTGATAGCTTACATTCTGACATACCTCAGTGCAGACCTCCTTCCTACCAAAGATGTTTGATAGCTCAGAGAACACTGTCCATGTACGGGGGACACAGGGGATATAAAGCCTGTGAGATAGTCCTCTGAATACCATGCTAATAAGTGCTGCAGATGCCTATCCAAAGCTTAACAGCCAGGTTATCCATTCCCTCACTCTGAGTTGGCTCTGTTTTGTTCTGGGACCAAAGTAGCCTCTAGCCAGGTCAAAACTGATGTAGCAGAAGTGGAAAAGACAGTGTTTAGTTATTCAGGGCCCCCACATACTCTGCTCTGAGGGACCAATGTGTTACCCTAGGCCTGGACGTGTGCCTGTTCTGTGTGTTCTGACTTCATGCTTTCAAAACAACACAAAACAGAGGGAGAATGAGCGAATCCATGGTGTGCTGGGGGTTGAGCATTAGTGTCAACACACGGAAGCTTTTGGCCATGACAGTTGCCTTCCCTTTTGGGAAACAAGGGAAGACTGAATGTCCCCTCTGGTTAGGCGCAGTGGAAAACTGCTGTGTTTTGGCAAGGTGACGGGGGTGGTGAGACAGTGGAACAGGTTGCCCAGAGAAGTTGTGGATGCCCCATCATTGGAAGTGTTCACAGTCAGGTTGGATGGAGTTTTAAGCAACCTGATCTACTGAAAGATGTCCCTGCCCATGGCAGGGGGGTTAGACTAGAGGACCTCTGAAGGTCCCTTCCAACTCAAACCATTCTGTGATTCTATGATAAGGTGATGAGTTTGGACCCTGCGGTCCAAGGTGTTTTCAATGCTCTGGTGGAAAAACCTTGGGAGGAAGGAAAGGTGTGGTAGCTGCTCCACATCTGTGAGAGAAGGAGAGAATTCACCAAGGTTCATCTCTGTAGACAACCAGAGAGGTGTTTTCTGTGAAACCACAAGAAAAAAACTAAAGCATGAAACTTTAGGTGGAAGGAGTCATGGCCAGAGACAATGTATGTTGCTGGCTGTCTCATCTTACTCTCAGAGGAAAAAAAAGCTTTACATACTTGGAAAACAACATAACTCTCGATTTTTCTTCCTTGTAGAAACAGTTTGCAATCCCTTGAGTCAAAAGCAGCAACTATCTAGCCAATTCAGAGCAGGCTGGATTCCCTGTTCTATCACTGCCGTCCACAGCCCTGGTTTCCTTGTGCATCACTGTGGCAGGGTGATGAGTGCTCCAGTGCTGGGGTGGGATGAAGCACAGTGTCCTGAAGATGAGGGCCGGGTAAATAGAGCAAACCAAAGATGACATACAGGGTATTATTATCAGTACACATCAGGTAAGTCACAATTTTCCAGGTGTTTGAATGCACAAGTTTTCTATGCTGGATAATTTGAATGAAGAACAATATCTTTGATTGTGTCAGTGGAAATGTTTTTTCCCCAGTCCCTCAACCAGTAGCATCATCAGTTTTCTTGTGCTTCCTCATGCATTTATTTGCATTAAATGCAAATAAAATCTGTAAGTTTAGCTGCCTCCTTTTATACTGTTTTGCATAGATACAATATCTTGAAGGAAAGGATATTATTGTTATTTAACTGCTCAGTGCTTTCTGGTGGTGTTCTGATCTTTAGACTCTACACTTATAGCATTAAAATATAATGATGATAATAATATCTTTGGGAGGGCACTTGCTGAAATTACTTTTTGGGTGTTGTGAAGAACTTTTATTTATCAAATGGTTAAGAGGCTATGAATTAAAGGTAGTAATAAATAATTTAAAATTCTCTGCGTGTACTTCTCGAGGAGATAAGGGGACTCCTGTTCATAAAACCTACAATGCTCAGTTAGGAAGATGACAATCACGTGTGAATCAAGTGATCTATGATATCCAGAAGCCGCAAGTCATGGAGCCATGGCAGTTAGTAACAGCAATCAGGTGACAAAGAATGATGGATCAGAACATGTTTCCACAAAACATGTCCATTATGAGTGACAAGTATTAATAAATATCAGTGGTTTCATGCAAATAAATATCACATTAATAAACATCACATTCTGCTGAGGAGCTCTTCATATTTGAAATATGTCTTTTTTCTTGACTTTGTCTCAAAGACTGAGAGCAGATAGATCTTAATTCATTTATGTTTCAGTCTCTCAGTCAGGGTCAGTTTTTGACCGTGGCCTACCAGGGCATGTCCTTGGTCACGCGTAGTCTCCACAAACAGCAGCAGAAGCAAGAAGAGAAAGGCAGTGGAGCCCCACACTCCAGCTCCTGCCTTCAGGAGATGTCTGCATGGGGCTAGTTAAATCCTATCCTCAGTCTCCAAAGGTCTGGGGAATGGAGAGGCTGGCTGTAACTTACCGTTAGACACTCAGTGTAAACTGTTGTATGGTGGGGCAGTGGTTTGCGTGGCTGGGAGGGAAAGGGCTTGGTGTGCATCTCAGGGGCTGCAGGGGAGAAGCAGCTCCTCCCCAGCGCTCCCTGGGGAAAGAGACCTTTTGGGTTTTCGATAGCAGCAATGAAGCTCGTGTTTTCTCCGCAAGACCTGTCAGCTGCTCTCAGTGCGGAGGAATGTGCAACATAATCAGCACTCAGCATCCGAGAAGCACTGAGGGGCGGCGTGGCGGTGGTTCTGGTGCTGGGTGGGATGCTGTGACTCGCTGGGGCAATCCTCCACACAACCAAGGAGCTGCTGTCTGCTTACTGCTGCAGCCCTTGTGCCCGGCTTTGCCCTTGCTGGGGCTTGTAGCCCTGCCGCAAACGGCCGCAGCTTAGCACTCGCGCGCAGGCTGTCTGCACCTTGCAAACCCCAGTGATAAATCCTCTGGGGGATTAATGTCCAGCAGCCCCGGCTGCTGCTGTTCCTGCTCAGCTCTCCATGCAGAGGCGGCCCTGTGGTGCGTGGGGAGAGCCGAGGAGCCCCCAGGGTCTGTGGTGCCGGGGGGAGGGTATGCTGGGGTCGGGAGGCTCAGTGAGGGTCCAACTCTGGAGGCTGCAGCAGAAGCCCAGCACGGCAGGGCACAGAGCCAGGGCCACGCCAGGCGCTGCTTTTGGCCTCCCTTGAACCTCCTGGGAAATGCACTGAGCGAGTTGCATGGACTTCACAGCCTTTCGACTGAGAAGGAGCTGAGGGTCCTCCTTTGTTTTCTTTAAAATATTAATTCAAGCCTTTTTCTTTGCCCTCTCTGCCTCCTCCCCAACTCCCAATTCTTACAATCAGTTATTTTTTCAGTCTCAGATTTTTGTAAAACACAAATGTATCTCAGGGAGAGAAATCTGACAGCTCTTACCTAGAAGGTACTGTATAGTCCCAAAGCTAGGAAAAAATTAAAGTTAGAAATAAAAGGAAAAAAGAAATCAAAGTTATTTAGTTGTCACGAGGAACCCCTGAGTGTACTTGTTCTCTGGAAAAATGCATTAGAATGAAGTGGAAAATCCAGAAAAGGATAACATAAGGAGAGGTGTAAAATTGGGGCCTGATGCAGCTTGCGGTGAACCAGTGGGAGCTGAGCCCCGAGCACCATGAAATGGTGGGCTGAGAGCTGCCGAGTGGTGCCGCAGGGAGAGGACGGGGCAGCTCTTTGCAAGGCTGTTTCTAGGTCACAATTACTTTGAAATTAATATTTTTTTCCCATCAATAAGTGAAACCTAAAAAAGGCAAAAGGCATCATGTAGATCTCCTTAAGTGGAAAACAGCCTCTAAAGCATGTCTGATAGTGATCTCAGGAACAGCTGCCAGTCTTGGCAGGCAGCGGTGGCCCAAACACGCTATTCTTAGACCAAGAAAGCGTAAGTAGGTCGAGTTACAATTGGTTCTCGTAAACATCGTCCCCACTGAAATCAAAAATCAATATGAGGTCAGAAATTTGTGGTGTGCTGCATCAGAGTGATTAAACAGACAGGGCTGATTTAATCTCCAAATACCTGCTCTTTCGGTTCATCTCCATTTTTACCAAATGCGTTTTGGTCCATGTATTGTCAGTAGTGGGAGACATCTCTCCGGTGGGAGAGGCACCATGAGCCCTCCTGAAGGCCTGGCAGAAATAAGACAGCAGTACAGTTTAGACATGCCTTTTTATTTACGCATCCTGAGGTAGTTATGAAGTAGCTAAGTAGTTATGAAACTAAAAAGGAAGTTGCAACTTGATAAGTGCTTAGCACTCGCTAATAAAACACACCGTACGTGTGAGCAGGGTGACTCCGGCCGCAGCGCTGCTGTCTTGTTTGCCACAGCAGAGATGGACGCGCAGGTTTTGCCTATCCACCTGGGTGCCTGACTCCTGGAAATGTAGCTCTTCAGCTCGTGCCCGCCCCTGGCCAGTGCAGGCCACTGGCAGGTCCTGGAACCAGGTTGAAGCGACCATCTCCAGGCCATGCTGGCTGAATTGGAATTTCAGGTCACATTCTTCACTGGCTGCACCAAGGGTTTCACAGGGAGTGGGGTATCAACGGTGACCGAAGGTGCAGCAGAAGGCAGAGGTCCCTGGAGCGGGGCTTCCCCAAGGTCCCATAAAGCAATTATCATTCCTGGTCTCCTCTGAACCCCCATGTGAGTTTTGGAGCTACTCATGTCTGGTTGACACAACACCGAGCAGCAGTGGGCTGCTTTCGTAGTGCTGCTAGCTAGAAAGGTGGAGTGAGGAGCAGCAGCAGTGGATGAGGGTGGGCAGCTGAGGTGGTCCTGCAGGACACTGCTGCCCTGAGAGGGCTGTGCAAGGCTCCTACCTCGTCCTGAGGGTGGCTGTGCCTCCACCAGTGTCTGCAGTGCTGCAGGATGCTTCAGTGGGCTCCTGGCTTCCCCAGAGCCACGCTCTCTCCTCTGTGCTCTTGCCTCTTTCTCTTTCTGGGATGGAGACATTTAAACACGGAGGGAGCTCTTTTGTGGGCTAAAAAGGTTTGGGGTAGAATATGGGTAGCAAATCCAGTGTAGATTTTTATCCTGCATTTATTTCTTTTTAACTGCCCAAGTTATTCCACATTTGGTCTGCTTTGTTGGGGCGGGCATTAGGAATTTGTGCCTACTGTGTTCCACACATGTATTACATTACAGCTCAGGGACCTCCTCCACATCCAGTTGCGCACTGCCTAAATATAGCTCAAGCTGGCCTTTGAAATAGGCATAGCATCTTTTCCAAATAGTGTTCCTCTCTGTCTTTTTCGTTAGGAAGCCAGACGTGCTACAGTTGTTTACAGCCACCTTGATGGAAGAACTGAGACCAAAACCTCTTTAGCAGCACTGAGCTCATTCTGATCACGAACAAAACTTCTGCGCTTGATTGCAGAGGATGAGAAGGAAAGAGTACACCAAAAAGAGGTTTCCAAATAAGACTGGTAGGCAGGGCAACGTGGGAAGAGTGATCCGTGAGCTCTCAGCATAAAACACTGAGGCTTAGCTGAGCCTGAAATGAAAGAGGGTTGTCTTATTTGTGAGTCTGAGCCCTTTCCTTGAAACTGTGACTGAGTCGGTGGACTGATTTAATTCCCTGCCCTTGTTAAAACAGATTAAAGAATTCTGACATGGTTGGGATCCCATTATCAGTCAAAAGCTGGGTTAAATCTTGAAGAACTTTGGTTTTTAATTGGGATAGATTCACCAAGTCTTGTGATTTATAATGATTTTCACAGTGTCTTTGAATTCCTCCTTGCAGCTCCAGCACCTGGGAGCATCTTAGCAAATAAGAATAATCCACTTTAACTGAAAAGCGAATGTGCATCTACTGTGGTTAGAAGAATTTTAAAATAGGACTCCTGAGGTGCAAAACCATCAGGCAAATGACCTCTGCCCCAGCAATTTGTGTTTCACCTTCCAAGTGAATGTTCTGCTTTACAGGTCCTAGATCAAAGGGCAGCAATTATATCCCCGGTAAGTTCGTAAGTAGCCATTGGCTATACTGCAGCTTTTAACGTGGGAATAAAATTGTAACTTAAATATAGCTGGCACAAGATACAGTTGCAGCTTGGGTGGGTCCTGCCTATGTAACTGAATATATGTTTCATTATATCAGCTAGGCTATTAGAGACCACTGAGGGGAACATTCAGAAAACTGGCAAATCATACCAACTTTAAACTCTAAAACTAAATTGTCTGCTAAATTCCTTCATTAGCAACACACTTGCTAATGGGTAATTCTTACACAGTACTGAGCATTGTCCCTAACAGTCATACTCTGAATTAGCTGTGAGTACGCAATACTGTGGAGCTGATAGTTTGCACTGCTGGCTGTGGTTTGGTTGTTCATAATTGCCGAGGTCCAGGTCACCAGGCATGAGAGCTCATCAGCAGGAGAACTATGAGCCCAAGTGGTTTTCATTCTTCTCTGATTTTCCTGGTTTATGCCTGACGTTTTCATGCTACTGCCCCTCTTGAAAAAAGGGCAGAAGGTCTCCTCTGCTCCTGATCTTATATTCTTTTGCCTTTCCATCAGTCCTTGTCCCCTCTACTCCCAGGCCCTTGCATTTCTCTTGTCCTCTCTCTGGCAGCTTTTATTACTTTGATGGCTCCAATGTTCTGGCATCCTCCTGTGGGTTTCCAGCAGGTACCAACGCCACAACAGGCAAAGCAGTGGTCCAAATGGCAACAGCTTCCTTTACTAACGCGCCGCCAGAATGAGACTCTCTGAACAAAAAATGACATTGAGGGCCTGTGGGAAAACAGTCAGTGATCGCAAAATTAAACCCGGCAGGGTAGCTGTGGTAATGATCATCGGGATCTGAAGAGGGATTGAAACAGGACTCAGTCACCACAGACACAAAGTGTCCCTCCAAATGATCCAAGCCATGCAACTGTAAGTGCCTACATGTTGCCCATGCTCGCTGCACATCATCCTGTTTGGCTCTGGAATCTGAACAGGGAGCATGTGCTGGCATTGCATCTCTCCTGGAGGTCTCCAGAGCTCCCTCCTGGTTCCCTCGGGGCCCATAGTTTGGTTTCTGCACCTGTGTCCCACACCTCCGGGAGCAGGGTCCTCACTAAATTGATGGCACCAGTGGCTGCTGTGTGGCCATCCGCATGGAGTGCAATGAGAAATGAGTACAGCATTTCCCTGGGAAATGAAAGACGTGGATGCAGTTCCCTCAGCCTAGGGAAGACCGGGCTTGCATCTTCCAACGCTGCCTGTGGGGGAGGTTTTTCACCCTGCACTGTAAAATGAGGCATTCAAGGCTCATGGGATGATAGGGACTAGAGGGAAGTCAGGACAGAAACCAAGAAATGAAATGTCCTTAACCTGGCTTGGCTACATATTTGACAAGGCATGGGACCAGGCTGCTGGGACACAGGGACATGCTCCCTGTCTTTGGCTCTGGGGACCATGCTGCATGGTACCACTGTGCTATACACAGAGCAAGAGTCACATAGTCATCATGCAGCTTCTGGCTAATGAAATGTAAAGAGCTTTTAAAATGTTGAAACTGGTTACACTTTAGCTGTGTCTGCGTTTCCCTGATATTTCTTGGAGTACACAGAGCCCTCCTACTGGTCAGTGGCAAAATCTCAAATGGCTAGAAAAAGACTAGATCCATTGTTTCATTAAGAAAGTCAGTGTATGAATAGAACATGTCCTCATAACAATTTGCCTGCAGCCTGATTCAGCAATGCTCCTCAAGTACATTCAACTCTAGGTGAGAAGAGCTGTTCTGAAGCCAGCGGCTGACTCATGTACAGCTGAACATGCACTTAAACACTTGATGGGATGCTGCAGCATGGCTGCTTGCCTCTGCGTAGCTCGGCACCCAGCCAAGCTGTAGGTGCCCAGAACAGCCACCACCCCAGAGCTGTACATTTATTTCTTTATTATTTTTTTGCCACTAGGTGGAAAGGCGGTTGGAATCTAAAAGTCATTGGCGCTGCTGAGTTTTCCTTCTCTTGTCCCAGCTCCTCCAACTTCAAATAGGTGTGCAGCTCAGGAGACACTCAAGGCAAAGTGCCCTCCTGTGGGGCATTTAAATGCAATTGTTAGCGTCTGCTTTGCTGCAAGCACCCAGCGAGTTGCACATCCACATTCCTTCCACTGAATAATTACGGCACTTTTGAAATATCTGAAGACATTTTTGCTACTATATGAAGAGATATTTTTTCAGGCTCAGACAACTTACAAGGCTATTTTTTGTTGTTTAGACAAATTTGATCAACTGTGTCCATTCTGGGGTTGCCTCTTGGCAGCCAGACAAGGACACCCTTCACCTTAACGTGACAGCGGATTATTTAACCAGTCCCCTCAGTGAAGAGTCATCTAATCCTCCTAACCCTTCTCGACGTGTTCTCTTGCTTTTCATGCCTGGAAGAGTAAGGGCACCAAACTCTGGCTGAAACATTATAGCACAGGATCCTCACTGCAGAAATAATTCATCCAAACAAGTCCTTCTGGGATCAGATAATGCCCAGCCATTCCTTAATGAGCTTTTGAAGCAAGAGCT
>Ga0181612_140746_pt1 | contig 11013 bp, 9 predicted proteins | sample HoacroProtozoa21_FD_119630 | JGI IMG/M metagenome (GOLD analysis project Ga0181612, IMG submission 119630) | Hoatzin crop microbial communities from Cojedes, Venezuel. Combined Assembly of Gp0051906, Gp0051904, Gp0051908 | reverse complement strand
TAAAGGAATTTATGTTTTCTAAATTATATTCACTTAGGAATCTTTCAGGCAGATTTTCTTTACCCTTAACCACATACTTTACAGAAAATGTATTATCTATTTCATCAATTTTTATTTCCCAATCCAATTTGAATGGATGGGCAGCTCGCGTTTCCGTGATGACCTCTGTAAAATCCTCAATCAATGATTGATGCCATGGATTATTTTCATTCTCACAATAGAATGGTTGTATGGTGTAATCCTTATCTAATACAGCTGAATTCAATTTTTCACAAAATTCCCTTATGCTATCACTATTCCTTGCAACCAATCCTTGTAAGCCTTCAAAATCATAGTCTTGGTAAACCAGTCTTTTGGTAAATCTCCGCCAATGTGTATCATTTTCGTTGATTATACATTGCATTGGAAGCCCACCTTGGTATAAAAGAGAATCTAAATTTCTTTGACCATTTTCATTTTCAAAGATATCGATGTTTAGTTTCCTTGCACCTCGTTTAGCAGATTCATAGAATTTTTGTATCATATCAATTTCACCAACAGTGCGTAATGGATTCTCAAGGGAATTAAATACCCTTTCTATATTATGTGCCTCTCCTTTATATTCCCTACGCCAAAATTCAGAGAAGAACAGCGCACACTCTCTTTCAAGCCCAGAAAAAGCTTTCTCGCTTGGTGAGTGACGGGTCTTATCACCTAACATTTTCCGCAATTTATTATACTCATCATCCGTAACCTTTAATTTCCATAAAGGTATCGGACCTTTTTCTATTTCGCGAACTCTTAATAAATCATCAAAAAAACTCATAGTCTTAATGTTTTATAATATTTTCTTTAATCTAACTTAATGGCAGAACAATAATACTTAAGAATGAAATGGTCTTGTAAGAAAGAAGCAAATCCTTAAACTTATCCTATTTTCAGTTCTTCCTGCACTTTTTTCGACAGAGAGTGGCTGACAAGGGAGTAGGATTCTTTTATCCATCCTTTTATCTGTTCATCACTGAACCCCTCTGTTATGAAGATGTCGTTCCAGTGTTTCTTGTTGAGGTGGTAGGCTGGAGTTACAGCATTATAGCGGTCACGCAATGCCTCACCCTCTTCGGGAGGTAGTTTGACCGCCACCGTCGGAAGTGGGGCTTCCAGCCAGATGTGCAGGAATATCTTTCCTCCTATGCGGAACACCAGCCAGTCCTCGCCGTAAGGCATATCCTCCGTCGCCTCAGGCAGTGTCAGGCAGTATTCCCTTATCTCTTCTATGTTCATATTATAGTATATTTTTAGTATATTATGATTTGATTGCAAAGTTAGGCATTTTTTTAATACCTGTTTTATCAGAATGAATGGGCTTCTAAGAATCCTCCAGTTCCTCTTCCTCGGCACTTGTCTTCAAGGATTCCATATACTCTTTATGTTGACGTTCCAACTCTATTATACTCTCTCTGTTCTTTGCGAACCATTCAATACCGAATTGTGCCATGTCCTCTTTTGGCGGCAGCGGGTGGTTTAAGCATTCGTGAAAAGCTGCCCATTGCGCCCAGCCCACTAATCTTCCCTCTTCAACATTGGCTCCTGCCATAAAGGCATCGCCATTGAATTTCATTTTCCATCCTACAAATGGCAGACCGGCATCATATAACTCTACATATTTCATAGCGTCAAACGGCACTTTAGGTTTGTTTTTTTTCCACCACTGCCCCATACGTATGCCCAAGGCAACAAAAGCTGTGTAAGTCTCTTTATCCCCGGCATGACTGGCGAGCCACCGCATATCCCTTTCTGTAAATCCGTCCGTCCGAAAATAGTTCAAGTCAATGATGACATTGCAACATCTGCGTACTATGCTTGTTATGCGTTTTGGGAAACCGAGCCTTTGGCACAGATGCCAGTCACCTCCGTACCGTTCATCGCCACCACAGAAATAACAGAATATTGCCAAAGAGATAGCAAGATGCAAGTCTTCGTTATGGTCCATGCCTGGCAGAAGCTCTTCAGGGTGCGTCCAACTTGGAATCTTCTTAAATCCCGGCTCGTTGTCATACGCAGCGAAAGATGTATAATAGACACCTTCGTTGTCTTCATCAGTATAATAGGAGAGCTGTTTGCCCAAGCCACACGATATTATAAGGCTCATCAACTCATCAGCGTCTTTACCAATTAAAAGCATAGCCTTTATAAGTTCTCTTAGACGGCCCATATTCACATTGCTGCCCTCGGCTTCTTTTGCTCTCTTAATCAGCTGCTGCTTGTCATAGTTCAAATCTAAAACAGTGATATAATATAAAATCCTTATCAGCGAATCTGCGTCCAGTCTCCTGCCCATAAAAGTAATGCTACGACTGCACACGTCACCCCAGCCCTTGCCTGTGGGCTCTATAAGATCATCATCAGAGATATCATAATACAATGCATCCAGCGTAATAGCAGCTTTTTTGGCATCATCTTTCAAGCTACATTCCACAAGTTTTATTTTTATATCTTGAAACTGCCTCGGACAGAAATACAAGCACTTGTCATCTTCGTCCTTGTGTATCAGGTAAATCACATCAGAAAATCTATTTGCGAATTTTGCCAATCCTCCAGGAAGAGTACAGATAATATAGGGAGTTGTATATCGCATTACACCTATGTGTTCCCAACCACTCCATGCAAATTCGCCAGCGGCATACAGACGACCCTCATATTCTGTGCCTGCTGCGGTTTCTTGTAGTGAGGTGAATATATCATCCATCTTATCGAGATATTCTGCCTCCTCTGATAAACGTTTGTAATCCATATTTTTCGATTTTAAAAGTTTCACGCCGTAAAATAGGGTTTATATTTTGCTTTTCCTATTAACTGTATTCTTAATGCTTATTAGCTTTATACGATATTGAACACCAGCCAGTCATCGCCGTAAGGCATGTCCTCTGTCGCCTCCGGCAGTGTCAGGCAATATTCCCTTATCTCTTCTATGTTCATCTTATAGTATATTTTTTAGCATATTTTGATTTGATTGCAAAGTTAGGCATTTTTTTTAATACCGCAAAGAAAAAACGGAAAAGATTACTAAAGTGCGAAAAAATGCCGGTCTTTTCAGGCCGGCATATTGAAGTTGGCTTATGTCTTTACGAGTTTCAAGCCATTCATATCGATGTCAAGAATCGCAAACAGAATCTGCAGCTGGTGGACGTATGGGGTGTTGATGTCGTTGAACGACGGTATCTCCCCCGGTTTTATTATAACCTTGTTTTCTTCACCCAATTGCGGGTGAAAGAATGCGTCAGGCTCTTTTTCTGCCTGTTGCCAGCCGTTGCCCAGCAGCAGCTCCTTGGTCAGTGGTATTGCTTCTAATCCTTCTAAACAGACTTCCACTTCACAGTGTACGTCCTGGTCATCGATGAGGTCAGCCTCTATTCGCATCTGACCATCATAATTATAAAGAGCAGTTACTTTAGCATAATCCTGGTTCGTGGCGACCCAGGAGCCAATTGTTAGCCCACTTACTATATTCCTTATCATAATATTTTCTTTGGTTTCTATTGGCGGCGAAAATCTCACTCTACCGCATTAAAAACTCTCATGGTAATATTTATGATGAAGCTAATGCGGTTGCCACTCGCGGTCAGGCACGCACCCGTATGGTGGTGTTGACATGCTTTTTGTTCTACTGTTTTCTCTCATTTTGTTTCTGAATTAGTTTGAATTGTTTGTGTTGTTATCAAAAAACGGTGCAAAGTTAGTATATTTATCAGACATATAGAAATATGTTAATGTATTTTACGGAAAAAATTCTTTTTATTACAAAAATGGTATATTTCGGGCTAATATGGTATTGAATTTTTCATTTTATTAATAGAAAAACATTGAACTTTTTCTATAAACGGACTTTTTCGTGTGCTTTTTAAGTTCCAAACAGCCATTTTTATAGCCTTTTGGTAGAAAAAGCGTCTGAAAATTGAAGTTTTTCAATACCAAAGTATAGAAATTTGGCACTTTTCTACGTCCGTAGCATAGAAATTTGGCTGTTTTCTATGTCTGGAGTACAGAAATTCTACCATTTTCTATGTCATAGGTATAGAAAATTGACCTTGGATGCAGTTTTTCGGGGATGATTTTCTCGAAATAGAGACTTTGAGACCTGCTGTCTGGCATTTTTGTCCTCTGAAATGTTAAAAAACGGAGGTATTCGTGTTTTTTTGCCACAAGTCAGTAAAAAGTTGTTCCTTTGCACCCGAAAAACAGGAAAACAGAGAAAAACGTTATTTGAACTATATTAAAACAGAGTTATATGGGAGCATTCGGTATATTCGTGTTTGTTTTGACATTTGCATACGTCATATATTATGCAGTGGTTATCTTCCTTGACCTCACCCACAAGGAGAAGAAGAGCGATGATGTTATGGACATCGACGTTGAGGACCTCTCCGCCATTCCTGACGAGCCTCCGACTGATGTCGTGGAGACCGAGGACGGAGGCTATTTCATCAGGAAGGATGCTGCACAGCAAGACGCTGACGACAGCTACGACGAGGATGAGGACGGCTTTGGGAACGGTTTTGGCGACAATGGAGAAGCTGAAAGAGGTGCAGAGGAAGCAGAAACAGCTGCTGAAGGCGCAGAAAAAGCTGACGGAACAGGCGAAACCGACGGTGCAAATGGTACTGGCGGTGATTATGATGCAGCAGGAGCAGAGGACAATGGCACTGCTGGAGAGCGGAATGACGCTGCAGCCGGAGACGCTGCTGGTGAGGACGCTGCCGGAGGCGGCGGACAGGAAAGACCTTTAGGCACAGGCGCGGAGGTCATAGAGATGCTTAAGCAGGAGATGCGTCCTGTGCCTGTTACCGCCGAGGTGGAGATTGACGCAGAGAGTTTTGCGCAGCTCATTGTCAGCGGAGGCATCACCCCAGCAGGCGAGCAGATTATTAGTAACCCAATAAGACTGTGATATGCGGACACACCTTATTATATATAAAAGGCTGCTTGCGGCGTTGCTGCTGCTGTTGGTTGCCGCAGGAGTGAGCGCAGACACATTGGTTGACGGCGGAGCCGTGGACTACAATATGGGAGCGGAGGGCTTGTACAATATGACCGAGTTCGTGTTGGTTATGATGCACTATGTAACGATGATTTTGTATTGCATCGCCTCCCTCACCGCCCTGACCAACGCCTTGCAGATTTACATCAAGATGAACAATCAGGAGGGAGACCTGTCGAAGAGCATACTGATGTGCGTCGGTTCTTGCTTGTTTTTGACTATCGCCACTTTCGTGCTGCCCGGATTCTTCGGCGTGGAGCAGTCGGGAAGCATATTGTTCAGCTGGTGAGACATCGGAGACACTGCCTAGGGCTTCGGCCCGACTATGATACTTGTTTCTATTATGTATGTTATTTATCGTTTTTTGTTCTATCAGTTATCGTTTTTTCATCTATCAGTAATTAAATAACTTTATAAACAACAAAAAATGAAGAGTTTAAAAGACTTTGTGAAAGGAAGCTGCAAGAGTGTTTGCGGCAAGTTGAGAGGAAGCAGCGCATCGCGCATCCTTATGATTTGTGTTATGATGCTGGCAACAGCCACTATGGCCTACGCTGACAGCGGTGCCGGTTATGAGGCAGGAAAGAATGCCATCAGCGAGGCATCGGAGCAGATTGCCCAGTATGTGCCTATCGCCACCAAGCTCTGCTATGCCATTGCCGGTGTTGTGGCCATCGTGGGAGCCATCAGTGTTTATGTGAAGATGAACAACGAGGATCAGGATGTCAAGAAGAGCATTATGATGATTATCGGAGCCTGCGTGTTCCTCATCGCCGCTGCCCAGGCCCTGCCGTTGTTCTTCGGAATTGAGGACGGAGTAATCACCGGATTCTGATGACCAAGGACGTGGAACAAGAGTACCCGGTATTCAAGGGGTTGCAAAGACCCCTTGAATTCTTGGGTCTCCGCGGCCGCTACATCTATTGGGCGGCTGCCACGGCAGGCGGCGGCATCCTGTCGTTTATCATCGCATACGCCGTTTTCGGCTTCATCGTCGGGCTTGTCGTCCTCACCGCCATTGCCGCTGTGGGCATCACTATGATTATGATTAAGCAGCACAAAGGCTTGCATACCAAGAAGATTTGGAAAGGACTCTATATCTACAAAAGGAGAGGAAGCCTGTGATAATGGAGTTGAGATTTGAATATGGAGAGCGAAGAATGAAAGGAAATGAATTGAGAGGAAAGAGAATGAGAGGAAAAGGAGAATGAAAGGAAGAGACAGGAGGGGATGATGTTGAGGAGGAAAGACAAATTGAACGAACATATTAAAATATAGAGTTATGACCATTACAGTTATTTTGATTTTCATTGCCATTTTGGTTGGAATGGGCATATCTGTGTGGGCTTTCGGCACTGGAGGCAAGAAAGCCGATGTTTTCAAGGACATATATTTTTCTGTTGAGGATGTTGACGGTATCGGCATTGTGTACACCAAGAGCGGTGACTACAGTGCCGTTTTGGAGATTGACAACCCAGTGCAGAAATATTCCGCCGACACAGACAGCTATTATGGCTATGCGCAGCTCTTCACGGCCCTTTGCCAGTGCCTTGGCGAGGGTTATGCCTTGCACAAGCAGGACATCTTTGAGAGAAGGAGCTTTGACCCCAAGGAGCATGTTGACGGCAGCGAGAGCTACCTCACAGGCTCTTATTTCCGTTTTTTCACCGGTCGCAGGTACACGGAGGCACGCACCTATTTGTGTGTGACGCAGGAGAACAGGAAGAGCAGGCTTTTCAGTTATGATGAAAAGAAATGGAAGGAGTTTTTGCTCAAGCTCAGCAAGGTTGAGGACCTGTTGCGTGATGCCGGTGTGAGGGCCAGGTTCTTGAAAGGAGCAGAGTGCAGGGATTATGTTGACAGGTTTTTCGCCATGAATTTCAGCGGTAACCACCCCTCGGTGAGCAATTTCAAGGTTGACGGCGAGGAGATTGGAATGGGAGACAGGCACTGCAAGGTGTACAGTCTTGTGGACGTTGACAACATCAACTTGCCCAATGTCCTGCGACCCTATATCGACATGACCGTGAACAACAGCGTCATGCCTGTTGACATCGTGAGCGCCATAGACCGCATCCCCGGTGCGGAGACCGTGGTTTACAACCAGGTCATTTTCATGCCCAACCAGAAGAGAGAGCTGGGGATTCTTGACAAGAAGAAGAACAGGCACAGCTCCCTCCCCTCTCCCAGCAACCTCTTGGCTGTTGAGGACATCAAGAAAGTCCAGGACATCATCGCCAGGGAGAACAAGCAGCTTGTGTATGCCCATTTCAATCTGGTTGTCGCCACCGGCAAGGGCGGCGACCTCTCGAAGATTACCAACTACCTTGAGAACTCTTTCAGCAAGATTGGCGTGCAGATTTCGAGGCGTGCCTACAACCAGTTGGAGCTTTTCCTCGCCAGCTTCCCTGGCAACTGCTCGCGCCTGAACCCCGACTATGACAGGTTCTTGACGTTGAGCGATGCCGCCTTATGCCTGATGTATAAGGAGAGGCAGCCCCACAGCGAGGACACCCCGGTGAAGTTTTTCTATACCGACAGGCAGGGTGTTCCTATGGCCATAGACATCACCGGCAAGGAGGGCAAGGTGAAGATGACCGACAACTCCAACTATTTCTGTCTGGGGCCCAGCGGCAGCGGCAAGAGCTATTTTATGAACACCGTCATGCGGCAGTATTATGAGCAGGGCACCGACGTGGTTATCGTGGACACCGGTAACAGCTATGAGCTGTTGTGCAGCATCTGCGGCGGCGCTTACATCACCTACAGCAAGGAGAAGCCCATATCCATGAACCCCTTCAAGGTCACCGAGCAGGAGTACAAGTTGAACTTTGATGAGAAGAAAGGTTTTGTGAGAAATCTCATCTTCCTGATTCTTTTGGGCAATAAGCAGCCCACCAAGGTTCAGGACACTATCATTAATAAAGTCATCTACGAGTATTATGAGGAATATTTCCACCCTTTCGAGGGCTTCACCGAGAGGCGCAGGGATGAGCTGCGCAAGCTCATCAAGCTCCTTGACAGCCGCACTGACGGCTATGACAAGTTTGAGAAGGAGCAGCAGGAGAAGTTCAGGAGAGAGCAGGAAGAGCAGCAGCGGCAGGGAGAGGCAGACAAGGATGCCGCCGCTGAAGAGACAGAGGCGCAGACCAAGGACGCAGACACCTCCGCCGCTGACGGCAGGGAGAAGAGAGAGAGAAATATGCACAGGATAGAGAAGCTGCGCAACCTCGCCAATGACTCCGCCGCCTGTGAGGGAGAGCGCAATGCCGCCGAGATTATCATCAAGCGGCTTATGCCAGAGGTTATGAGAGACCGCTATCTCATCGAGGTTGACCAGAGGATAGACAGGATGGAAGAGCGCAGGCGCAACATCAAGGTGACAGAGCTGTCCTTCAACTCTTTCTATGAGTTCTCTTTGGAGCGCATTCCCCAGATTATGCAGGAGATGTTTTTGGACAGCAGCAAGTTTGATGTCAACGAGTATGCCGCCGTCCTCTCCACTTTCTACAAGGGAGGCGAGTATGAGGAGACCCTGAACAACGACATGGACGGCTCACTCTTCGACGAGCGTTTCATCGTCTTCGAGTTGGACCAGATTAAGGACAACAAGACCCTCGCCCCTATCGTCATTCTGATTATTATGGACGTGTTCACCCAGAAGATGCGCATTAAGAAAAACCGCAAGACCCTGGTCATCGAGGAAGCGTGGAAAGCCATTGCCACCCCCACTATGGCAGAGTACATCAAGTATCTTTACAAGACAGCGAGGAAACACTGGGCATCCGTGGGCGTTGTAACCCAGGAGTTGCAGGACATCACCGGCAATGAGATTGTCAAGGATGCCATTATCAACAACTCCGGAGTGTTCTTTTTGCTTGACCAGAGCAAGTTCAAGGACAAGTTCGACAGCATCGCCGAGACCCTTGCGCTGACAGACATCGACCGGAAGAAGATTTTCACTATTAACAGGCTTGACAACAAGGAGGGCAGGAACCAGTTCAATGAGGTGTTCATCAAGAGGGGCAGCAACGGTGATGTCTATGGCGTGGAAGAGCCCAAGGAGTGTTATATGTCGAGCACCACAGAGAAGATCGAGAAGGAAGCCCTGAAGATGTATAGGGAGCAGCTTGCCACCGACTATCAGCACGCCATTGCCGCCTACTGCCGAGACTGGGAGCGCAGCGGCATACAGAAGCCCATAGAGTTCGCCCAGAGGGTGAAGAAAGCCGGGAGGGTGCTGAACCTGCCCGAGAGAAGAGGATGAGAAACCATAAGAGACGAGAGCTATGAAGAGAAAGATTACCATACTTGCGCTGCTGATGACTGCCGTTATGCCTATGAGAGCCGCCTATTACAGCATTAATATCGACTATGAGACCGCCGCCGCCATGGTCGCCGCCTACAATGCCGAGGGGGCTATGGAGTTTATGGGAGAGGAAAGCACCTCAACGGTCAAGGACCATTATGAGCAGGCCGAGCTTGCTGCCGCCGGCATTTTCCTGACCAAGTATATGGACAGGAAGTACCTTATGGACACCGGCATTATGGGCAGTGCACAGGAGAATGCCTATTACAAGCGTGTTTACAGGATTGTGAGCCAGGGCATCCTGCCCAAGACCTGGGAGGTTGCCAAGCTGATGCTGGAGTATCCCGACAGGGCGTTTCACTGGGTTCCATTCCTTATCAAGACCTGCGAGGACACCAAGGCATTGTGCGTGCAGTTTGAGAGCGTTGTCAGCAACGGCTCATTGGGTTTCGGGGATTTGCCTTTTTTGAGCGTCAAGGAGACCGTGAGGAATATTTTCGACTCCGGAAGACTTGGAGGCACAGACTGGCAGGAGCAGCTCACGAGCCTCGTAACAGGTGTCTCCGACATCACGGAAGAGGACCTGCAGGGAGACTTGGACGGCATCGTGAGTGCCGGGGCATCCATCCTCACAGGAGCCGATGCCAGCGCATTGGACGGCAGCTCTGTGGAGAAGGCTTTCGGAGGCACGGCGCAGAGCATTTTGCAGATGATTGGCACTGCCGGAACAGACATCGACGGCTTGTTAGGCGGAGTGCAAGGACTCTCGTTGTTTCAGGGAAGTGCCACCACAGCCCTTGCCAACCTCTTCGATGTCGAGGGCTATGACATAGAGGACTACCTCTCTGACTATTCCGGAGAGACCACGGGAAAGTACTACACCCAGATTTACTATATCTACTACAAGAAAAAGACCAAGTTAGGCTACAGCAAGAAGAGAGTGTACACCGAGGTCTATGACAGCTACGACATGGACCTGAACACCTTTTTGGCAAAGATGAACGCCAAGCTCGACGAGTACAACCATTCCTACGATGACAAGAGCACCAGCAGAACCTACTATTTAGGCTCCAAGAGCAAGAGGTACTATGAGGCGACAGACGCTAACAAGGTGAAGTCAGTCTCCGCCGTCACCTATACCGTCAGCTGTGATGACGGACAGGAGCTTGGCGAGGGCAGCACCTCGTGGAAGGAGGACGGCGACCAGGGAGACGAGCTTGATGAGCAGAGCAAGGAGTTCGCGATGCAGACCACTCTTAGCGGCGGCAGTGAGGAGATGTCGGAGTTGGAGGCTCTTGCTGCCGAGAAGCAGCAGGCACTCACCGATATAAAGAGCAGGATTGAGGTGTTGGAGGCAGAGCAGAAAGTCGTGGCAGGCAATATGAATGGAGGCTATGACGCAGAGCTTATGAGCCGTTACCAGGAGCTGGAGAAAGAGATTAAGGAGCTCAAGAGCCAGCTTGCCGCGGCACAGGCAGAGTATGACCAGGCAGCCGCCGCTTTGGAAGAGGCAAGGACAGAGTATGGTGATGAGACCGATGAGGTGACACGCATCCCCAGCATTATGCACGACTTGGAGACCGCCTACCATATCTCGTGGACAGACGAGGGCAGCTGGGAGGACTTTACGTTTGTCAGGCACGGCACTGTCAGCGGCATTGACGGAACGGTTACGTTCCGGGCAGAG
>Ga0181612_111213_pt1 | contig 11013 bp, 7 predicted proteins | sample HoacroProtozoa21_FD_119630 | JGI IMG/M metagenome (GOLD analysis project Ga0181612, IMG submission 119630) | Hoatzin crop microbial communities from Cojedes, Venezuel. Combined Assembly of Gp0051906, Gp0051904, Gp0051908 | reverse complement strand
GGGGGGGGCGGCGCGGAGGGCCGGTGAGCCGCGCGTGGGGCCCCGGGCCCGACCCCTGGCCCCCGGGGGGCGGGGGAGGAGGGAGCGCCGGGCGAGTTCTGTGGGGGAAGCCTGGGCCCTGCAGGAGCCCCCAGCAGAGCCCCGATGCTCTCCGTGGGCTTAGCCCTGCGCTCTTTCTCTGGCTTTGTCGCAGCAGGAGGAAAGGTCTGCGCTCGGGTGCTTGACAGGGTGGCACTTCTGGCTCCCGGGTGGGATCCGTCAGAGCATTCACCTGTCCCGAGGCGGGAAGCACCAGCTCGCCTTCCTCCTGTGGCACCCAGGGGTGAGGGGTGCTCACGGCTCGGGCACCGAGGCAGTAGGAGAGCACAGCTGGGAAGGGAACCAGGAGGACCTGACAGCTGTCTGCTGCCTTGGTCCCAGGTGTCAGATGCAAACTGGAGGGTAAATTGTGCAAGGTGCTGTTGGGATGCTTTCAGAGAGTTCGGCTCTGTGAGTCTCCTTGGTGCTCAGTGCTGGAAAAGGGATGGTCGCGGTGGGATGCAGGCTTTCTGGCTGCTTGGGGCTGCACTGAAGCAGACTGTAAGGGCTAAGCACACAGTGCTTCATCCCGCTCTTCACAAGAGCGCGGTTTGTTTCCTGAGCAGATCAGCAAGTTGTATGGGAGCTGTTCCTGACCCTGACATGGTCCCGGCCACCTTTGCTCTGGCCAGCCAGGCAGGGTTGTTCCTTTTGGAGAGGAGCTTCTCTGTTGCAGAGCTCAGCTGGGAGGATAAAGAGGATAGAGGGGTTTCCGTGGGGCTTTTATTTGCTCGTGGGAGGGGAGCTGCTGGTGTTGCTGGTGGATTAAAAAGCTGTTTTCTGTGTTGGCTGCCACCTTGCTGACCATGCATTCTTGGTGTGTGCTAGCAAAGTCTAATAAAGTATACTGGCTCTCTTTCTGAACCATGAGAGAGAGAGTTGTTGCTGCATCCTGCCAGAGGAAGAAAATGCTTTCCTTCGACCTTTGTGTTGTGTTCTGAATTGTTGTCATCAGGGTAGTGTTTGTGGGGCTTGGTGGTGGTTGTTTGTTTGGTTTTTTTGTGTAGTTGGGTTTTTTAAAATAATCCAAACTGTTTCAGCGTGTGAGAGAGGGTATCTACCACACTGGGACAGACTTGGAAACAACTGAAAACTCCTTGAGTGTGGAAATGAGAGGAAAGCCACAGAATTTCCCAGGGTAATACAGAATCTCTGAGAAGCAGAAGAGAAAGCACTGAAGACAAAGGGCGCTGGAGCGACCCGGGATGTGAAAAGCAGGCTAAAGATTCATGGCTCGTCTAGGCCCTTTCTTTGCCTGTGGGTGAGAAGGTTGTGTGCTGAAGCCTGAGTTGTCCTTCGGCATGTTCCCTGTCCTGACAGGCAGTACAGAAGTGCTCCCTGTTCATCAGCTTAGATCCCCAAGCACAAACCTCCTTGCAGACTGCAAGTGCATGTGGAGTGTCCCAAAGTGCTGCTTCCTGTAGTGTACCCAGCTCGCTGCCTTGGGAAATCTTTTAGGACATTTTGTCTGCAGAGACAACCACGTGATGTTTTCTGTTCTCCAAAAACAAGAAGGGCCCTTAGATCCTTTGTCAAGTGCTTGCAATATGCTGGTCTTTCTCCCATGCCTGGTGTGTTTACATGTTAGAGATGTTCATTTTGACAAGGGATGATAAATAAAGACCCTGTAAGCTGCAAAGAGTGTGGTTTTCAGAGGTGATCTTAACTCAGTAGGAGCTTTTCCACTGAGTTATTCTGAAGATCAGCCTTAACAACTACCTCGTACGGACAGGAACTAAAACCTCTCTTGTGCTGGGTGCTCTGGGGACACAGAGACAGATGCACTCCTTGCCCCAAGTGTAAGAAATTCTCCAATCAGATCTTCAGCAACAGAGCCAGACTGTTAAACATGGGGAGATGCTGGGTGTTTCAGAAGTGTTGTGTTCTTTTGAATCCCCCTGAATGCGTCATGCAAGGCAGCTGGTTCTCTTCCTTTTGTAGCACCTGATACTTATTTGTGGACTAAAACTGTGCTGAAGCTTCCCCTTTCGAAGCGGAGGCCAGACCAAGGGGAGAAAAGACACTGTCGTGCAGCGTTAAGCCCATGAGAGTGTAGAAGAACCTCTCAGGCTCTTGCTGAGGCTGGTTAATTTCGATGATCAGCTCTCTTAGGCATCCAGAGCTGGGGTATAAGCTCTTTGGGGAAGCATTTTTTAGCGGAAGGATTTGAGTGCTAGTGGCTGATAGGTCTGTTGGCAGGATCCCAAGAGCTGGCTGGAAGAGGCCTCTACTATGAAGGAAATGCTGAAATGGGACTTTTAATGAACTTGCATAGCAGTTCCATAAGGACTGAGAAGACTCCGCAGGGAAGAAGGGAGAGTGGGATGTAGCTAGAAATTCCTTGTGGCGTTCAAGTTCTGGCAGTAAATGAATGAGCCCAATTTTGCCTAGATACAGGTGAAATAACGTTACATCTGAGGGGTACTTGTCTGGGAGCACCGTTTTACCCAGACAGGGCTGGAGAAAAGGCAGTGTTTTCTGGGTTGTAGCTCTGAAGTGCAAATGCAAAAGACAATAGTACGGTATATCTTACTTATGGGATTTTTTTTTTTCTGGTTTTCACCACTAAACAGCTTTACCAGCTACTGGAAGTGAAAGCAAAGGCTGAAATGTGTGAATATACATGCCATTTGGTGATGGTTTCAGCCCAGGTTTTAGTGAAGACTGCTTTCGTTCTTGGCATCTGTCATCAGCCTTGCGTACACCATGTGGCTGAACTCCAGGCTCTTGGCTTCATGAAGGCTGTGCTTTTAAAATGTAGGCTCCTGCGGGGCCTTGGGTGAGCTTGGAGTTGGGTGCCTAAGACAAAGAAGCTAGAGCCCCTGGGGCTGCTGACCCTCTGCAACCTGGGTTTTCAACCAAGGGCCGTGTCCTTGCCTGGAAGCCTGGCACAGAACAGGCTGAGGACCAGTTCAACGTCTCTGTTGTCGGTATGGCACTAAAAGACATCGTCACTATCTTACATAAGGAAACAATTAAGGTCCTGTAGGCTAGTCCTATTCAAGATCTTTTTCCAACCTTTACATGCTTCGCCACCTGATTGGGTCAAGGTACTCTGTGTCTGTAGACATGGAACTGATGAGGTGAAAGTCGTAAGTCCCCAGTCCAGTTCCTTGTTGGAGCAATGGATACGTGCCTGCTGCTTACGCCAGTCCTCACTAGTTCATCCCTCTTAGAGAGCTGGGAGCTAAGTGGGAAGTCATGGCGTAGAGCCTGCAGTGGAACTCCTTTGGGGCTCTGCCGTTGTGATGGGTCTGTCCTTCCTGTGCTGAGACAGCTCTGAGCCATGTCACGTGGCTCCAGCCTGTTACCGTTGCAGTTCCCAGCAGAGGTTGTGCTCGTGGGATAATCCTGGTGTGATGGCCAGGGTAATCCTATGCTGAAACCCCATTGTTTTGTACTTCTCAGAGGTAAATACATTGCCAAAACTTTTGCTGGTCGAGGGTGGGGCGCCACAGATGTGCGACAAAGACCTCAAAAGGGGTGCTCACGAGAAACCTTCCTTGCAAGAAGTTTGAAACATTAGGACTCCTTTCTTTAGTATCGTAACATGTATTGAAAATCTTATTTCTGTCTTTTCTGCAAATAACAGTGTCCCACAGTAAAGCTGGGGGGGAAGTCAAGCATAACTGGAAAGACAGAAGCTCGAAAGAGTAGTGTCCTGCTGGAATGAATGGTGTGGGTGCTGGTGTACCCTTGATCCTTTGTTTCAGTGCTTCTTCCCCTCCCCAGGTCAGGGAGACCAGCTGCAGCTGGCATAGTGTTAGTTCCAGGGACTTAGCAGTAGTTACAGTGGTGATTAAAGGTCAGTTTTTACTAATTAAACTTCTTAGGAGTTAGTACATCTCTTGAGGTCCTGTACATTTTGGGCGAGGTCATCATCCCGCTGCTGGGACACTGCCAGCTGGGTTTGCACGGTGTCTTTTGGTTTTCTTTTTTCAGTTGCTCATGCGAACAAGATTTTGACTGGAGTGTTACCTGTTATCTTTATGTGCTGTTAGGCGTGGTCCTTTGCTGAACATGAGACATGTCTGTGCTGGCTATCTGACCAGCAACTTGTGGTCAGTTGGGGAGAAGCCGTGGGTTGCTCATCGGGAGCAGGGGGGTGAGAAGAGGAGGCGATTGCTGTGAGGCCAGGCTGCTGCATTCAGCCCATGCAGCAGTCGCAGATGCTCGGTCCTCCTGCGCTGCAGCCAAAACTCTCGTGCAGCCCTGTGCTCCTGGGCTGTGAACCAGCATTGTTTACGTGATGAAAGGGAGCAGAAGATGGCTTTTACCGAGCGCTGCGTTTGCTCATGCATGTGCTGGCCCGGAGCCAGGATGGAAACTCTGTCCTCATGAGCAGAGAGAGGGAGATGGGAGGGGCGAGAGACGGAGAGGGGCCCAGAAGCAGAGGGAGTTAAAATAAAAACACCAACCCACACAGAGAAAAGCCTCTAAAAGATGAGCCAGGCCATCCCCAGGGTTCTTCACGCAGTTGGCTTCACGTGCAGTGCTGACAAGGTCTCATCTAGGAGTGTGGGCATGGGATATGGATCATTTTGAGATGTGTGATGGAAGATCAAAGTAAAAGGCAAAAGGAATGAAGCTGGATGGGTAAGGTAGCTGCTGTTTGGCTCTATCTGTGATGCCTGAAGTGGGGTTTGTGAGGTGCTACTGGTGCTGTGCCACTAGTAAGGCAGATGTTGCTGCACGAGCCGTTGGAGAGGCATTACTTTATTTTCAGCTGCGGCATCCTTTAACTGCAGCAAGTCTTGTCACACCTCTGTAAAATAGTATTGCTAATGTTGATAGAGGTTTGTTTCACTAGCCTTGTTCCTTTCAACACGCGTACAACAGAGAGCTATCGAGCTGGATTGAGATTAGTGTAAAGATAGGTTCTGTAAGTAGAGGCTGGCAGCTGTGTTCTTCCTATGCCCAGCTCCTCATTTGGCGTCATGGTAATAATCAGATTTGCTGAACAGTTCAGCATATGGGGTGACGACCTTGCTTGAAAGGGCCTGGCCTTGGTTAGATATCTGTGCAGGAGACTGCCTGGCAGAAGATTTGGTTTCAGAGAAACAGTCAGAAACGCTTGGCTCTGAGCTCATTTGAAAATCTGGCTCAGACACTTAAAATGTTGAGAGCTGATGATGGTTGGGGGCAGCTTGAGTGGGGAAAGGTGCCGTCTCACTTGGAAGTGGACGAAAGAGTTCTGGGTGGGACCCTGCCAGGCATTGAGACTCCTGATCCTGCAGATCCCTGAGAGCAGATGGCTCCTGACCAAGCTCAGACATGTAAGTTGTGTTTCCAGAAACTTTCTGGGGACTTTGGCAATCCACCAGAGACTGTTTTGGGGGCAAGGATTTGCTGCTTTTTGTAACCAGAGTAATTTGAAGTGGCTAGATGCTCTGTGTTTTAATTAAATTTCCCTTTGGGAATAAAAGTGGTGAAGTGTTTCTGTGATCCTGCTACACTTAAATATTCTGTGCAGTGCCCTGGTTTGACAAATCGTTTAAGCAGAGGTGTAGGTCTAAGCGCATGCTTAAATCCACCCAGCAGAGCACTTTGGCTCCCAGGGCAGTACATCATTCCTGCTCAGGGAAATTTGGACTGTTCTTCATACAGTCTAATTGAAGACAGTGGGTTTTGAGCATAGGCTTAAAATTAAACACCTGCTTAGGTGTTTACCTAATCACAAGTGGTCTTTCGTACACCCAGTTGTATTCTGTAGAATCATTTTATATTAGCAATGTCCTTGAAAGTTTCTTTCCTCTTAATATCCTGCGAGACTGCTTGCCAAGTGCTTGCTGACAAGCTATGTTACTGTGAGCGGCTCAGGTGAGATGCTGTCACGGCCCTGGTATTTTGCTAGCGTTGTGAATAGGCATGCATATGTGAACGATTAAATCAGCCCATTGGGGTGTCATCTGGAGAGGAACAAATGCTGAGCTTGCTTCGCAGGCAGGGGGAGGATGAGATCCCCCTCTGTATTTTTTGCTGAAAGCTTTTCTCCTCTGCAGATGTGCAACTGCTGATGTTCCTTGCCAAAAGCTGGCCGTGACTTACAGAGCTGGGGAAAGTGCACACATCTGTTTGCAGAGGAGAGCGGCGAAGGGGCTCGGGTCTCCTGTCCTAAGGGATTATGTTCTCGTGATAGATAGCGCTGACTGTCATGGAAGGAAATGGCAGATTTCACAGGGCACTGTGAGGGCACTGCATAAATATGAGTTTGCTTGCTGGTGTCAGCCAAACACCCCCTTGCTAAATTAAAAAGGAAAGTGCTCCCAGAGACTTTTCAGGCTAGTGGAGCTTTTTCTTTTAGCTGTTAAGCCCCCACAGAAGATGGATATGTTTTCAACATACAAAAACACAATGTGTTTCAGCTACAAAGCATGCTGTGAATACAGGCTTCACGCTTGCTTTTAGGTAACAGTCGAGTCTTGGGTTATCCAGAGCTCAGAGCGGCATAGCTGCAAAGAGCAATAAATGCCTCTTACTAAAGTCAAGAAGGATGTCTTCTCCAGCACATGTAGCACTTCAAAAACCAACATCTGGCCAAAAAATAGACCCTGAGACATCCTCTCCACAGTCTACTGAAGTCCATGGGAGCTTTTCTGTGAATTCAGTGAGCTTAGGATCATGGTGTAATTGAGAATCTGTTTTTCTCTGCCTTGACGTGCTAGGCTGGATGTGCAGCAATCTGTAGTCAAATTCTGCAAGCTTACTAGAGAGATGTGTAAGCTATTGAGCTTTTCCAGATGATGTAAGAAGCCCTGATCTAGCTGGCTGCCATTTTTCAGCTTTGTCAAACTTGGAGAGAGGACTGAGAGGTTTCCTACTGGGAAACCAACACATGGTAACTGTTTTTTGCATCAGATTTCTGTCTCTGTCCCCTGAGATTACTGTGACTCCAAGCTGAAGATTTGCTGTGGCGTCGTCAGTCTCATACAACAGTCCTGTGCTTGTGTTGGTGAAGGATACTGATGGCTATTGCCACTTAGCCTGTGCTAGAGCTTGCCACATCGCTATCCTCTTGTTTGCACAGGAGGGAGCTTTCCTTCTAGGATGACTTAGCGTATGTGAATTCGGGGGAAACCAAGGTTTCCCCTGCTAAATTCCTAAATTCCTCCACTAGTCAGTCAAAGACCGTTTTGAATGTGTTTCAAGGACAAATAGGATCACCTCATAAAAAGTTGTCAGAATTTGACGACGTGGTTTTGTTTAGTTTTCTTTTCTTTAACTTACTGTGACATGCAATGTATTGCTTTGTGTCCCACTTGCTTAATGTTTGGTTGCATGGGGTAAAATTATTTTCCTGATCCAGAGGAATCTAGAAATATTATCAGAAACGGAGGACTTGCCTTGTCAATGGTAGTGAAGGACTTCAACTCTGACCAACAATTGCTGCAGGAACAGATACTTCAAACTAGTCACATGTGCCAATCCCCATCCTGCTGCTCATTCACACTCAAGGCAGCCTTCCATTCAGTTTTTAGTAGTAGCAGTGTTAGCATTTTACTTTGACTTCAGGCTCTTGGTAAAGATCTGCTTTTTGAATAATGAAGCCTGACCTTGGAATACATTGATTCTTTTTCTTTCTTTTTCTTTCTATTTTTAATTAAAAGGAAATTTTCGAAAAGGCCTGAAAACAGGTAGTCATGGACCCATTCTTTTTTCCTGAAGGACTTAAGAAGTTCAGCTGTCTCACTGTCTCTATTGCACGTGTAACTTTTTTTTTTAAACTTACAAACAGTATTTTGCAATAGAGGAGACGTTGTTGTGACTTGCCATGAAATCCTTGCCTGCAGAATTAGGCAGAAGATAGTATAATGCAACTTTTCTTAAGCAGTTGCCTCACAGTCAGCAGAACTTGGTGATAACACTGATGAAGCACAGTGAGATATGTGTGGGTGAGATCACCAGACAAACAAGGTGGTGTCAGCTCTCATTGCTCCATTAACTTTAGCGGAGCAATGACCTGGAAGTGAGGTTTGGGGCTTTTTGTTACTTTGCAGGAAATTTTATGGTATTTCTTTTTCAGTTTTGTGGTTGAATAAAAAATTATTTAAATAACTGTTTGGAGAAAGGTGGCAAGGTAGCCCCATCTCTTCCCTTCCCTCCTTTTTTACCTTCCAAAAAAATATGGTAGAAAGGAGGGGAAGCCTAAACAAAGTATTTCAGCTCCTTGTGAATGGGAGGTTTAACACACACATACCAGTCTGGCTCAATTTTGGTAGGTAACGTCATTTCACAATAAAGAAGCTGGCTCTAACTGAAGAAAATGTTTGGGGAATTTCTCCTGGAAGATCATTCTTGGGTTTAGTTTGCCAGTAATGTCTGTAGACATTCTATATTCAGTAAAGATCTGGTTGTTATCAAAAGATCCGTTGTGTTCAGCCATGGATAATTAAAACAACACAGTGCAGTGTCTACCTTTGCATACAGAAGGTGGTTCTGGTGAGGAGTACCTGTCTAAACTGGCCTGTTAATAGGGTATCTAAATCTAGAGAACATCTGCATTTGTTAAAATCACCATCTTCTGCAGTGAGAAAAACGTTTATGGACAGCCTCTCTTCCTGAGCTGGACCTTTAGAGCCAAGTGTGTAATGCTGATGTTTTTGGAGCAGGGCGGGTGGGAACTTCACAGAGGAACCTGCATGTTGTCAGGGCATCCTCTTGGAAGGTCATCTGTCTCCTAGTGCTGGTCATGTATGGGGGGGCGAAGACCTCATTCCTCACCCTGTGGGAAACCTTTGTATTCTGTAGCACCATGTGAAAACCTGTGTGACTTATTGCCTCAGGAGAGACTTTATGGACTTGAGCTGAGGGGCCTCTGCTTGGGTTTCTGTGGACCTGTGTTGGTGAGGAGCAGAAATGAGGTGACTGTGGACAGTTGGGTGGGTGAAAAGCAAGCTGCAGCAAAATCACTGGAGTCAAATCAATAGTTCCAGCAGAGCTAGGATTTTGCCTCAGGTTGGACTGGAACGAGATATTTATGAGCATTGAAGGTTAAAGGGGATGATATTCACAGAATTGTTCAGGGGACAGGGTCTTCTGCAAAGGGTTTGGCTCCAGAAGACTCCTACTTTGGTAGTTTGTTCTGGGTCCTGTAAAATGTACCCTTGTGAAATGCATTCAGTGCTGGCTGCTTTGTAGTAATGAGCTTTTCCTGTGCACGATAAACAGTGTCGGGGCCCAGTCCAGGACAACATTCAAACATCTTGGGTGGAGTACGCCCTTGTGGTTACCCTGGAATACAAAAATTGGATGCACGTTCTCCGAGTTGGAAGCTTCTATAAGAGTAGCTCTGCTTCGGTTGTGAGATAAGGGCTTGATGGAGGAAAGTGTATGTGGGTGCTCTGCTTCTGCTCCGCTGTCAAACAGTTTGATGTATATGAAAGTAGACGGTGGAGATTAAAGTCCTCTAGAATATGTATTGCCTGTAGCACATCCCTTGGACGAAAGCAGAGAACAATATGTGCCTGTGGGATAAATCTCCTGTTTCTAGGTTTTCTGCCATGAGAAACCCAAAGAAATGTGTCAACAAAAATACCCCAAAGATCTCCCAAGTAAATGCTTTCAGTATTTCTCAGTTGCTGTTTTGTTTTTTAATTGAATCAATAAATAACTTTATTTTTTTAAAAAAAGCACTCTCATCAGTATTTGCCAAGGCAGTCTTACTGGTGGATTCATGGCCTCCCTAATAGCTTTCACTGCGCTGTTGAAGTTGTTAGGCACTACAGGATTACTAGGGACAAAAGAAAGTGGAAATGTGTTAGGAAGAGCGTAATTGTACGTCTTGTTTTAGCAGCCATTTTTCATTGCTTGCTTGCTGGTCAGATGGAGAGTTTAAAGGGGTGAAAGGCAAAAAGTATCTGTTGGGGAGGAAAACTCTCCTAGTAATAGTGTTTTGAAAGGGAATTTTTTTTGCAATTGTTTTGTTTTCCACAGAGAAAATGAGTGAATTCTCTCTTTTACAGTAATTGATGACAGGCTGTCATAGGATAATCCAGGTTGGAAGAGATTGCAGGAGATCTCTACTCTAGCTTCTTGCTCAGAGAGGTTCAGGTCTGAGCTCAGACCAGGTTGCTCAGGGCTTTATCTGCTTGGGTCTTGAAAACCTCCAGTGCTGTATTATCCTTCTGGTGAAAAACATTTTCCTTATAACAAGTCTCTACTTTGTTTCCACTTGTTTCCGTTCTCTCTCATCCACCCAAGAGAGAGGCAGCCAAAGAATTTGCTTCAGGTCACACACTGTGCTACACTGGTGGTTTTGGTTTTATGAGGAGTAAAACGTTCAAAAAGTCATGACAGAATGTGGAAACCTGTCTCCGTTATGAAAGGGACTGGGGCATGTGGATGGCAGTCCAGATCTGACTTGGACACACTTAGGTGCAGAGTGTCATGGGGTCAGTCTGTCTCGTGAGCTGCCGGGACATGAGGAAGCTCTTCAGACCATGTCTGGATGAATCCGTTCTTGTGGAAGTGTGTTTTTCAGGACTGTGACCTGTTATCTCAGACATCTCCTGCCTTAAGTTCTGCAGGATCTGGCACCTGGTAAGTGCCAGAGTTTGCAAGGTGTTTACATGCATGAAGATGCAGATAGATGTTTTCTCAATTTTCCCAACCATACCTAGACAATGTCTCCTGTTGCAACCAGTGAAAAATGAACTGTGTGCTTACCGTTCTTTGAAAATGCTAGCCACTTTTACCATGTTTGTTTTAAAAAAACCCTGATCCTCAGTTGGTTTCGAAAATGGGTCTTGAACTTCAAAGTTGTGTAGTCACTGATGAAGATTTTACCTTTGATTTTTTTTTTTTTTTTTTGGGGGGGGGCTTTTTTGCCATCAGAGGCGGCGGAGAAAGGGACACCCAGGTAATAGGGGGGGGGCGAAGAGTGTTTACCTCTGGGGGCTATAAATTACGGCTTCTTTCTACTTTTGATATCTCAGT